>WNGC01002247.1_pt1 | contig 11808 bp, 7 predicted proteins | sample 5400051 | NCBI WGS metagenome assembly WNGC01 (sample SAMN13153368, study PRJNA577476) | soil metagenome | isolation source: 20 cm soil or saprolite under grassland replicate 2 | place: USA:California | collected 2016-06-15 | reverse complement strand
TCGACGCGGCATCCGCCACGCCGGCGCCGGGCCTGGCGCAGATGGAAGCGCTCACCTACACGCACCAGGTCGTCAACGAGGCCCTGCGCCTGTATCCGCCGGGATGGCTGCTGTCGCGCCGTACCATCGAGGCGGACGTGCTCGGCGGTTATCCGGTGCCGCCGGGCACCAACGTGCTCTTGCCGCTGTACCTGCTGCATCGTCACCCGCGCTTCTGGAAGGATCCGGAAGCTTTCTGGCCCGAGCGTTTCGCACCCGAGCACGAGGCCGAGCGTCCGCGCTTTGCCTACATGCCCTTCGCCGCGGGCCCCCGCCATTGCATCGGCGAGACCTTCGCCCTCTACGAGATGCTCATGCACCTGTACAAGGTCGCGCGCCACTATCGCCTCAGCTACGTGCCCGACAGGCCCGTCGAGCTCGAGGCGCAGATCAACCTGCGCACCCGCTATCCGCTGCACATGAGGCTGGAACGCCGCTGATGTCCACAGCCACGACGCTCACGGAAGTCATCGAGAGCAACCACGCCGTCGCGCGCAGCATCACCTATCACGCCGGCGAGGGCGAGGCGCGCGAGGTGTCGTTCGGGGAGCTGTACCAGCGGGCCCTCGGGATCCTGTACCACCTGCAGCGCCTCGGCGCGCGCCGCGGCGACACACTGATCCTGTTCCTGGGCAACAACGAGCAGTTCATCGACGTGTTCTGGGCCGCGATCCTCGGCGGCATCGTGCCCGTACCCGTGGCGCTGGGCATCAGCGACGAGCACCGCATGAAGCTGCTGCGCATCGCGCGCCGGCTCGGCGAGCCCTTCCTGTACACCGAGCGCCGCGCGCTCGAGCGCATCGGCAGCTTCGCGGCCCAGGCGGGCGAGAGTGCGGTGTTCGAAGGGCTGCGAACGCGCGCTTTCCTGGTGGACGACCTGGACGACATCTCGCGCGCCGGCAGCGTGCAACGCGCGCTCCCGGGGGACACCGCCTTCATCCAGTTCTCCTCCGGCTCCACCAGCGAGCCCAAGGGCGTGGTGCTCACGCACGGCAACATCATCGCCAACTGGCGTGGTGCGACCGAAGCCGCGGGCTTCAACGAGCACGACGTGAGCCTGTCGTGGATGCCGCTCACCCACGACATGGGCCTGATCGGTCTTCATCTGGTCATGTTCGCCAACCGGGTGCACACGCACCTCATGCCCACGGAGCTCTTCATCCGCAGGCCGCTGCTGTGGCTCACCCTCGCATCGAGGGTGCGCGCCACGATCCTGTGCTCGCCGAACTTCGGTTACAAACACTATCTGAAGGTGCTGGGGGACCGGGCGGTGGAGGGAATGGACCTGTCCGCAGTGCGGCTGATTTTCAACGGCGCCGAGCCGATCTCGGTCGAGTTGTGCGATGAGTTTCTCACCAGACTCGCGCCCGCGAAGCTGCGGCGCAACGCCATGTACCCCGTGTACGGGCTGGCGGAAGCCTCGCTGGCGGTGAGTTTCCCGCCGGTCGGGGCGCCGCTGCGCACCATCACGCTCAACCGGCACCGCATGAACGCCGGCGACCCGGTCGAGCTGGTGGACGCGGCCGACCGCGACGCGGTGCGACTCGTCTGCGAAGGACGGGCTATCCCCTATTGCCGCGTGCGCATCGCGGACGATGAGGACCGCGAGCTGCCCGAGGAGCGCATCGGCCACCTGCACATGACGGGGGACAACGTCACGCGCGGCTACTACGAGGACCCCGCGGCCAACGCCGCCGCGTTCACCGCCGACGGCTGGCTGCGCACCGGTGACCTCGGCCTGATGCACGGCGGGGAGCTGTATGTCTCGGGCCGCGCGAAAGAGATCATCTTCGTGAACGGCCAGAACTACTATCCGCACGATCTGGAGGCCATCGCGCAGCGCGCCCCGGGGCTGGAGCTCGGCAAGGTGGTCGCCGCCGGTGTACGGGCGCGCGGCGCAGAGATCGAGGAGCTCGTCGTGTTCGTACTTCACCGCGGCAGCGTGCCGGAGTTCCTGCCGGTGGCGGCCCAGGTCGCGCGCCTCATCAACGAGCAGACCGGGCTCGAGGTGGCGCAGGTGGTGCCGGTCAAGCGCATCCCCAAGACCACGAGCGGCAAGATCCAGCGCCACCTCCTCGAGGAGAGCTACGCGGACGGGGAGTTCGACGCGGACCTGAGGGAGCTCGCGGCGCTGCGCGCGGCGCAGCGGCAGCCGGAGTCGGGCACGCGCACCCAGATCGAGCACAAGCTCAAGACCATCTGCGATGCGGCGCTCGAAGGCAAGCGCGTGGACATCCACGACAACCTGTTCGAGATCGGCGCGAGCTCGCTGAAGCTCATCGAGATCCACGAGCAGATCGACCGCGAGTACCCCGGGCAGGTGGACCTGACCGAGCTGTTCGACTTTCCGACCATCGCCGAGCTCGCGCAGCACCTGCAGGGCAAGCTCGCGCAGGCCTGAAGCGAGGGCACCGTGGCGGCAAAATTCACAAGTTGGGGCCGTTTTGTGCCTATAATGTCCCGATATGGAGCTTAGTGCCCCATCAGCCGCCGCCAGCGCCAGCCAGCGCTGTGAGGGGCGGCTGTCCGATTGCGGAATCCGCCCGACCGCGCAGCGCGTGCGCATCGCCACGCTGCTCCTGTCGGCGCCCCAGCACCTGTCCGCCGAGCAGATCCTGGCGAGCCTGCGCGCCGCGGGGGCGCGCGTGTCCAAGGCCACGGTGTACAACACGCTGAACCTGTTCGCCGCGCATGGCCTCATTCGCCAGCTGTCGGTGGACGGCTCGCGCGCCTGGTTCGACTCCAATGTCGAACCGCACTATCACTTTCACGATCTCGAGAGCGGCGCCCTGATCGATGTTCCCGTTCCGGCCGTGGCGTTCAGCAGCCTGCCTGTGCCACCGCCGGGGACCGAGGTGGCCGGGATCGATCTGGTCATCAGGCTGCGCAAAAAAATGTAGAATGCGCGGTTTTCCCCGTGACGTTGCGCCGGGATAGCTCAGTTGGTAGAGCAGCGCATTCGTAATGCGCGGGTCGTAGGTTCGAGTCCTATTCCCGGCACCATCTCCCGGCCGCCGCGCGTCTCGGCCCGTCGCCCGCCGGCTTCCCCCTGGCGCGTCCGGGGGAGAATTGCGCGGGATGGCGTTTAAACTCGACCGTTACTGGCCGGATCAAAAGGCTACGGGCGCAATGCGATCGGCCCGTAACATAAGGAACTCCGCGTGGGCACGAACCCGGAACACGTCCCAGACGCGCCTGTGGCGCACAGCGAGCCGGTGAGGTGGATCGGGCGCGACCGACTCGGGTTTGACCGCCTCACCCCCGATAGCCCGGTGCACCCCACATCCCCGCACACGGGCCCGATCGAGGCGCTGCAGCCGGGACTGCGCCGCACATGGCTGCTGCCGGCAGGCGCGGTGCTGCTGGCGCTGGCGATCAGTGCCGTGCTGTGGAGCACCCTGCACTCGAAGCCGAAGCTCGTGCCGCTCGCCGACCAGCGCAACGTGCCGCTCATTTCGGTCATGACCCCGGGACTGAAGGCCGTGACCTCGAGCGTGACCTTCACAGGCGCGATCGCGGCGCGCTATGACATGCCGATCGGCAACGACGGGGAGACCGGCCGGATCGTTGCGGTCTACGTCGAGCCCGGCGATCACGTGCAGCGCGGGCAGCCGCTCGCGAAGCTCGATCAGTCGGTGCTCATTCCGCAGGTCAATCGCCTCGCGGCCGCCCTCGAGCAGGCGCAGGCGCAGGCCGCGCTGTCTGCGGCGGAGTATCGGCGCGCGCAGGGGGTCGAATCGGCCGGCGCGCTGTCGGCGGAGGACATCGAAAAGCGCCGCGCCACCGCGGTGACGGATGCGGCGAACGTCAAGGTGGCGGCCGCGCTGCTGGCGGAAGGCGAGGCGCGCCTGAATCGTACTCGCATCGTCGCGCCCATCGCCGGCACGGTCCTCACGCGCCGGGCCGAAGTCGGCCAGATCGCCAGTCCGGGCGGCGAGGCGCTGTTTCGGATCGCGAGCGGCGGTGAGATCGAGATGCGCGGCCAGCTCGCGGAGCAGGATCTCGCCCAGGTCAAGGTCGGTGACGCGGCGAGCGTGCACCTGACCGGCCTGCCGCAGGCCTTCGAGGGGCGCGTGCGCCTGCTCGGCGCCATCATCGATCCGCAGACCCGGCTCGGGGAAATTCGCATCACGCTCAAGCCCGACCCGGCGCTGCGCCCGGGCGCGTTCGCGCGCGGCACGGTGGCGGTGAACGAGGCCCTGCGGCCGGTGGTGCCGCAGACGGCGGTTCTGACCGATACCGGCGGCAGCTACGTGTACCTCGTGAATGCCCAGAGCCACGCCGAGCGGCGCGCCGTGCGCGTCGCCGACACCTCCGACCAGGGCGTCGTGATCTCCTCGGGTCTCACCGGCTCCGAGCGCGTCGTGACCACCGCGGCCGGCTTTCTGCGTGACGGGGAAGAAGTGAAGGCCGTGGCGGCACCCGCCACTCTGCCCTCGCCCTGAAGGCGGGAGCCGCGCGGATGAAGAATATCTCAGCGTGGGCGATCCGCCACCCCCTGCCCCCGATCGTACTGTTCGTGGTGCTGCTGTTCATGGGCATCGTGTGCTTCGTGCGCCTGCCCGTGACCGCCGACCCCGATATCTCCTTTCCGGGCGTGTTCATCGGCGTCGGCCAGCCCGGCGCGGCGCCGCAGGAGCTGGAAACGCAGGTGATGCAGAAGGTCGAAGGCGCGGTCGCCGGCATCGGCAACATCGACAACATCACTTCCTGGGCGGTCGAAGGCCAGGCGAACATATTCATACAGTTCCAGATCGGCACCCCGATCGACCGCGCGGTCGCCGACGTGCGCGATGCGGTCGCCAAGGTGCGGGTGCTGCTGCCCCAGGGCATCCAGGAACCCACGGTCCAGCGCATCAATGCCGACGGCGGCCCGATGGTCCTCTACGCGGTCAGCTCGAGCTCGCTCACGGAGGAGGAGCTGTCCTGGTTCGTCGACAACACCATCACCAAGCGGCTGCTGCAGGTGACCGGCGTGGCGCAGGTGCAGCGCGGCGGCGGGGTCAACCGCGAGATCCGCGTCGAGCTCGACCCGGCGCGCATGCAGGCGCTCGGCATCACCGCCGCCGAGGTCAACGAGCAGCTGCGCTCGCTGAACCTCGACTCGCCCGGCGGCCGCGCGCAGCTCGGCGGCGGCGAGCAGGCCATCCGGGTGCTCGGCGGCGCGCGCACCGCGGCCGCCCTCGGCGCCAGCCAGATCGCCCTGTCCGGCGGGCGCTTCGCGCGCCTCTCGGATCTGGCGGAGGTGCGCGACGGCGTCGGCGAGGTGCGCACGATCGCGCGCCTCAACGGCCGCCCGGCGACCACCTTTGGAGTGATCAAGGCCAAGGGTTACTCGGACGTCAGCGTCGATAACGGCATGCAGGTGGAGCTCGCCAAGATCCGCCAAGAGAATCCGCAGGTGAAGCTGACGCCTATCTTCACCAGCGTCGACTACACCAAGGCGACCTACCACTCGGCGCTGAGCGCGCTGCTGGAAGGCTCGGTGCTCGCGGTGCTGGTGGTGTTCCTGTTCCTGCGCGACACGCGCGCCACGCTGATCTCGGCGCTCGCCATCCCGTTGTCGGCGATCCCGACGTTTGCGTTCATGCAGTGGATGGACTTCACGCTGAACTCGATCAGCCTGCTGGCCCTGTCGCTGGTCGCCGGCGTGCTGGTCGACGACGCGATCGTCGAGATCGAGAACATCGTGCGCCACATGCGCATGGGCAAGAGCGGCTTCCAGGCCGCGCTCGAGGCCGCCGACCAGATCGGACTTGCGGTGGTGGCGACCTCGGCGACCATCATTGCGGTGTTCGTGCCGGTGAGCTTCATGGGTGGCCTCACCGGGCAGTACTTCAAGCAGTTCGGCCTCACCGTCGCGGCGGCGGTGTTCTTCTCGCTGCTGGTGGCGCGCCTGATCACCCCGGTCGTCGCCGCCTATACCCTGAAGTCCGACAACGTCGCCCGGCACACCGACGGGCCGATCATGGCCTGGTACCAGCGCCTGCTCGGCTGGTGCGCGGTGCATCGCTGGAAGACCGTGCTGGCAGGCCTCGGGTTCCTGGCGTTGTCGGCGGTGGGCGTGGCTCTGTGCTCCTTCTCCTTCATACCCGAGGCGGACGTGGGCACCAGCTTCCTGAGCGTCGAGCTGCCCCCGGGCGTGCGCCTCGAGGACACCGCGCGAGTCACCGCGGCCGCCTACCGCATCATCGCCCGCCAGCCGGAAGTGAGGGACATAGTCGAATCGGTCGGCACGAGCGATGAGGGTGTGCGTCAGGCCGAGCTCGACATCGCGCTGCTGCCGGCGAGCGAGCGGCGTGTGACCCAGCGTCAGTTCGAGGACCGCGTCACCCAGGAGCTGAAGGTGATTCCGGACGCACAGCTGCACTTCAATCGCAACGGCAACGGCCGCGATGTCAACATCTACATCACCGGCGACGACCCGCAGCTCACCTACAACACGGCCCGCCGGGTGGTCGAGGAGATGAGCAAGCTGTCCTTCGTGCGTGATGCGCGTATCAACAACGACCTGCCGCGTCCGGAGATCCTGGTGCACCCGCATCTGGATCTCGCCTCACAGCTCGGCGTGACGGTCGAGCGCATCAGCGAGACCATCCGCATCGCGACCCTCGGTGACCTGGATCAGAACAGCGCCAAGTTCTCGCTGGCGGATCGGCAGGTGCCGATCCGCGTCAGCCTGCTGGAGGAAAGCCGCAAGAGCCTGACGACGCTGGAGAACCTGCCGGTGCCCACCGCCGGCGGCGGGACCGTACCGCTGAAGGCGGTTGCCGACATCAGCTTCGGCGAGGGTCCCACGCGGGTGCGCCGCTACAACCAGAGCCGCCGCCTGTTCATCGATGCGGACCTCAAGGGCGCCGAGCTCGGGGATGCGATGAAGGCCATCTACAACCTGCCGACGCTCAAGCACCTGCCGCAGGGGGTGCACCTGGTCGAGATCGGCGATGCCAAGTACATGAACGAGCTGATCGCCAATTTCTCCATCGCCATGGCCACCGGCATCCTGATGGTGTTCGCCGTGCTGGTGCTGCTGTTCGCACGGGTGCTGCAGCCGATCACCATCCTGTCCTCGCTGCCGCTGTCGATCGGTGGGGCGGTATTCGCGCTGCTGATCACCGCACACTCGATCTCCCTCGGGGTGATGATCGGGTTCCTGATGCTCATGGGCATCGTCGCCAAGAACTCGATCCTGCTGGTGGACTTCGCCATCGAGGAGATGCGCGCCGGTAAGGATCGGCTCACGGCGATCCTCGAGGCCGGCCACAAGCGCGCGCGCCCGATCGTCATGACGACCGTCGCCATGATTGCCGGCATGCTGCCGGTGGCGGTCGGACTGGGCGGTGACACGGCCTTTCGCCAGCCGATGGCCATCGCGGTCATCGGCGGTCTCATCACCTCCACGGGACTGACGCTGGTCATCGTGCCGGCGGTCTTCACGCTCATCGATGACATCGAGCGCTGGCTCGCGCCGCGCTTCGGCCGGGTGCTCACGGCGCAGCCGCCGCCCGCCGGCACGCAACCGCATCCGGTAAACTAAGACGGAATGCTGACCGAGGTTTCCCCGGGCAACGGCAACGCCTCCATCACCACGCCGCCGCTCGCGCCCGCGCGCCCGGCCTGGTGGGCGCGGTTGCTGGCGCGCATTCCGCTGCGCGCGCTGTACGGCTTTGCCGGCCTCCTCGGCTGGCTCGCGTTTCGGGCGTTCCCGTACCGCCAGCACGTGGTGCGCGAGAACCTGACCCGGGCATTCCCCGACTTCGACGAGACGCGCCTGCGCTCGGTGATGCGCGGCTACTACCTCGGCTTCGCGCAGATGCTGGTGGAGGTCCTCAAGTCGGTGACGCTGCCGGCGGAGGAGATCCGCCGGCGCGTGCGCATCGTGAATCTCGATGCGCCCCGCGCCCTCCTCGCGCAGGGCCAGTCGGTGCTGCTGGTGGCGGCTCATCAGTGCAACTGGGAATGGATGCTGCTCGCGCTGTCCCTCGAGCTCGGGTATCCGCTCGATGCCGCCTACAAGCCGCTGGTGGACAGCTGGGCGGAGCGCGAGATGATGAAGGTGAGAACGCGTTTCGGCAGCCGCCTGGTGCCGGCCAAGGACCTGCTGGCGGACATCATCAAGCGCCACGACGTGGTGCGCGCCGTGGCGCTGGTCGCCGACCAGGAACCGACCACCAGCGAGCACAAGTACTGGACCCGCTTTCTCAACCGCGACACCGCCTTTTACCTGGGGCCTGAGGAAATCGGGCGTGTGACACGCTTTCCGGTGTTCTTCATCGCCATGCGCCGCACCGCGCGCGGCTACTACGAAATGCACTTCGAGCCGCTCGCCGGCCCCGCACAGCCCCTGCCCGCGGGGGCGCTGACCGAGCGTTACGCGCGCCGGGTGGAGGAGCAGATCCGCTCCGCGCCCTGCGACTGGCCCTGGTCGCACAAGCGCTGGAAGCTGAAGCGCTCGCTCTACCAGCGCCAATAAAAAGCCGGCCCGCGCACGCACGCGCGGCCAGGGGATGCGCCCGTCAGTTGTTCACCGCGCCGGCCGTGATCCACGCCCGCACCTGATCGATCGTCGCCTGATCGAGGAACGGACCGCCGAGGGGCATGCGGTTGCCCGCGATCGTGGCGGCGCCCTCGAGCTTCTGCACCACGTAGCTGTTGTTCGGATCGCCCGGGTTGACGCGCTTGAGCGCCGGCTGCTCGACACTCGCCACGTTGACGATGGAGGCGTAGATGTGGCTCGGCGTCAGGTCCATCGACGCGGGGAGCGACGTGCCGCCGCCGGTGTGGCAGCCGCCGCAGACGCTGAACGCGCTCGACTTGAGCTGCGTGAGAGTTGGCGCGGCGGGCGGTGTTGACGAGGCGTTGATCTGCCCGCGGATCGCACCGTTGGCATCGGCGGGCGTCTTCACATTCACGTACAGCTTGTTGGCGGTGAAGTTGCCGACGTCGCTCGCGGTGATGGCTGCGAGCTCCGTGGACCAGTGGCCCAGGTTGACGCTGTCCTTGGTGAGGGCGACGAGCTTCGGTCCGCTGGCGCCCGCGGCGCCGGTATCGACCTCCGCCCCGGTCGCATCGTCCACGCCGGTGGAATTGACGTGCACCGTGAGCGTGTTGGCGGCCGAATCCACCGTCGTGGCGGCAACGCCGGAGGCGGTGATCGTGACCGGCGGTACCTCCTGGGAGCCGGCCAGGGCCGAGAAGGCCACCGTGACGTTGTCGGGGGTGATCTGGCCGCGGATCTCGCCGGCGGGATTGGCGGCGGAGGTCGCGATCACGTAGAGCTTGCCCTGCAACAGCGCGGTCACCTGGTCGGCGGTGAGCAGCGCCCCCGCGGGCACGTCCCACTCACCTGCGGCGCCGCCATTGGCCGCGAGCGTGATCAGGCTGGCCCCGCTTGCGCCCGCGAAGGCCTCGTTGATGGTCACGGCGCTCGCGCTGACGCCGCTCAGCGTCACCTTGCCGCTGGTGGCGCCGCTCGCGAGCTTCACGGTCAGATTCGCCGTTCCCGTGGCGGTGGAGCTCGGCGCCGGGAAGATCTGCGCCGCCGCCATCGCGACGCTGAAGGCCGGACTGTTCCTTACCGCAATGGTGAGGGCCGCCGAGGTGGCGGTCTGACTCTGGCTGTCGCTGACCTTGCCGGTGAGCGTGTGGTTGCCATCGCCGACCGTGGTGCTGTCCCAGCTGACGGTGTACGGAGCGGTGCTTGCCGTGCCCACGATCGTGCCGTCGACCAGGAAGTCGACCCGCGTGATCGAGGCGCCGCCCATGGCGGCCGCGCTGGCAGTGAGCCTGACGGTGCGATTCACGGTCGCTCCGGGGGATGTCATGGTGATGGTGGGCGCGGGGCACGTACCGCCGTAGGCGCCGCCGCAGGCCATGGAGCCCGAGCCGCTACTGCCGCCGTAGCCGCCGCAGGCGCCGAGGATCAGCGCCAGCGCGCCTGCCATCAACAGCAGCGCTCGACGCGCATGTATGAGACCGAGAATGTGTCGCATGTAGAAAGTTCCTGTGTGCCTGTGTGCCGGTGCACTTGTGTGCATGTCTGGCCTGTAGGTGTCGAACGGCACGGCTGTGGTTTTACGCACGGCGCAGAAAAATAGCTGTGGGAACGGAAACCAACATCGCGTACCGCGCCCACTCACGGCTCGATTTCGCCTGCAAGGAGCGTTGCGATGGTCTGTGTGTCAGGCATGCGCCTATTGGTTCTATGTAGCGTCACAATCGTGTGCGCGTGCGCGGGCAACGGCGCCGGCCTCGACGCCAACGGCCAACCGCTCGGCAGCGGTAGCGCGCCGCCGCCACCATTAACGGCCGACTTCCAGTCAATTCAGGACAACGTGTTCACGCCGGTCTGCGTGCGTTGTCACAGCGGCGCCGGTGCCCCACAGGGCCTGGAGCTCGACGCCGCGCACAGCTACGCGCTGCTGGTCGGTGTTGCCAGCAACGAGCAGTCGGGTCTGTTGCGCGTCAAGCCCGGTGCGCCCGACAGCAGCTATCTGGTTCTGAAACTCGAGGGCGCCGCCGGCATCGTCGGCGTGCAGATGCCGTTCGGCGCACCCGCGCTGCCGCAGTCCACCATCGACGTGATCCGCCAGTGGATCGGCGACGGCGCGGCCAACTCACCGGCCGCCGCCGCTGCCAGCTCGGCAGCCTTTGCGGTCACGGCCATCTCGCCGGCGCAGGAGGCGACGCTCTCCGCCCCGCTGACGCGCATGGTGGTGGCGTTCAATCACGAGCTCGACGCCTCGCTGGTCAACGACACCACCGTGCACCTCGAGCGCCTGATCGGCGAGGCGGCCGAACCGGCCGGGCCGTTCGGCGCCGAGCTGGCCGAGGGAAATCCGCGCGTGCTGCTGATCACTCCGCGCCGCGCGCTCGGCACCGGCCGCTACCGTCTCACGTTACGCGGCAACGGCGGCGGCGCGCTTGCCGATGTCGATGCGCGCGTACTCGGCGATGACTACACCCGTGAATTCACCGTGGACACCACACCATGATTATCCGTTCACTGCGCGTCAGCGCCCGCTGTCTGACACTCGCGGTACTGCTCGCCGCGGGGGCGCACGCCGAGCCGTACCTCGCCGTCGCCCAGGGCGTCAAGTGCAGTCAGTGTCATGTCAATCCCACCGGCGGCGGCCTGCGCAATGCCTTCGGCAACGTGTTTGCGCAGACCCAGTTGCCGGCGCATCGCGTCGATACCGGCAGCGACGTATGGGCGGGGCAGTTATCGCGCTACCTCGCGCTCGGCGCCGATCTGCGTTTCGATGCGCAGGCCCAGCAGGTCCCGCACAGCAAGACCCTCGAGGACTTCCAGATGGAGCAGACGCGGCTCTACGTCAGCGCCAACGTGATACCCGAGCGGCTGCTGGTGTACGTCGATGAGCAGCTGGCACCGGGCGGCGCGCTCAACCGCGAGGCCTACGGCCTGTTCTGGTCGGCCGATCACAGCTGGTACCTGAAGGGCGGACAGATGTACCTGCCGTTCGGCCTGCGACTGCAGGATCAGACTGCGTTCGTCAAGGAGATCGCCGGCATCAACATGACCACACCCGATCAGGGACTGGAGCTCGGCTGGCTGAAGGGTCACTGGGATGCGCAGCTCGCCGTGAGCAACGGCACCGCCGGCGGCGCCGGCACCAGCAACGGCAAGCAGTCCAGTGCCCAGCTCGCCTGGGTGCAGTCGGCATGGCGCCTCGGCGCGGCCGCCAACTACAACGACGCGGCCGCCAGCGGCAGCCGCAGCGCCTACGGCGTGTTCGGCGGACTGAAGAC
>WNGC01002244.1_pt1 | contig 11818 bp, 16 predicted proteins | sample 5400051 | NCBI WGS metagenome assembly WNGC01 (sample SAMN13153368, study PRJNA577476) | soil metagenome | isolation source: 20 cm soil or saprolite under grassland replicate 2 | place: USA:California | collected 2016-06-15 | reverse complement strand
GACATCGATACGGCGGCGCGCTACGGCGGCGACGAGTTTGCGGTGGTTTTACCGGAAACAGGCGCAGAGGCGGCCAACCGAGTGGCGCAACGCATCTGCGACAACATTGCCAATGATGGGATGGGACCCCTGCTTTCCGTCAGCGTAGGCGTTGCAGTTTATCCCCATGACGGTGAAAGGATCGAAGCCCTCCTACGGAAGGCAGACGTGGCTATGTACGCGATGAAGGCCAGCCAACGCAAGCTGCTTGACACAAGGTAACGCGTTGCCTGCCAACACTCAAGGGCGAGTGCGTAAAGGTCTCCAGCACTGGCAGGGTCACAGGCCCATTCGGAGGGCATCAGCAGCGAGCGTTGCCTGCCGCTGCGCGCCCTGCTTGAGCTTCCTTTCGAGCATGTGATCGTCTCGCACGGCGAGCCGGTGCACACCCGCGCGGCCTATGAGCGTGCCCCTCGAACTCGCCCGCTGGAGCGGATACCGGCGTACCTGATTGTTTAACGGAGTTCGCCGATCAGCTTAGCCGGCCGGACCCCCAGCGCCCGCGCAATTTTCAAAATATTCAGAAGCGACACGTTCCTTCGTCCGCATTCGATTTGCGAGATGTAATTCCTGTGCAAATCTGCCACTTCCGCCAAGTCTTCTTGACTCAGCTTTCGTTCCGTTCGCAATTCTCGCACTCGCGTTCCAAACTGAAGCAAGGGGTTTTTCACACTGCGATGGTCGCGGAGCTTCCCACTATAAGTCCATACACTATGGTATGGAACACTATCGTGTGATATTCTTCCTGGCAGCGGGACGCGCTGGTGCGGCTAACACCAACGCGCTCCTAGGCTCCGAGTCCTATTACGGAGGCCCGATGCCCAAGCGCAATTGTGCAGTAGCCCTTCATCGGAGAACAAGGCCTGCGCGTCCCGCAAATGTCCAGCGGAGGACGCAGCGATGTTCCACTTCATGTTCGACGGAGTCCCAATGCCACCCGGTGCTGAGCCTCCTCCTCCATCAGACCCCATATTTGCGTTTGTGAGCTTTATGGCGGTCTATCTGATTTTCCTCGAGCTGGTTCTCCCCTGCCTTCCTGAGTGCTTGGCACGGTCTATAATGCGAATCGCATTCGGGCAAAGGAAGACCAACCTATGACCAAATTGAAGACAAAAGCGAAGTCGAAGCCGCTACAGCGAGGCAAGCAATATCCGGGAGTGCACGGAAAAGTTGTAGATTTTATCGACCACGGTTGGGGCGAGGGCGCCCTCTACATCCACGTGCGATTCATGGACAAGACAGAGGTCTGTTGGCGGCTGGCTGCTCATCTGACTACCAAGGAAGCTGACCTGAGCGACTGGAAGCGTGGCGAGTTCGACCACATCAGGACCTTCCTCTCCAATGAAGCTGGTTCGGAGTCGCTCTAATGGCGAATGTGCGAAAGGAGACCACAGCTACGCGGAGTGTCGCGGTGCTCTTCGGAAAGGGAGTGCGTGATGCCCGAGTAGCCGCAAGGCTGACCATGAAGCAAGCCGCGAAGAAAGCCCGCGTGGGGATAGACTTCCTTAGCGGCGTGGAACACGGCGAGAAGCATCTGCCGTTCGAGGCCATGATGACACTGGCTGACGCGTGCAAGGTCAAGCCGGGTGCGTTCTGGAGGTGGAGCGAACCACAAACCGCCGAGGAATAGCGCCACATGATAAGCAAATGGCTGGACGGCTGCTCTGTCGAGCAGCTCCGCAAGTTCTTCAGAATCCTAATCGAACTGAAGATAGAGGACAGAGACAAACGATGAGGCGCAGGAAAGACCCACCCGGCTATCCGGGAGACGAGTACATAACGCGGCGCTTTTACGAAATGAAAGAGGTGCTCCGCGAGAGTGCCGGAATGACTCGCGAGGAGCTCGAGAAGGCGATTCTTATCGGACAGGAAAAAGCCCTCCAGGATTCGGCCGCAATGCTCCGCGCAATGGGCATCCGATTTCGGGCTTTGCGGGAGGAACAGAACCTAACTCGGACTGAGCTTGCCGATCTGTCCAACGTTCCTGCTCGCGAAATTGGCAGGATTGAGCGCGGAAGCAGCGACTTGCAATTGGGCGACATGGTCCGCCTTTGCCTGGCGCTAAAATACGACATTGTGGAATTCATAGCAAAGAGCTCGCCTGGCCACCAAGAGGGACAAGCGGCGTTTGGAAAAGGAGCGTTACCGTCACGACGGAAATAGAGTCACTTACCGGGTGCGAGGACTGATGTCACTACGCTGTGGCACCGGGAAACCGTCATCAAGTCCTCTTATGATCTGCCAAGCGTGGAGGCCGAAAGTCTCGGAAATCCTAAGAAGCGTCGAAATATTAATTGGGTGGCCGGCCTCGATTTGCTGCCAGTGCCGGAGACCGAAGCCGAAGGAGATCATATCTTCCTGCGTGTACCCTTGCTTCTTTCTGAGCCGCTTGATGCGCGAGCCGAGGTCGCGATAGAAGCGCTGGTAATGGGGAGGATGGCGACGTTTCACAGTGGAGCATTGCACCGTAGGGCGTGCAAAAGCACCACGTGGAAAAATAGCGTGTTGTGATAAGATGGCACGCTGCGAGATTTAGGAAGAACAAAGGGCCGCCCCACCGTGATCGCTAGCGATTGGATCAGTAAATAGACCACGAGGATGCCGTGCAGCTGGAGGCAGCAGAGAAGTATGTACTCGGAGAGCTTGCGGAGGAGCTGCGCGAAGCGTACGAAGAGCATTATTTCGATTGCCAAGAGTGCGCGACCGACGTGATAGCGACGGCCTTTGTGGATGGGGCACGTGATATATTTAAGGAAGAGCAGCAAAATGGTCCCGCGTGCTGAACTCTTCGTTTCTAATTCAGATTATGGTCGGGGCGGAGGGGTGCCTGTCTGAAGCATGAGCCACAAATGGTGGTTGATGAGTGCGTGCTGCAAGCGCTTGGTGCCTTGGAGTGGGTACTCGTACAACTCGTTTTGAATGTCCGTACGAGAACTGCAGTTGCTCTTCGACAAGATTTGGCCGAAGCCGGAATTGATATTCCTGTCTCCATAGTTGAATCCCGGAAATGGTTCCGAGCATTCGGTCGCGCTCCTTCGATTGCCAAGCATCAGCACGGGTTCGGAGGTTTGCTCCGCGATCGGCTTATTCAGCTAGGTTTTGAGGAGCACCTAGTTCGGGAGGCGATGACGTGGCTGGAATATGATCTCGAAGAGTTGTCTCTCGACACGCAAAGCGCAGTCGCCAGGCAATTGCGACAGGATTTGCAGGCAAATGGACTTCGTGTGCCGGTGCTAATTCTGGAAACCAGCAAATGGCGAGATGTTTTCGCCCGAGATCAGGGGGAGTTACCGCCAGGCGCGGCGTCAATAGTGCGAGATGGAAGCGTCTGTACAGTCTTCCGCCCAGTCGAACATGGAAGGGAGCCTAGGTGTCATGGCGAGCAAAGCCTCCATTAGCCGGATCTCCGAGGAAACCAAAGAGAAGATTCGGGACCTGTATGTGAAACACGGCGTTCCCAAACATGCGCTTGCGCAGAGATTCCATATGCATGCGGGCGATGTGACTAGGATCACCAAGGGATTGAAGAGCGCTGAAGCCTCACGAGAAGTTCAAGCGCTAGACTTGCGGCGTAAGAAGGTCCCAACGAAGTACAGCTATCGTTCCACAATGAGATGGTTCTACGGAGGTAATAGTACCTGCGCCTCCTGACCGCGAAGAATCGATGCTGCGTTTTCTTTATCTGAATTGCTTTCAACACGTCTTCAATTTGTAATGCCCAAGCATCAGAAACTTTCAGAAACGTGGCTAGGTGCAGCCAGGGCTTCCCAGAACCCTTTCCTTCAGGTCTTTTGCATCACCCTCCCCAGACAAAGTAGCCCGCTTACATACTGGGGATGGTGGATGGCACCCGAATCGGGCTGAACCCTGGATCAGTGTCTCGCCGTACTATAGACAATTGTCGACAAAGGACTTATCGTCGGGCTCTATTGAGAGCATGGGTTTAGCGCACTCGAGAGCGTCTCAATAACTTTCTCTGCCTTGTCTCGTATTGTGCTGCGGAGGACTCACCCGCGCGTGTTTCGATGCCATGCTCCGGGGTTCGCGTGGAATTATTCGCGTTCGACACGGCCTATGTGGAACGACTGCGGGCTGGGGATCCTCTGACCGAGAAGCATTTTGTCGCCTATTTTGAACAACTTGTGCAAATGAAAACTGAGGGCCAGGATGCTGGCCTCCGACGAAGCGGAGGATTTACGGCAGGAGGGCCTTATTGTAAGCGAATGCTACCGGAGGTGCCGTCGATCCTTAAAGCCCATGAAACGATTTCGCTCTATCGAACACTATATATATTCGGATGGCTAGGATGGACCACGGTGAGGCCATAAGGCTCGGGTCCACAAAAAAGTATGTGCTTGGCGAACTCCCGCAGTCCCTGTGCGACGAGTTTGAAGAGCATTATTTTGAATGTCAGGAATGCGCGCTCGATTTGAAGGCGGCTGCGGCCTTTGTGGACAACGCTCGCGAGGTCTTGCGGGAAGACGTAGCCAAGGCCGTCGCGAAGGTCCCCGATCTCTCTTCGCGGTCGGTTTCCCTGGTTCTGGCTGGCGGTCGCAGTCCCCGCTTTCGCGGCACTCTTGCTGGTCATTGCTTACCAGAACGCGGTCACGATTCCTCGGATACAAGAACAAGCGGCTCACACCGGCGGGCAACTCTTCACCTCTTCGTTTTTTCTGCAAATGGCCAGCATGAGCGGGGGCGAAGAAGCGAAAGTCCAAGTTCACCCCAATGAAAGCTTCGCGCTCAAGTTCGAGTTTACACCTGCAAGGACCTTCGACAGCTACCTTTGCCAGCTTCAGGACGAAGGGGGCCGCTCACTGCTCCAGCTGAGCATCCCTGGAACCAGCATCAACAAAGAGGCGCAACTAGTTATTCCAGGAGGACGCGTCAAACCCGGCAAGCACAGTGTGGTATTCACTGGCTTTCCGAGTTCAAGCGTTCAGCAAACCGGACATGAAGTTCTGCGCCTTCGCATTGTCATCGACTTTCGGAAGTAAATGAATCGGTACTAAATCGCGAACTATGTTACGGAGGTGTATTTCATGAGCGCCAAGCCCCGCATCCCGTTCCACTTTCAAGCGCAAGCCCATGCCTTTAGCGGCACTTTTCAACATCCCTTTGTTTATCCCATCGAGGCACAAGCAGCTACTTCACTGCCGACCATAGGCGGCCATACGTCCTCGCGCGTAGAAAACTTCTGCGCGGACCATCTCGTGCGCTTTGCCGCCGCCCACTGCTACGTCTCCGGCGGTTGGCAGGACGATGAGATCGTCACCACACACTCCACGGCTGCTATCGAAGGCCTCAACATCCTCGACTTTGTGACTGCCGATCGCATCGTGGCTCACCTCACATCGGAACTTCGCCGCGGCGAGGTGGAGGGGCACATTGTCGCGCTCGGCAGCACATTCGATGGCTTGAAGATTGGCGGTCACGATGTCAAAGTCACTCTGCGTCACGACTTGCTCCTCGAATGCAAAGACTTCGATTCTTTGCGGAAACGGCTTGCAAAAGACAAGAAACCCGACAAAATGTCTGCAACCAAGGATGGGGTTGCACTTTGTTCCTTAGTGGAAGAGATCAAGACGGATTTGCCCGGCGTGGAGAAGCGCGGCCACGTCCTGCGCATCCCCCATTTTGGCGAAATCGCTGTGGCCGAAGTCTTCGCCGCGTTCGGTACCCGCACCCTGACTATGTTGCGCCTGGAATTGGGCTCCCCCACCAGCGGCACGGCTACCGTGGCCGAGTCCACCACCAACGGCCTGCCGCCTCCTCCACCACTCTGAGGCCGCCCATCGCATTCGCTTGGCTCGCCCTGGTGATAATTTACGCCGCATCGGGGTGCCATTCAGCACCAACCGCTGAAGCCATTCGTGATCAAATCTCGTTGAATATCCGCCACGGAAACCTAAAGGCTGCAAGCTCGGAAGTCGACCTGGCTCTTATACAATATGGTCGGAAGAGTCTCGAATGGTCATGGCGATTCCGTATTTTGAAGGCCCATATTCTCGCCTCCCAAGGCGCTGCTTCAGAGGCTTTGGAAATCTTGCACGATGATGTGCCTCCATCTTTAGCGGTGACGGATATACCTGTCCGCAAAGCTATGCTTGAAGGCATGGCCTATCGAATCGCTCAAGACTTTCCTCGATCTGAAATGAAATTCGGCGCCGCAGAGCAGCTGGCGAGCCGTTACCAAAGACAATTGTTATGTGAGGTCTTGAATTTCAAAGGGGCGCTTCAGGTTGATGAACAAAGGTATCCGGAAGCCGAGGCAACCTATAACATGGCATTAAAACTTGCGCGGGAGAATCGACGGCCAGATCAGGAGGCAAGCGCGCAAGTTAGCTTGGCGTGGGTAGCGATGAAACGAGAGCGATTTGATCAGGCCGTCGAGAGGGGACAAGCGGCTCTTCAAGGTGCCCGCTCGCTGGAAATGCAAGGATTGGTGGCAGCAACATTGGGGAATCTAGGTTGGAGCTACTTTGAATTGGGCGATTTCGAGAGTGCCCTCGAATTCTACAAAGACGGTGCCGAACAATCCGAACGAAGCGGTCTCCCTAGCTATACGGAGTACTGGTTCAGCGGAATGGCTAACAGTTACATCGAGCTCCGCGACTATGTTTCTGCTGAATTCCTCGCAAAACGTACGCTCGAACGAGTGCGCAGTCAGAGAGACGTAAAGACGATCACCACCTGCCTGAATACTTTGGCCGAGATTGCATTGGAAACGGGCAAACTAGACGAAGCAGAACGGTACAACAGGGAGGCAATAAGGCTTACCGAAGAGGGCGCGGACCATTTGGTTGTCCTCGAGGCTCTGCTTCTTTCTGGTCGCATCGCCACGAATAGGGGGAATTTCGATCAAGCGGAACGTCTTTTTCGGCGCTTGATTCAGGATCGGAGCGCTGAGACTCCGGTGCGGTGGAAAGCCGAAGCAAGACTTGCCGAGACACACGACGCGGAGAATTTGCCAGCGATAGCAGAACGCGAATATCGTCAGTCCCTCGATACCATCCAGGTGGCGCGAAATTCCATAGGGCGGGATGATTTGCGTGTGAGTTTTCTCTCGGGCGGAATTGACTTCTACGACGATTACGTCGATTTTCTGATTCGCCATAAAAGATTCGCAGACGCTTTGCAAGTTGCCGAGCTCAGCCGGGCGAGGACGCTGGAAGAGGGCTTGGCTTCGACGGCTCAGGCTGCTTCTTTCTCTCAAAAGAGAGTTCAGCCGCAGCAGATTGCGCAAAAATGGAAAGCGTCACTGCTTTTCTATTGGATCGGGCACAGACACTCCTACGTCTGGGTGATCACCCCGTCGAATACTGCCTATTTCAAATTGCCGAAGGCCTCGGAAATTGAACCGCTGGTGAAGTCCTACCGAAAATCATTGTTGGAAATGCGCGATGTTCAAGACACCGGTGCATCCGCTGGGAAACAGTTGTACGCCATGCTGGTCCAGCCTGCGAAAAAGCTGGTTCCTCACGGATCGCGAGTGATTGTGCTGCCCGATGAAAGCCTGTACGGGCTGAATTTTGAGACCTTGATCGTTCCAGATCCAAAGCCTCATTTCTGGATCGAAGATGTCACCGTGACTACGGCATGCTCACTGAAGCTGTTAGCCTCCTCTGCCACTCAGTCGTCGCTAGGAGAAAAGAGCCTGCTCCTTGTCGGTAACACAGAGGAGCCGAGCTCCGATTTCCCCGTGCTCGACCAAGCCGCCATGGAGATGCAGAAAATTGAGCGCTATTTTCCCGTTTCGAATCGCAAAGTGCTGGATGGGAAGCAAGCAACTCCGTCGGCCTATCTCAGCAGCAACCCGGAACGCTTCTCCTACGTCCACTTCGTCACTCACGGCACATCGAGCCACACGCGGCCCTTGGAGTCCGCCGTGATCCTCAGCCGGGAGGGCGACTCCTACAAACTCTATGCGCGAGACATCGTGCAGCATCATCTAAACGCCAACCTCGTGATCATCTCCGCCTGTAATGGCGCAGGCACCCGCGCTTATTCGGGCGAAGGGCTGGTCGGTTTATCCTGGGCGTTTCTGCGGGCCGGCGCTCACAACGTTATCGCTGCTCTCTGGGAAGTCAGCGACGCCTCGACGCCGCAGCTGATGGACGCGCTCTATGGTGAATTGAGCCAGGGTAAAGACCCTGCCACAGCCCTGCGCGACGCCAAGCTATCCATGCTGCGCGCCAATTCGAATACCGTTTTCAAGAAGCCATACTATTGGGCTCCCTTCCAACTCTACGTCGGCTCCTGAGCGAATCTACTGCTTTCGGAGAAGTGTAGAAATCGCCCCTTCCTGTGCAAAGCGACAAAGCCTCTATAAATTGCCACTCCGACAGAATCCGCACTTGACCTGGAAATACGGCGGATTGTTATAGTGGTCGACGTCGCCTGATCATCCCGGGAAGCGAGCAAGCCGACCATTCCATATGAGCTGAAGAACCCTTGTTAATGTTTGGTCGTACTTCCCGTTGAAGCGATCAGCCCGCCCCGAACACTATTCGGCTGGTTTTTCTTCAAGCTTTCGAAGATTAGAGAACCCCTCCACACCAGCCAGCAACGGCCTGCCCGTTGTCGTCCAGAAGAGCCCAGTAGGCCAAGTGACTCCAGATAAAGGACTTATGGTCTTTTTCTACCCCAGTTCGTGAGCAGGGAAGTCGATGGTTCAATCCACCGAACCAATTTCTCCTTTCAAATCATCAGCTTACGGGGCAATCGAAAAAAAAAATAAAAAAAGCATCGATCGCAGGTAGCAAAATGCCCCCCTCGATTGTTGTTCTTATAGAGGCCTATTTCTCTGGTCCAAGGGTATGTCGCGGTTACCTAATCGTCACGTAAGTTTGCGGGACTCCAACGCCATTTTCCTCATGGCCGGATTGGGTGATTGGGGAATGGACCCCGTCTTTCCCAGCTGTATGGCGCAATTTCAGAAGGGGAAATAGATCGATCAAAACGTGCAGAAGAAAGCCATCGAGCTATACGACGAACTACTCTCCTTCCTCCGCAGATACCTCTCGTGTCTCGGCCTGAAGCCAGAGGAGACCGAGGACATCATTCAGGAGACCTTCCTGAAGCTTTTCGAGGGCCTGGCCGGTGGCATGAAAGACGAGAATCTGCGCGGATGGACCTTCCGGGTGGCGCACAATCTGACGGTCAACTTGCACAAGGAGGCGACCAAGCTTCTTTCCACGGAGGCCGAAGAAGTAGCCCAGTTTCTCAAATCCAGAATCGATGCCCGGCTCAATCCCGAGGAAGCGGTCCTCCAGAAGGAACGGCTTGCCCGCCTGGTGTCTGGGGTTTCCCGGCTGAGTCCCCAGCAGCGGCAGGCGCTGCATTTACGCGCCGAAGGGCTGCGATACAGAGAAATAGCGGTTGTGTTGGCGGTGAACAGGCAACGCGTAGGGAAAGTGATTCAGGAAGCGTTGATCCACCTGGGAGGTGAATTATGAGGAAGGTAGGGGACCTACTGATCGGCAATAGCGCTGCGCATGTTTCTGACGAGACGCTCTCGCGCCTAGTGAGCGGGGAATTGAGCTCGTTGGAACTGCGCAGAGCGCAACGTCATCTTTATAAATGTTGGGACTGTCGGGCGCGTCACGAAAAGATGGAGCGAGCCGCAATGGCCTTCATGGAACTGCACCGGCGGCTCATCCCCCCGGATCCGCCCGAGAGCGCGCAATGGCGGGAGAGGTTTCTTGCGCGGCTGGACGAAGCGGCTGCAAAGTTTGCCCCCGATTCTGCTCGCGGCTGGTTCACCTGGTTCCGGCCGGCCATGGCGGTCGCTGCTTTCGTGGTCCTCTTGTTGGTGATCGCTTACCAGAACGCGGTCACAATTCCTCAGGCAAAAGAAGAAGCGGCTCAGGGTGGCGGACAACTTTTCACCTCTTCGTTCTCTCTGCGGAAGGCCAACGAGCGCGGCGGCGAAGAAGTGAAAGTCCAAGTACACACCAATGAAAGCTTCGCGCTCAAGTTCGACTTCGTACCTGCAAGAACTTTCGACAGCTACCTTTGCCAGCTTCAGGACGAAGCTGGCCGGTCTCTGCTGCAGGTGAGCGTCCCCGGAACCAGCGCCAACCAAGAAGCGCGGTTGGTTGTTCCGGCCGGCCGCGTCAAGCCCGGCAAGTACAGTCTCGTGTTCCTTGGTGCCCCCGGTTCCAGCGGGCAGGGAATCAAGGACGAAGTCCTGCGCCTTCGCTTTGTTGTTGAGTTTGGAGAGTAAGCCAAGCAGTATTATATCACAAAATATGTCACGAAGATGCATTCGATGAACGCCCAATCCCGCATCCCCTTTCACTTTCAAGCGGGAGCTTGCGCGTTTAGCGGCACTTTGCACCGTCCGATTCTTTGCCCCGTCGAGGCGCAGGCAGCTACCTCACTGCCGACGATAGGCGGCCAGGTCCGCTCGTGCGTGGAAAATTTCCGCGCGGACCATCTGATACGCTTCGCCGCCGCGCACTGCCACGTCTCCGGCAGTTGGCAGGACGATGAGATTGCCAGAACACAGTCCACGCCCGCCATTGAAGGCCTCAACATCCTTGACTTTGTGATTGCCAATCGCATCGGTTCCCGTCCGACGTCGGGACATCGCCGCGGTAAGATCCCAGAAAAAAGAGAAAAAACGCTTAACGAATTCTGGACTCAGGACAGTATCAAGTATGCCGCGATAGAGGCTCCATGTATGGGTGGGCGTGCCGAGTACTATCGACATCCGTTCAGAAAGAACATAGAGTTTTGGGCACCCAGAGGCGCGGGAGATAAGATCCGACGATATTGCCGCGACGTCGAACCGGGGCGTTGGGGAACAGTTCAATCCGAAGCTCGTTCACAGTCTACAGGAACTCATATCCACCAACAGCAAGTGTTCCTCTACCGCGCTGATTATATAGAGCTAAGGGACAAAATAAACCGACTCGGTAGTCAAAGCCACCGTCAATTTGCATCTGACCGCGTTCGGTAACGTACGCGGCGAGAGTCCATATCATGGCCCCGGGAGAACAACTCAGACAGATCCGAGAGAAACGTGGGCTCAGCGCGCGCGAAGTCGAGTCTCGAAGCAAAGAGATTGCCGCTAGCGAGGGTAATCCCGAGTTCTCGATTTCCCATTCTTATTTATCGCAGATCGAAAGCGGTGTCGAGTCCGCGTCACTAACGAGCATTCACAAATTATTTAGCCTTGCCAGCATTTATGGGATGAGTGTCACGGGATTGCACCTGGTCATTGGTGTGGATTCCCAGAAGGTCGCCATTTATCACGACCAGATGCCGGTCCCCAGAACTCACCTGACAGATTATCGGAGCTTAGAAGAGAGCGGAACGATCGAGCTTCCTAAAGACTTTGGTAGCGATTGGAATCCGAATGAAACGCGCTTGCTGTCGCGGATCGGCAAGACTTGGGGTATAGTTCCGGTCGCGTTGCTGCGACGCTTGGACGCGCGCCGTTACCTCTATGGATATATCGGACTAAAGGATTACACGCTTTCCCCGCTCATAAAACCTGGCACGTTTGTGCAGATTGATCCTGAAATCAAAAAGATCAAAAGGGCTAAAAAGGTCAAAGAGGTGAGATCGCAAACGGACCGCAGTGAATATGATCGGCCGATTTATTTTCTCGATCTTGGAACCGAGTATGCTTGTGGTTGGTGTAAATTGGATGGGGACAAGCTCATACTCGTGCCTCACCCTCATTCTCCTTGCGAGATACGGTCATTTGCATACCCCGAGGAAGCTAAAATTTTAGGCCAAATAATCGGTGTGGCCATGCGGATCGTGT
>WNGC01004519.1_pt1 | contig 11819 bp, 8 predicted proteins | sample 5400051 | NCBI WGS metagenome assembly WNGC01 (sample SAMN13153368, study PRJNA577476) | soil metagenome | isolation source: 20 cm soil or saprolite under grassland replicate 2 | place: USA:California | collected 2016-06-15 | reverse complement strand
GGACTACATCTGACAACCGGCTTTGACAACATCGATATCGGTAACACCGGGGCTATTGCCGACGACAGCACCATCCGCATCGGGTCAGGAGCGGCGGCCACCTTTATCTCCGGCATTTTTGGCGTACCAATTGCGGGCACACCAGTTGTGGTAGTCAGCAACGGTCAACTTGGCGTGGCCCCTTCGTCAGCGCGCTTCAAGGACAAGATCAAACCAATGGATAAAGCCAGTGAAGCGCTCCTGGCGCTCAAACCGGTTACCTTTCGTTACAAAAAAGAGATTGATCCAGCGGGCACACGCCAGTTGGGACTTGTGGCAGAGGATGTGGAAAAGGTGAATCCTGACCTTGTAGTGCGCGACAAAGAAGGAAAACCTTACAGCGTGCGCTACGAACAGGTGAACGCGATGTTGCTCAATGAGTTCCTCAAAGAGCACCGCAGGGTCGAAAACTTAGAGACAACCGTCGCCGAGTTTAAATCGGATAGGGCGCACCACGAAACTACCATCAGCGATCTCAAGAGCGAAATGTATGCTCTTACGGCGCAACTGAGAGAACAGGCGGCGCAAATCCAAGAGGTGAGTACCCAAGTCGGGCTCGGTAAGGCTCCGCCGCAAGTGGCGGTAAAATAATCCTCAAATCTGACCCGGTACCGCTGCGAGAATAAGAACGAGCAGCGTCGCGGCCCGACGCGATAGGTCTGGGGAGCACAGGCTACCAGCCTGTAGTTGCCGGCAGCCCTGCCGGCAACATTTTGCACGTGCAATTTCCACGCGACACCTTTCCCCGTCTCGGCAAGCTGCCGAGACCGACAGGCTGGCAGCCTGTGCTCCCAAGACTCCAGATCGCGTTTGCGCGAGGTCGGTTCGCAGCGCATAACTTTCGGCCGATGAAATTTGTCGCTCTCGGTCTCGCATTTGTTTTGACGGTCGTCTTTGCGTACGCGCAGGAGAATAGCCCAGAGGAGAAGAGCACGCCCCCACCCCGCGTCTATCCTGTTGCCTTGCCCAACTACGACGAAGAGACCGCGACGCGGTTGCAAATTTTTTTGGATAACTGCGATTTCGGGCCGGGGAAAATCGACGGCAAAATGGGCGAATTTTTCCGGAAGGCGCTGATTTCGTACAAACACGCGCAGGCCATGCCAAAGACCGGCGCGGTCGATCAATGGATGCTCGATCAGGTCCCGGTGACTTACACGACCTATACAATCACGGAAGAAGACCTGAAGCGGATCGGCGATGTGCCGAGCGGTCACGCGGAGCAGGCGAGACTAAAATGGTTGCCCTACACGTCGCTGTTGGAATTTGTCGCGGAGCGTTTTCATTCCGCGGAGTCGTACATTCAGAAACTTAATCCCGGCAAGAACTGGGAACATCTTCAGGCTGGCGAAACTCTCAAGGTGCCGAATGTCCTGCCTTTCGAAGTCGAGAAATTCACCGAGGGAAAGATTCCTGAAAATCCTGCGTTCACCTCTCGCAAACCTGAAAACCCCGCGTTCGCCTCTCGCAAAGTTTTCGTCGATACGTACGAGCATTTGCTGGAGGTCTTTGACCACGACCAACTGGTTTGCGTCTTTCCGATTACACCCGGATCTAAAACGCTCCCTGCTCCAGTCGGCACATGGAAAATTCTAGGCGCGACCGTCTGGCCGTGGTTCCGCTATGACGAAGGAATGCTCAACTACGGCGTGCGGACTGAAAATTATTACAACCTTCCGCCGGGCCCGAACAATCTCGTCGGCGTTCTCTGGATGGGTTTAAACAAACCGGGCATCGGCATTCACGGCACGAATAATCCTGAGACGATCGGCCGGGCGGCAAGTCACGGTTGCATCCGTCTTGCAAACTGGGACGCCGCACGAGTGAAAGACCTCGTCAGCTTCGGCAACACCGTGATCATCTTCTAGAACTTTCGTCGCGATAACTGAATATTCCGGCAGTCCGCAATTCGAATACCTATTTGAGAATTGCCGATGGCCGGACTCGAACCGGCACGGGCCTTGTATGGCCCAACGGATTTTAAGTCCGTTGCGTCTACCATTTCGCCACATCGGCGTTTGCCATGCATTTTAGCCTTGTTAGGCACCCGCGAAAATGAATTTCGATGATGATCTGCATCTGGACCGGCCGAAAGCCTTGATGCGCTCCCTATGAAAAGCGGGCTGCTCTTGTGGAATTGGAGCCAGCGATTCGCGCTTTCAGGCAATTCTGCTTGATCAGCAGGCGGGATTTTTGCCAAACTCGGCGTCGCACGCGGATCTTGAATCAGGCGGAGGACTTTTCCCGCTGGGTTCTGCGCCTCTTCCGGACTCTGCAATCTCAACAATCAGCCCGGCGGGGAAACAGAAAGGAAGATTCATATGAACCGACTTGTTCAGCTAAAACAGCTAACTTCTGTATTTCTCGTTGCACTCCTTCTTGCTTGCTTTGGGTTTCTACGCGCAGCGCAAGCAGTTGTTCCAGCTCCGGATGGTGGCTATCCTGGAGGCAATACGGCCGAAGGGCAAAGCGCCCTTTTAAGTCTTACCATCGGCGGTTTCAATACGGCAGTCGGTTATCTTTCGCTCAGGAGCAACACAAACACCAGCTTCAATACGGCCGTTGGCGCTGGAACACTCCTTGCCAGCACCGCACACGAAAATACGGCCGTTGGTGCCGGGGCCCTTTTAAGCACTAGCACCGGCTCCCAAAACACAGCCAACGGAGCGTTGGCCCTTTTTGACAACACCACCGGCTTCGCCAATACGGCCAATGGGCTTGGCGCTCTTCTTAGCAACAACACCGGTAGTAACAACACGGCCGTGGGTGGTGTAGCACTCTCTAACAACATCAACGGCGGCGACAACACAGCCATCGGTCTTCGTGCTCTCGATAGCAATATTGACGGCAGCTTCAATACGGCCGTGGGCGGAGGCGCGCTCACGAACAACACCACCGGCAACAGCAATACAGCGTTTGGCGCTGGAGCCGGCTCCGGCGTAATTACGGCCGATAACGTTATTGCCATTGGTGCCCAAGGTGCGAACGTGGACAGCAGCTGCTTTATCGGCAACATCCGCGGGGTGACGACGGCAAATACCAACGCCATACCCGTCGTAATCGCCTCCGCCCATCAGCTCGGCACAATGAGTTCCTCGCGCCGGTTCAAGAACGAGATTCAGCCGATGGACACAGCCAGCGAATCCATTCTGGCGCTAAGGCCGGTGACGTTTCACTACAAGAGCGACAAGGCAGAGACGCCGCAGTTCGGGTTGGTTGCCGAAGAAGTCGCCGAAGTGAACCCGGACCTGGTGGTGCGCGACGACGAGGGTGAGATTTACACTGTAAATCGAAACCCTTACTGCGGGCCTACAGAAAGTGAGCGCACAGCTTGAATTGAGCAAACTCGCACCGCACACTGCTTTGAACAATCAGTAAAACCACCCGACCGCAGCGTTTGGTGGCGCAACTTCTATTTTCATTGGGGATGGGTTAACGAAAGTTCGGGTGCAGAATTACGAGGAGGAGGATGAACAGTGCGTACAGAATTCCGGGGATCGCCAGCAGTAGGACAAAAACGATGGCAAGAGCGCGTTGCCCGACCGAGCGCAACCAAATGCTGCCTCCCATTACAGCTGCCAAAATGGCAAGGATGACAAGCCACGGTAAAATGTTGAATGATCCGATCCTGCCGTGACCAGCCAGGGAGAAAAAGAAGTAGAGCGCCACGGCTGCAATAACAGCGTCGATGGACCAAAGAAACCAAAACCAAAACTTCACGACTCCACTCCGCTTGGATAATCGAAGGTTGTATTCCGAAGCCAAGATGTTTTTTGTGAGAGCTGTAATTAGTTGCCGGTTGCTCGTCGAGCGGATTTCGCATTTTGCAGAAACCCGGGATCAGGGCAAAGTACGACTGGAGCATTTGTTCATGTGAACGGGGAACTTCAGGTAGGGTTTATTGCTGATGAATCGATTTTCACAATTTTATGCGTTCGGCGCCGCCCTTATGGCCTTGAGCGGCTGTACCACGTTCACCGAAATGGTCACGTCGCATCTGCCGGAGCGGCATTCCGGCCGGCCATCGATCGTGGTGAGCTTGCGAGAGCAGGAAGCCTATCTCGACCGTGGCGGGTATAGGATTGCGTCGTCTCGGATTTCAAGCGGCCGAGAAGGATACCGTACTCCGACTGGTCATTTTGAGGTCACTCGCAAGGACGAAAATCATCGCTCCAGTCTCTACGGTGACTACGTTGATGACTCGGGCCGAGTCGTGAAGGCCAATGTCGACAGCAGGCGTGATGGCAGACCGCCGCATTCGCACTTCGTGGGCACTCCGATGCCCTACTTTGTCGAATTCTCGCCAGGTTATGGATTGCACCAGGGTTACCTGCCTGGCGTGCCTGCATCACATGGATGCATTAGGATGCCATATTGGAAAGCGCGCCAGTTTTACAACGCCGCCTACATCGGGACCCCGGTGGTGGTAAAACCTTAGCGGAGTATGCGGTGCCTAGCTGACCGGATGGCAGCACGGCAGAAATTCGATGAAGTGTTTCTGCCAGATGGGCTTCACAGAGCGAGAGTCGACGTGATGTGTGTTCGTCAGCTGATCCTCTCGGCAGACACAATGACGTTGACAGCCTTTGGGACAAAACTGATTTCCGCCTTCTTACCTAGCTTCACCCTTTCTCCATCAAGAAATATCGGAATGTCCGTGCTTGATTGCACCGTCACCTGCGTGGTCTTGCTGAGGCTTATGTTTCCACCCTCGCGCCATCTACCAACGGCAGCAGTAGTAGCAAAGCGAATCAATTCGGCCGCGTTCTCCAGATTAATGACAGCAGCTTCAAGCGCTTGCTCCGACTCCGACATTTGTTCCGATATGAGCGGGCAGATAACAGCGACGACTTCAGCTTCCCCTTTTGATTCCGATGAAATGGAATACTGAATTTTGGTGGCGAACATTCCTTGGAAAGCGACGGCGCCTGTCTTGATCGCGTCAACAATATCGCCTTCACGGATAAACTCGCGAGTCTCAGCCCACAGTGCAGGCACTCCCACAATCGCGGCGACAAAGAACTGATTGTCTTCGACGCGCCCTCCAGAAAGTACCATTGTTACGGGATCAGCGAGCGTATTCCTAAGCGCGTTTTCCCACGACACGTCTCCATACAACGCCCGAGGGAGCATATTCATAGTGCCGCCGGGTAGCGGCAAAAGATACATGCCGCGCCTGCTACACGCTCCTGCGGCTGTCCGAATCGTGCCGTCACCTCCAAGCACGATGAGCACTTCGAGCTGTTGTGCTGCCGCTTCTGCGAACGCCCGCTCCATTTGATCCGCCTGTCCACACCATGATTTGCACTTAGTCACGCCCGCACCTTCAAGGGTGTTAAGCAACTCCGCCTCAGATCCGGAGTCGCAGCCCCCGCTTGAGGTGTTAATTATGACTCCAAAATTCAACTCTGATAAACGAATCGCAGTCGATTGCATGCGCCAAATCTAATCCACGCAATATTCTCGTGCTGCGCCGTCTTAATCGCAACAGTCGCGCAGCACCAAGCTGACAGAAAGTGAGCGCGCAGCTCCCCACCGACGAGTCCGTCCGGTTGGCGGACTTAAAGTAAGCAAGGCAAGTGGTACTGAACAAACCGTAAAGGTCTCGTGATCGCGCGCGACACCCAACGTGCAAGCACAACAAGCAGCCAAACTCCTGGTTCAAAATCGCCTTGACGCGACTGTAGCCCTTTAGATACAAGCGTGGCTCTAAGTGGTGCCTAGACCGACGGATGAGCCGGATTTGGTGGTCAGTTGGTGGGTTTCAACTGCTGGTTAACACACCGCCCTGCTAGAATGCCGAGAAAAGAACTGAATTTCAGAAATTTATTTCGAAGGGCAAGGCTAGCCGCAATTGGGACCTTCTTCGTATTAGACTTGCTTGGTGTTCCTGCAGGTCTTCTGGCGGTTACCCTTGTACAGAAAGATCCGCCTATTCGGCGTGCCGATGCCGATTCAGCAGTCACAATTTGGGACATTGATCTCAAGCTGGCGAAAGATATGCCACGTAACTTCCGCACGACCGACGATCCGGTTAAGGCGATCAAGAATGAAATGCCTGCGACAGCTGGACTGAGCAATCTCCACGCGTCGGGCAGCGGCGCGTTTACTCCTGAAGGTTTAAAGCTTTTGCTGGCGCGAACGCGTGGACCTGTGACGGTTTTCGATTTGCGACAGGAAACGCACATATTTGTGAACGAGCTGCCTGTCAGCTGGTATGCGTCACGCGACTGGGTCAACGTTGGGCGAAGTCAGTCGGCCATTGTTGCGGACGAAGCCAAGCGTGTCCAGTCGCTCAAGCCCGGAAGCGAAATCGCTGTTCGACCTGGCCATCCGGTCAAACACGGCAGCGCAAATTCTGTCACGCCAGAACAGGTCATTGTCGAACGCGCAAGCACCGAACAGGATATCGTCGAAGGCGCCGGCGAGCATTATGTGCGCATCACCGTGACCGATCATGCGCGCCCACTCGATGACGAGGTGGATCGATTTATTCTCGCTGTCCGTGCGCTGCCTGACGGCGCATGGGCGCATTTCCACTGTGAAGCGGGGCTGGGACGCACCACCACTTTCATGGTGCTTTATGACATGCTGCGAAACGCGAATCGCGTATCGCTGGAGGACATTGTCGGGCGTCAGAAGATTCTAAGTAACGGCTATGATGTGCTTCAACCGGATGAACCTGGAAACTGGAAAGCGCCTTATGCGGCAGACCGCGCGGCGTTTGTCCGCGCATTTTACAATTATGCTCGCGCTAATCCGAATGGTCGCCCGCAACTGTGGAGTGAATGGCTTACATCTATCGGTTTGTCCGAAATGCTAAGTTTGTTCCCGGACAAACACACGTTCAGGCGCGGGGCTGATCAAGGTCAATGGCCGCTCACTTCCAGCGAATACGATGTCAAACTGATGTTCGACGACGGCTTCACCAAACTGGCAGCGACAAAGCTCAAAGTCATGCCGTAAAGCTCACAACACGCTAGCACCGCTAGCTCAGCGGCTGCGAACGCATATTTGCCTGCGAACCCGCAGCATCGGGCTATGGTCACACCATAGATATTATGAGCGGGTTTTTTGAGGAGTTGCAGCGCCGAAAGGTTTATCGGGTTGCTGCCGGTTACATTGTCGCCGCGGGATTCTTGATTCAAATCGCCTCGGCCGCGTTTCCAGCATGGGAATTGCCGAACTGGAGTTTGCGGCTCGTGATTGCGCTTTTGTTAATCGGCTTTCCAATCGCGCTTATACTTGCCTGGGCCTATGACATTACTGCTCAGGGAATTCAGATAACCCCGACAACAGGAGCTCATCGGCGACGAAATCTCATTTTGCTCGTCGTCACTGCTGTCATCATCTCTGCGTCCGTTGGTTTTTTTCTTCTGCCTCGGACTGTCTGGTATAAGGTCGACAAATCAGTCGCAGTCCTGCCTTTTCAAAATTTAAGCAGCGATCCAAATAATGCTTATTTCGCCGATGGCATTCAGGAGGAAGTCCTGACGCGTCTGGCTAAAATCGCGGATTTGAAAGTGATTTCCCGCGCTTCGACGCAGCAGTATCAGGGTAGCCCGGGCAATCTTGCTGAGATCGCGAAGCAGCTTGGCGTAGCGAACATCCTTGAGGGTAGCGTCCAGAAAGCAGCCGATCAGGTGCGGGTCAATGTGCACCTGGTTAACGCGCAAACCGGTTCGCAGCTCTGGGCCGAGACCTATGATCGAAAGTTGAGTGATATCTTTGGCGTCGAGAGCGAGATCGCCAAAGGAATAGCGGCGTCGTTGCAAGCGAAGCTGACCGGTCGTGAGGAGCAAGCGTTGGCTGCCAGGCCGACAAACAACCCCCAAGCTTACGATGCCTATTTACGCGGGTTGGCTTATGAAGCACAAAGCAACTACTCGAGCGATGCGCTATTCAAAGCCATCGATTTTTATAACCTGGCGGTGCGGCTTGACCCAAATTTTGCGCTTGCCTGGGCGCGACTCTCCGGTGCGCACGCGCTTCTTTACTCTAATCGCGGCGACACAACCGCCGCGCGGCGCGATGCGGCCCGGGAAGCTTTAGAAAACGCGCAGAGACTGCAGCCGGACGCGCCCGAAACCCTGTTATTCCTGGGTTATTATCAATATTGGGTGCTGCGCGATTACGGCATGGCCAAAGCCACCTTTGGACGCGTCAGCAAAATGTTACCAGGTAACAGCGAGGTCTTATACGCCCTCGCGGCAATTGCGCGAAGCGAGGGACATTGGGATGAAAGTGTTGCCTATTGGGAACGGGGCCTCGCCCTCAACCCTCGGAATACAGCGTTACTGAGTGAAGTGGCATTTACATACGCTGCGTTTCGACAATTCCCGCCAGCGCTAAAGCTTTATGATCGGGCACTGGACATACTTCCCAATGAGTTGTCTCTAATGGCATTAAAAGCAAGCATCTACCAGGCCGAAGGTAATCTGCAGGAAGCCGCTAGATCGCTCGCGCAGGTAAACGCAGAAACGAATTCGGACGCGGCTGTTCGAATCAAGCTGACCCAATTGAGACTTGAACGAAATCGCACTGAGGCCACCCGGTTCGTGCAAGCCCGACAAGCTCGATTGCACTTTGCTTCTGGGATTGACAAGGGCAGCAAGCAGGTGGGGCTAGCATTGTTCCAGCGCGTAGCTGGTAACACCGCTCAAGAAAAAGCTTCCGCTGAACAGGCGCGCAACACGCTTGAACCAATCAGAAAGGAGCAACCAGACAACGCGTTCGTTGCGGCAGCGCTGGCCGTGGCTTATGCCATGCTCGACGAGAAGGAGTTAGCCCTTAAGGAAGCGGAGCGTGCAATCACGCTTGTGCCGAGTAGCAAAGATCGACTTTCCGGGCCGGCGTTCGAAGAGAACCAGGCGCTAGTTGAGATGATTATTGGCGAGAATAGTCGTGCGATCTCAACTCTCACGCAGTTGTTACAAACACCGTATGGTGGCTGGCTTTATAGCCCAGCGCCCATCACGCCGGCTCTTCTAAGGGTTGATCCGCTCTGGGACCCGTTGCGCGCGGATCCCGTTTTCCAGAAACTCTGCGAGGAAAAGAAGCCGTGAACCTGCGCAAGGTTGACTAGCAAGAACAAGATCAGCCACTGCTGGTGGGGTCGCTGTACTCTCAACTCTCAACCAAAGACTCTCAACTGTATGAGTACCGCCCTCACTTAAACTTCCAACCGCCACCCCATAGTGTTGGAGGAGCCAGCTCGACAACGTTACCGGCTGGATCGCGAAAGTAGATGGAACGGCCGCCTTCTTCCCAATCCATTTCCTGTTCGATGGAAACTCCAGCTTCATGTAATTGCTTCCGCCATGCATTGAGGTCCTTTGGCTTCGCGGTGAACGCGATGTGCCCGGCATCTGAGGTTCCGTGAGACGGGACTTCTCTACCCGCAGCGCGACTCTTGCGTGGATCAAATACCAGCAGAACTCCATCGCCACAGCGGAAAACCACGGCTTGATCTCCCCGGCCGATAACCTGCAAACCTACGGCATCACGATAGAACCGTTCAGCAGCATCAAGATCTTCGGCGTACAAGACTGTCTCAAAGATTCCGCCTGGTCGCATCGTGGGACATTCTACAGTACGTCGCCCAAGGTGTGCAGGATTTGTTGATGGCTTGGGAACTCATTTATTCTCAGTCTCGCTGGCTGGCTGCGTTGCCAGCACGCAGCGGAATCCGTAAATCACGTCACGATCATTGCGATCAACTACGTTGCGATAGGAGGATTGCATTTCCAGACGGTTCCTTGTCGCCCATGAGCCGCCACGCAGCACACCCCAATCACGGCTGGTTGCGCTGGCGCCTCCTTTATAGGCGTCGAGGCACCATTCCCAAACGTTTCCGCCGAGATCGTACAGCCCTATTGAATTTGGCTTGAAACTTCCCACCGGCATCGTTCCGCTGCGGCGGCGTCCCGCGGGTGCAGCATAATTTCCTGTGCCGTTGGGGGGGGGCCATTGTTTTCCCCACGGAAATTCATTTTTGATTTTGCCATCGCGCGCTTCCGGCGTTGTGCCGCTTTCATTCATCAGACCGACCGCCATGCTCCACTCGAGATCGGTCGGCAACCGGTATGCCTGGCGGTCTTCAATCAGATTTTCGTTGTGTTCCTTTTCGGTCAACCATTTGCAAAACGCCATCGCATCGAACCAGTTCACTTTCACCGCCGGATCGGTCGCGGCCTGCTGAAAATCGGCTGGCTCGAAGTGCCGTCCGGTTGCGCGGCAAAACGCTTCGTAATCTTGCACCCTCGTTTCCCACACAGAAATCTGCACATCCCCAAGCGGAACAAACTTCATGCCCAGGGAATTGGTGAACGGCTGCCCGGGCGCGGGACCGACGCTCTTTTCCAAACGCGCTGCCAGAAACGTTTGTTGTTGCGGCTCAACCTTCCCATTGACCGAACCCGGCTTGTAACCGGATAGCCGCATCTCGTAAGTGACGTTGCCGGGTTTTACTTCCTCGATCACCAGCGGTGTTTGACCGAGGTCTTTCCCATTCGCAATCACACTCGCGCCGCCCGGCGCGCTGGTAATCTTCACGCTGCCATTGGCAAAAATAAAATGCGCGGCGTTTTCGCGTTGTGCGTCCACGTCGATCTTTTGCTGTTCGTCAGGCCAGCCATTCATGTGGGCGACCAGCTCGTGCGGACGCGCAGGAAGATCCACTCGAAGCGGCGTGCGGCCGCGCGTTTTTCCGTCTACAAAAATCTCCGCGCCGCTGGGTTCGCTGGTGATATTTGTGATCGCGCTAACGAACGCGAAGGATCTACTGGTAGTCTCGCCACGCTGCACTTCGACGTCACTGCGCATTTCCCAATCGCCGCGGCGGGCGACGATCGAATATTTGCCGGTGGGAAGATCGCCTATCGTTTGCGGCGTCACGCCGTCGCGGGAAATCCGACTGTCGTCGCTTGTTATCCAAAATTGCGCGCCGGGCGGCTCGGATTGGAGTTGAAGCGCGCCTTTACTCCGCACGAGTTGAAATGGTGGCAGATCAACTGCGTGTTTGCGCCGAAAATCGACACTTGTCTCCACAGGCTCGTATCCGGGACTCATGATGCGCAGGTTATATTTGCGGGGTTCCAAATCTGTGAAGGTCGCCGGGCTTTTTTGAGCGTGATCGCCTAGAACAACGAGCGCCCCAGCCGGTTCTGTCCGGATCGTTGTTTGCAGATGAACATCAACGCTTAGCTGCGCCCGGCTCAGCCAAAATCCTATTCCTGCCAGCGCAAGCACCACGAGCAATCCCGTGACCACGAAAACTTTCGCGCGCGCTTTTCCTGGACGCTCGCCGCGACCAAGCGCCCCGAGGTCCCGATGCATTTCCGCGGCTGACTCGTAGCGCCTCTTTGGATCATTCGCGCACGCTTTTACAAGCACGTTGTTGAGTTGAAGCAGACGTTCGCGGTCCGGCCGCGCGCTCAATTGCGAATCGATCTCCGGGAAATCGAGCCGGTCTTTTCCCGTGCACGTTTCGTAAAGAAGTTTGCCAAGACTATAAATGTCGGCGCGCGGCGTGCCTGGTCCTTCCGGCGGGATGTAACCTTCCGTGCCAACGAATGATCGCTGTCCGGTGGCCGCAACCAATCCGATGTCGGCGAGTTTCGGCACGCCTTCGATAAAAATAATATTCGATGGTTTGATGTCGCGATGGGTCAATCCACGCTCGTGCAATGCTTCGAGCGCTTCCGTTAATGAAAGCCCAACTCGAATCGACTCATCAGCAGAGAGGCGTTTGTGCCGTGCAAGATCGGTTTTCAACGTGC
>WNGC01002243.1_pt1 | contig 11824 bp, 9 predicted proteins | sample 5400051 | NCBI WGS metagenome assembly WNGC01 (sample SAMN13153368, study PRJNA577476) | soil metagenome | isolation source: 20 cm soil or saprolite under grassland replicate 2 | place: USA:California | collected 2016-06-15 | reverse complement strand
CTCAGTTTGTGTGGAGCCGGGTCTCTGACCCGGCTGGACGGGGCGAAGCCCCGTCCCCACATCAGTGGTGATCGGTCCAAATCTCAGAGAGTCCATCACCGCAACCGGACGCGCACCCATGGTGAAGATATCGCGCAGAATTCCACCTACTCCGGTCGCGGCACCCTGAAACGGCTCGATGAACGATGGATGATTGTGCGACTCGATCTTAAATGCGCAGGCCCAGCCATCGCCGATGTCGATGATCCCTGCATTTTCTCCCGGTCCCTGCAACACGTGGCGGCTGCGGGTGGGCAAGCGCTTCAAATGCACTCGAGAGGATTTGTATGAGCAGTGCTCGCTCCACATCACGCTGAAGATGCCGAGTTCGGTAATCGTAGGCTCGCGTCCGCCGAGCAGTTTCTTGACCTTTTCATATTCTTCGGGCGTAAGGCCGTGTTGGCGGATGAGATCTCCTGTGATGGCAGGAGTGGCTAAAGAGGTCATGGGATGTTCTATTGTCGCATCTTGCAGAAATGGAGGAAAGAGTGAGTTGTGCGGTGATCCGAGGAGAGCCGCAATTCTAGTAATAATGCTTGCGGTATAAGGGCACTGTGATGCAGAATTTTCGGAAATTCCGGGAGGTGCCTCTTATGTCCAGACCTTCCTCGCGTAGTTCTTCTGATCCGCAGAATAATGCGTTACTCGTCGTTGCCATGCTTGCGATGGTCGCGGTGCCGGCAGGGATCGCCCTGCACACCGTGCGGATCCCGGCGCCTACACAGATTCCACCTGCCGACGCTACGCCGTACGGATACACCGTGAGCCTGCTGCTGTTCATTATTCCGATCATCGTGATCGGATGGTGGTTCGTTCCGCAAGAAGGGATAAAAATTCCTAAGCGAGCCTTCTCGCGCACAATCTCGGTCCTGTTTATTGCCGGCTGCGCGTTGGACTACTTCTTTGCCAATCGCTTTTTTACTTACCGGAACCCCGCCGCCACTCTGCGAATTCCAGCGCCAGCCTTGGGCGGGCCGGTGCCCATTGAGGAGTACGTCTTTTACTTAACCGGGTTCATTGCGGTGCTGCTGATTTACGTTTGGCTCGACGAATACTGGCTGCTCGCGTATAACGTGCCTGACTATCCGGCGGAAGCGAAAAAGCTCCGGCGGCTGTTGCAGTTTCATCCGACATCTTTGGTGTTGGGATTGGCCCTGATCGGGCTTGCCATTGCTTACAAGAAATTCGTTTCGCATAGCCCGGGTTTCCCTGGATATTTCACTCTTCTCGTGGCGGGCGGCATTGTCCCGGCGGTCAGCTTCTTTCCCTCTGCTCGGCCGGTCATCAATTGGCGGGCCTTGAGCCTGACGCTGTTCATTATTCTGCTCGTGAGCCTGTTTTGGGAGGCGACCCTGGCCGTTCCTTACGGCTGGTGGGGTTACCAGCAGCAACAAATGATGGGCTTGTTTATTGGGGCGTGGGCCGGGCTGCCAATCGAGGCCGTGTGTGTTTGGATCGCGGTCACCTACGCGACAGTGATTGTTTTCGAAGTCATCAAACTCTGGCAGGCTTCGGAGAGGCCTTTGAAAGACGCGTTTTTAGGCGCGCGCGAAGTCCCGTCGAGAAAAACGCAAGCGGCCGGTAACTGACACACGCCACATCAGCCGCGTTCTTCCGACTATACTGTCCTTTCTAATGAAGTCGGTTATCGTTGGCACCGCCGGGCACATCGACCATGGCAAAACCGCGCTAGTCAAGGCTTTGACCGGTATTGATGCCGACCGGCTGGAGGAAGAAAAGCGCCGCGGCATCACGATCGACATTGGATTTGCTCACCTCGAACTTCCCGGCCAAAACGGCGAGAACCTGAGGCTGGGATTTGTCGACGTTCCCGGGCACGAGCGCTTCGTGCGCAATATGCTCGCCGGAATCGGCGGGATTGACTTGGTGCTTCTGGTTATTGCGGCAGATGAATCGATCAAGCCACAGACGCGCGAGCACTTCGACATCTGCCGACTGCTTTCCGTTCGCCAGGGCATCACCGTATTAACCAAATCCGATCTAGTCGACGCCGAAACTCTGGAGGTGGTCCGGCTGGAAGTCGAAGATTTCCTGCGGGGATCGTTTCTTGATACGTCTCGTTCGCCCATCATTCCGGTAAGTTCGTTGACCGGCGCAGGACTGGATCAGCTCAAGCAGGAGTTGATAAGAGCGGCAGCAGAAGTTCACGCGAAAGACTCGGGCGCGCTCGCGCGTCTTCCGATCGATCGGGTCTTTACCATGAAAGGCTTCGGGACGGTCGTCACAGGAACTTTGATTTCGGGAACCATTCGTAAAGATGACGAACTGCAGATTTTTCCTCGCGGGCAACGCGCGAGGGTGCGAGGCATTCAAGTCCACGGCCAAGGCGCAGAACAGGCAGCGGCTGGCGAACGCACCGCGCTGAACTTGGCCGGAGTCGGAACCGAACAACTGGCGCGTGGCATGGCGGTGGCGCCACCGGCGACTTTTCACTCAAGCAATCGCCTCGACGTATCGCTCTCGCTTCTATCGTCGGCTACGCTTAAGGACCGCGCACGGGTGCACCTGCATGCCTACACTTCCGAAACGATTGCCACCGTCACGCTCTACGACGAAAAGCAGATCGGGCCGGGGCAAACTGCACTTGCGCAATTGCGTCTGAATGACCCCGTCCTGCTGCTGCCGGGTGATCGTTTCATCATCCGGAAGTTTTCTCCGGTCGTGACTATCGGCGGGGGAGCAGTGTTGGACGCAGCCCCGCTTCGGAGAGTTCCCAAGAGCGCTCAGCACAGCTTCCTCGGGATCTTAGCGTCGGGCGACCCCACCTCCGTCCTGCGAGCGCGGATCGAACGCCGCGGCGACCGCGGGCTTCCGCTTACGGCAGCGGTTGCTGAGACGGGATGGCGCCGTGAGCAAATCAACAACTATTTGCGTAACTCTATCGCCGAGGGCGCAATCATCTCGATCGGAGACTTGTTAGTCGGCTCAAGCGCCATCGAGACGATGAAATCAGAACTGGAAAGTAAACTCGCCAAATTCCATCAGCAAAACCCGCTGGTTGCTGGCATGAGCAAGGAAGCTCTTCGTGAAGCACTGGACGCAGAGCCAGGAGTCTTTGGCTACGCTCTCGACTCTTTGGCGAATGCGAAAAAGGTAGAGATTGTTGGAGAGTTTGTTCGCTTGGCCGGACGCGGCGTGGTAATGAAAGACGAAGAGGCTGAATCGAAACAGATCATCGAGAAAGCGTTTGCGGCGGCGGGTCTGAAAGTTCCCGCCTTGCATGATGTGCTTGCTGGGCTAAAGGTTGACAAGGCGCGGGCGCAAAAACTGGTCACACTGCTGTTGCGAGATAAAGTGCTGATCAAGATTTCGGACGATCTGGTCTTTCACAGCGAGGCGTTGCAGGCCTTGCGAAGACAACTTGGTGCAGAAAAATCGAAGTCTCCCAAGATTAACGTGGCGAGATTCAAAGACTTGACGGGAGTGAGCCGGAAATACGCGATCCCATTGCTCGAGTACCTGGATCGGGAGCGGGTTACGCGCCGAGTGGGAGATGAACGCGTGATTCTGTGAACTTGACTCTGTGCACCTCTGTGCCCTCTGTGGTAAAAGCAACCACGGAGGACACAGAGGCACACAGAGGGAACAACTGCTTTTCAGAAATTCTTCTTCAGATCCATCCCACTGTAGAGGCTCGCAACCTGGTCGTAGCCGTTGAACATGAGCGTCGGACGTTTTAAGAACTCACCCAGGCGCCGCTCCTTAGCTTGACTCCACCGCGGATGATCCACGTTCGGGTTCACGTTCGAGTAGAACCCGTACTCGTTCGGTGCGGCTTTATTCCAGCTATTTACCGGCTGCTTGTCAGTAAAACGGATCCGCACAATCGCCTTCGCGCTCTTGAAGCCATACTTCCACGGAATCACAATCCGCAGCGGCGCGCCATCCTGATTCGCCAAGACTTCACCGTACATACCGAAGCAAAGCAGCGCGAGCGGGTGCATAGCTTCATCCATGCGCAGGCCCTCGACGTATGGCCAATCGAGCACGGGAACGCGCTGTCCGGGCATCTGATTGGGCGCGTAAAGTGTGGTGAACTCCACGAATTGCGCCTTGCCCAGAGGTTCAGCGCGCTTGATTAGTTCACTCAGGGAAAACCCCACCCACGGCACGACAATCGACCAGCCCTCCACACAACGATGGCGATAAATGCGCTCCTCGGGCGCGGCCATTTTGATGATGCTGTCAACGTCCAGCACTTGCTTCTTTTTTACGAGACCATCAATGGTGACGGTCCATGGACGAGTCTTAAAGCCTTTCGCAAGCCCGGCAGGCTCGTATTTATCCGTCGAAAACTCGTAATAGTTGTTGTAATTGGCCACGTCTTTGAAAGGAGTGATCTTCTCAGCCGTCGAGAAGCTGTTCTTCTGAATACCGTCGATTTTGGCATTTGCTTGGGCGATCGTCGATGGGGAGAATAATCTGCTAATTGCTGAGCCGCCCAATGCCGCCGCGCCTGCAATCGCTGTGCCGGCCAGGAACTTGCGCCGGTTTAAATACAGGCTCTTGGAAGTTATTTCAGATGAGCGAATATCTGCGGCCTTTTTGATCAGCATCGAAAGATTCCCGTTTAGTTTACGGCTAAGTCACACGAATGGATTTCCAATGGGTCCCACAAGATAGGACGCACAATGGACGAAAAAGTTGCACAGCCGAGTGGATGACACTCCAAAGCTTTGAGGGTTGTTGATTAGAAAGAGATTATCCGCGCGAGCCGCGCAAGACGTCACGTACCTTGCGGGAGAGCATCTGTAGCGTGAAAGGCTTTTGCAGGAAGGCCGTGCCGGCTTCGAAGACGCCCTGTTGCATGATGGCATCTTCGGTGTAGCCGGAGAGATAAAGCACTTTGGTTTTCGGACGTGCCTCGTCAAGCTTTTTCGAGAGCTCGCGGCCGCTCATGCCGGGCATTACAACGTCGGTGATGAGCATGTCAATCGAACCCAGGTGCGCGCTAGCGATACGCAACGCCGCCTCGCCATTTTCTGCTTCCAGGACCTTGTAACCCTTGGATTGCAGAGTTTCTCGAACCAATTGGCGCACCGATTCTTCATCTTCAACGAGAAGAACCGTCTCCGAACCGCCACCGGCAGCTTGCGAGGCTGGCACGGAGCATGGTTCTGCAGAATCCTCTACCCTGGGCAGATAGATGCGGAAAGTCGTCCCGCTCCCTACTTCGCTCTGCGCGAAAACATAACCGCCGCTTTGCTTGATGATGCCATAGACGGTAGAAAGACCAAGGCCCGTACCCTTACCTTTTTCTTTCGTGGTGAAGAAAGGTTCAAATATTCGGCACTGGGTTTCGCGATCCATGCCATGACCTGTATCGGCGATGGACAGCATTACGTATGGGCCGGGTTGAATGTAGTTGTAGAGGCGCCGGAGGTCATCTCCCAAATGCACATTGCTGCTCTGAATGGTGATCTTACCGCCGCTAGGCATCGCGTCTTTTGAATTTACGGCCAGGTTCATAACGACCTGCTCGATCTGGCCGGCATCAGCGCGTGTTCGACCCAAGTCGTTTGCCAAACGAGTTTGCAGCTCGATGTTCTCCCCGATCAGCGGGCGCAGCAGCCGCTCCATATCCCGGATAATCGTGTTCAGATCCACGACTTTGAGCTCGAGAAGTTGCTTGCGGCTGAAGGCGAGCAGTTGACGAGTGAGGGTGGTCGCGCGCTCGGCTGCCTGTTGGATGGCCGCGATTTTCGGGTGCATGGGATTGTTACGACCTGTGTTCTCGAGGAGAACTTCGGTATAACCGCTGATCACCATCAGAAGATTGTTGAAATCATGAGCCACACCGCCAGCGAGCCGTCCCACGGCCTCCATTTTCTGCGCCTGGCGGAACTGATCTTCCAGTACGCGGCGCTCGGTGACATCTTCGGCAATCACTTCCAGAACCTGCTCAGCAACTTCGGGGCTGGTGACGGCTCGACCACTCAGCCGGACCGTGATGGCATTGCCGTTCTTGCGCTTCCAGCGGACCTCGACGTTCTCCAGCCGTGCGCCACGGCGAAATTCATTGATTAGGCGCGCGTGTTCCTCCGGATCGGCAAATACATCAACCTTGGTGTCCAGCGACAGGACTTCTTCGATTGAGCTGTAGCCCAGCATGGCAATGAGCGCGGGATTCACGTCGAGGAATCTGCCTTCCATACTGGAACGGTAGATTCCGTACACAGCGGACTGCACCAGAGAGCGGTAGCGCGCTTCTGAACGGCGCAGCGCTTCCTCGTGCCGCTTGTGCTCGACCGCGCTGGCGAGCTGCTGAGAGACGAACGTCAGTATGTCGCGATCCTTCTCACCATAGCGGACATTCGCGGTGTAGCTCTGAACAACCAGAATTCCGAAGACCCTGTTGGCAGCTTTGAGGGGCACGCCCATCCAATCCAGAGAGGGCGCACCAATCAATTCGACCTCACCTTGCTTGACCAGCGAGTCAAACACCTCCGGAGTACAAAGCAAAGGTTCGCCGGTGCGGAGGACGTATTCAGTGAGACCGCGGCCGAGCTTTTTGGGCTCTGGCCGCGGATCTGCTTCGTCGACGAAGTAGGGAAAGCTAAGGAGTTGAGTCACCGGATCGTACAACGCGATGTAGAAATTTCGCGCATACATCAACTCAGAGACGGTAGCGTGAATCGAGCCATAGAATTGGTTCAGGTCTTCGGCTGAAGTGGTTTTTTCGGCGATGCGATAGAGCGCCGAACTGAGCGACTCCGCCCGCTTTTGATCTGTGATGTCGCGGTATAAAACATAGGCGGCGACTTGCTGACCTGCGACAATCACTGGCGCACCTGAGACAAATACATCAACCAGAGTGCCACCCTTGCGCTGCCGTTTGGTCTCGAGACTTACCTTTTGTCCTTGTCTTAGGGCATCGCCAATCCAATGCGTCTCCGAGCTGCGGTCCGGCGGCACGATCAGTGAATCAATGCGGCGACCGATCGCTTCTTCGGGAGAGAAGCCAAACATACGGGTGAACTCGCCATTAATGCGCACAATACGATACTGATCGTCGAGAATGCTGATGGCCTCGGGCGCGCACTCGACCAACTCTTCGAGATAGGCTCTTTGGATTGCGGGATCGTCCAGCGCAGCAGCCGGGGCCGGCCTAGGCACTGGTGTCTGTTCGCCCGTCCGGGAAAGTGTAGGAACGCCGCGATGCAGCGCTTCCTTAAGATGCTTGGCCCGCGACACTTCGGCGGAGTTCGCCGGCCGGGTGATTTTCTCACCCATTAATCCTCCCGATTCGGTCCCAGAGCTCGACTTCGGGATGGTAGAACGGCTGCTTATGACTCGAAAGTTACAAAGGTAATTGCAGGAGAGTGAGAGGACAAAGTTCAGGTTCCGGCGGCGAGCATTTCACAAACCCGGCGGATGGCTTTGCGCTGTTCCGCACCGATGGCGAGAAATTCGAAACCGTGGCGCAGGCCATCGCGATAACGCACTAGAGCACGCAACTTGATTGGATAGGCCGCCATGGGCAGGGAGAGCTCCATGGAGACGACTTCGCCGATTTGCAATTCGCCGGTAAGAGTTGCGCCGATCCCGTCTTCTCCAATTTCGCTTGAACGTCCCCACAGCGAAAGATTGGCGGAAGGCCGGAAGACATTTACCGAGAGCCGGACGTCCAATGGATAACGTGGGAAACGGCGCGAAGTTCCAGATTGTGGCGTAGGGTTGGGCCCAGTGCCGCTCACGCTTGTCCCTTCCTTGCGGCTTGCCTGGATGACAGATGAACGCGGGCACAAAACGGATGATCAATTCCCGTGCAGCGGATAGCCGGGCTCAAGCGGCAGCTTGCCGGAAGCGCGCAGCACATTTACTCCTCCAGTAATCGAATAAACGTCCACCAGACCGACGGTGCCGGGCGTGGACTCAACTTTTTCGACCAAAGCTTCGTCGGAAGCGACAACAATGATCGCGGGATGATTTGTCCTGCCATGAATAGCTGCCGTAATAGCCAGGGCGGCGCGATCGACACCAGAATGAAGGCACGCTGAACCGGCACGGTCCCCCCAACCGTGTATGGGATGAACTGCGATGATTATGCTCGAAGGGCGGCGGAGGCCAAACAATTCGGGAGAGCGGGGCACCAGCAGAGATAACAGAAGCGATCATGCCCGGCGGACAGCGATTCTCGATTGCCGGGCGGCGATTAACTGGGGGCGCTACTGCCCAATTTTTGTGCAGTGAAATTCTACTTGCCAGACGGTACTACTCTGGTTACTATGCAGCCATCCTCAGGAGCGTCCGTTGGCTGCATTATCTATGAATATCGGCGAGACCATCCGAAGCTACAGACTGCAAAAAGGCATGTCGCAGGGTGATATCGAAAAGCGCACTGGCCTGCTGCGCTGCTACCTTTCGCGAGTAGAGAACGGTCACACTATTCCGTCTCTCGATACCCTAGCTAAAATCGCAGGGGCGATGGAGCTTCCCCTGTCGCAGTTCTTCTCCGACTCCGGGCACACCAATGGCTCCAAAGGCTTGCCGCAACTTTCGGATGATGAAGTCCGCTTCCTCAGCCAAATCCGCCGCTACGCCGTTAGCCTGAACGATAGCGACCGCAAGCTGGTATTGGCCATGGTGAAGAAGATGGCCGCGAATGCGGGAAGGTAGACTCTCAGCCCTCAGCTTTCAGCTCTGAGTTTTTGACGTTTGGTCCCAAACTCTGCCGAAGGCCACGTTTCCCTTGCATCCTGCCGAGTTTCGCGGGCGACTGAAAACTGACGGCTGAAGGCTGATTGCTGACGGCTGTTTTGGGTACTTTCGTTCCATCCATCCTGTGGCCAACGGACACCTCGTCGCCCTCGCTCCAAATCCCTAAACTAACGGCTGGAGAAGTCTAGGTGACCATCGACGAAGAACTAAACCTTCTCGACTCGAACCTGCGGCGTTTGAAGATCGAGTACGAGATTTACTTCAGCAATCCAAGCAAGAAGCCTCCGTCGGATATCGAGTGGAAGGTTCTCAGTTTGCTTCGCAAATTCAGTGATGGCAGCCGCATGAGTTTCACCCAGCGTTTTCGCTACAACGAAATGGCGCAGCGTTATGCCATTTATAGTGATTTGTGGCGCAAGAAAAGCCGAATTCGCGAAGAGGGCTACCGGCGGCCGCAGGATGCGCTGCTCTCGATCCAGGGCGTGCGCGAGGAGGAACATGAACCCGAGCACAAAGTTTACGGAGTCGGGCAGGCGGGTGGAACCGCCGCCGCCGCCGCCGCACCGGCCATTGAAGAGAGACCGTTTACCGTGCAGTGCTCAGACGTGAGCGCCGAGCACGAACAGGTACTCAAGCTTTATCGGGCACTGATGGAAGCAAAGAAGAAGGCTGGCGAGAGCGTCTCGGGAACTCTCGATAGCTTCACGTCGTTTGTGCAGAAGAAAACCGCCCAGATTCGCAAGCAGTATGGCTGCCAAGCGGTTGAATACAGCGTCGAAATGCATGGCGGGCATGTAAAGCTGAAGGCCAAGGCAAAGACTTAGCAACCTGGCGTTCGTGCCTGTTCCCTAAAACCACTAATATCTCCCACATCGCCGCTCCTCAATTCTCCGGCCCACACGGCGGCCGCTTCTACTGGTAAAATTTTCCCCTGTCATTCCCGCATTCGAGGCCATCAATGTCGTCAGACGCCCGAGCCCCCATTCGTCGCGCCATCCTTAGCGTCACCGATAAAACCGGTCTGGTTGATTTCGCCCAAAAGCTCGCCGGCATGGGCGTGGAATTAATTTCGACTGGCGGCACAGCCAAGATGCTGCGGGACTCGGGAATCTCTGTCAAAGACATTTCCGAGCTAACTGGATTTCCCGAGATGCTGGATGGGAGGGTGAAAACGCTGCATCCCAAAGTCCACGGGGGGATTCTGCATCGCCGTGAAAATCCTTCGCACCGCACGGCAGTCGCCGAGCACGGGATCCAGCCGATCGACATGGTGGTGGTGAATCTTTATGCATTTGAAAAAACCGCAGCCAAGCCGGGCGTGCATTTTGAGGATCTGATTGAAAATATCGATATTGGCGGACCGTCCATGATCCGCTCGGCGGCTAAGAATTTTCAGGATGTCGCTGTGGTAACTTCTCCGGAAGACTACGGGCGAATCGCTGAAGAGATGGCCAAATCCGGCGGGGCGCTTTCCTCGACCACAAAATGGCGTCTTGCCCAGAAGGCTTTTGCCACCACGGCGGCGTACGATTCCGCTATCGCTTCTACGCTTGAGCGTGTGAGCGCGAATGGACGATTTGAGTTGCACGCTGCCGAAGAAGGATTCCCCAAGACGCTGCGGCTTTCCTTCAACAAAGTCATGGACCTGCGCTATGGCGAGAACCCGCACCAGAAAGCTGCCATGTATTCGGATGGATCGGGCGCGGGTGTTGCCAATGCACGCCAGTGGCAGGGTAAAGAACTTTCCTATAACAACATTGTCGACCTGCAGGCAGCGTGGGATCTGGCTCAGGAATTTGATGAGCCGGTCTGCGCGATTATCAAGCATACCAACCCTTGCGGCACCGCGACTGGCAAGACTCTAGCGGAGGCGTACAAGAAGGCTCTTGAATGCGACCCCGTGTCTGCGTTTGGGGGTGTGATCGGCGTGAATCGCCCGATTGATGCCGATGCTGCCGAAGAAATGGCCAAGCTCTTCCTCGAAGTGATTGCTGCGCCCTCGTTCGACGAGTCTGCTCGGGCCACGTTCGCGGCCAAGAAAAATCTTCGACTGATCGAAATTTCACACGCTCCGCAAAAATGGGTTCTGAAAAATGTTTCTGGCGGAATTCTGGTGCAGGATGCGGACGTTCGCCCGTTGTCTGAGAACGATTTGAAGGTTGTGACCAAGCGTCAGCCCACCGCTGAAGAAAAGCGCGCACTGCTCTTTGCCTGGAAAGTATGCAAGCATGTGAAGTCCAATGCGATTCTCTACGCGCGTGATGGCCAAACCGTCGGCGTGGGCGCGGGCCAGATGAGCCGCGTGGATTCCTGCAAAATCGGCGCGCAGAAGGCCGTGCTGCCGCTGAAAGGAACGGTCGCAGCTTCCGACGCGTTCTTCCCATTCCCCGATGGAGTCGAAGAGATCGCGAAAGCTGGAGCCACGGCCATCATTCAGCCGGGCGGATCGGTGCGGGATCAGGAAATAATCGAAGCTGCGGATCGATTTGGGCTAGCGATGATTTTTACGGGCGTAAGGCACTTTAGACACTGACATTGTGGCTCCGGCAGTTACCGCGCGACTGGAAGTAGCGCCCCTCCCAGAACGTTTCTCGACTGGATCCCTTCCCCAGTTGGCGCCGTCGATGCCACGCGTTCCAACCACCGATCAAATTCCTCAAGAGCCAACTCACATTGCCTGCGATGGCGCTGCTGTCTATCGCGAATTTTCTCTGGAAGCGCCGGCAGCAAATCAAACGTGATATTCGCCGGCTGAAAATTTTTCGCATCAGCGTGAGTGACATAATGAACCAGCGATCCGAATGCGGTCGCTCGCGGCAGCGGCAGCGGTTCTGCCTCAGACGCCAGTGCTGAGGCATGGATTCCCGCCATCAGTCCTGTCGCGATTGACTCGACATAGCCCTCTACTCCGCATATTTGTCCTGCAAACAGCACGCGAGGGTGTTCCTTCATCTGGAGCGTCTCGCGCAAAAGCGTGGGAGCGTTGATGTAGGTGTTGCGATGAATCTGACCGTGACGGATGAATCGGGCATCTTCCAACCCGGGAATCAGCCGCAAAACACGCGCCTGCTCGCCGAACTTCAAGTGATTCTGAAATCCGACC
>WNGC01004728.1_pt1 | contig 11830 bp, 9 predicted proteins | sample 5400051 | NCBI WGS metagenome assembly WNGC01 (sample SAMN13153368, study PRJNA577476) | soil metagenome | isolation source: 20 cm soil or saprolite under grassland replicate 2 | place: USA:California | collected 2016-06-15 | reverse complement strand
CGATCGGCAGCAGTCCTTTCGGCGGCGAACCGATCCTGGCCGTGGACGTCCTCAGAATGATGACGAAGGGACCCGGACCGGCAGTTCGCGCCGATCCCCTCGGCGGAGCCAATAGGTCCTCGATGCCCAGATGCCAGATATCCTCGGACGCCTGCACTTTGACCACGCGACCCACGCCTTCCTTCCTCAATCGTCCACCACAGCGGTCCCGACATTTTGTCGCACCATGGACTCGGGAACGCTGGCCCGCATCCTCTATCGGCGACAACTATGTCGCAGAATTGGCGACCGGTGATCCAGGAGCCCAGCTTATGTAAAGCGATCGGCGGTCCCGCCCGTACCGTTCTCAGTGGGCGTTGACGACGAGCGGGATGCCTGTAAGTCGGCCGCGTCCAGTTCACATGGTCCGGTGTCGCGTTGGCCTCGCGATAGAGCTGCGCTCTGCGGGACTCTCACTGGTAGAAGATGTGATTGCCGATCGCAGCGACCACTCTTCTGGCCCTCGACCATCCGGGCCGGACGCTGGTGGCGTGATAGAACAATGCACCGGGCACAAGCGGCGTGTTCAGGTCATCGTACACCGCACTCGCCACAGCCATCGCCTGTTTCCAGGCGGGTCCGTCCGGCGGGGACAGCGCGCCGAGCTCCGTCCATGAGAAGTCGCCAACGAGACGCCGGCGGTTCGGATCCCACCGGGTCTCGTGGACCACTTCGCAGATCGTGTGCGGAAAGTTCGGGGCCTGTGTGCGATTCAAGGTGACTTCGGCAACCGCGTACTGGCCTTCGAGTGGTTCGCCGCGTGCTTCAAAATAGATATTCTCGGCGAGGCATTGCAGGTCACTTGCGCGCCGACGCGCGTGCGTTGCTTCCCGCTGCACGGCCTGAATGCGCGCAGGCGCGATGCGCGTTCCGTCCAGGTAGGCAAAATAGATGATGCCTGCCAAAGCAAGGACCGGCAGCCCGAGCATCACGAGGAACGCCAGATTCTCTTTCTCGCCGGCGAGCCAGTAGGCGAGTCTGCGTCGCCAGACTACCGGCCAGATACGCGCCTCACAGAGCAGCGATGTGAGCATGATGGTTCGGCCGACATCCCTTATGAGGCCAGCGCCGGAGACGTATGTATTAAGTCAAACTCGCGCATTATGTTCCACCGTACGGAGGACACGCGCGTCACTCTACATCGAAGAAATGCGTACATGGTGTGAACTGTTCGATGCCTCGCCATCGGGCGCCTCGTACCAGGCACACATCCGGTAGATCAACAGGTAGCACCCATCGCTACCAGCCGGTCCGGGTCAACTCGCCCACCCGCGGCTGGCCAGATCGGAGGGGTCGATTCCTCCAGGATGATCGCTACAACTCAGTGCTTTCCGGAGACTCTCGCCTCTTGTCGGGCGTGGTGATCGCCTCCGGTGGATTCATGCCGACGCATTTCGCGCTTACCAGATCACCCTCGCCCGCGTAGGGCATGGCGATTTTCAGGGCCGCCGAAACTGCATTTTCGCAAGCGCTCTCATCCTTGAACAGATAAGAAGCGTCCTGCGACGGCGGCGACATATCTGCGAATGCAGATGCGATCAACAACGGCAGGAAAGTGAGGGCGAAGTACCTTTTCATCCGATTCTCCATCACGACAACGGTCCCAACATGCAGACACGATACGGCGCGGCCGCAGCGCCTCCGTTGCGCGACGTCACACCGGACGCCCACAAGCCAGGACCTACATCACATCCGGATATGCGAGAGCGGGGGCTCGTGCAGTGTGTCGCAGGTCCATCTGACGTAATATCGGGACCCGTTTCCTGGCCGCCAGGGTTGCCCCCGTTCGGCAGCCCCCTCTTTATGGGCGCGGCGCGTCCGCCGGCCCCTATCTTCGGCCGCCGTAAACCCAGCGGCCTTCCCCTCGCGCCGGCCGGCGAACTTCGTACTTACGGCTGGCTGCTGAGGTCGGTGCCGGTGACCGTGTCGCCGGTGCTCCAGGTGTAGCCGTTACTCCAGGTGTAACCGTTGCTCCAGGTGTAGCCGTTGCTCCAGGTGTAGCCGTTACTCCAGGTGTAGCCATTGCTCCATGTGTAGCCGCTGCCCGACGTGTACGACCCATTCCAGAGGAGGCCGTCCCCGACCAACGGTATGATGGAAAGCACGTCCTTCACCACGCACAGTAAGGCGCCGATCAAACCACCACCCGAACAGGTGGTGGTTTTCTGGTCGGACATGATGTAGTAATTGCCGTTCGAATCCCGATTCGCCCGCCCGCCGAAGTGCTGGGTCCCGGCGAGATCGGCCGCCACGTTCAATCCCTGATTGGCGCAGTTCGTGGCGCTGCCGTAGACGGCATCGTGCGCATTCACCAGACCCGAGCCCTGCTGGAACACCGTATAAGCCAGGTTGCCTTTGGAATTCACGGCTGGATGGGCAGCCGACATCAACCGGCACTTGACCTGATCCGGAGTCAAGTACGGATTTACCTGCAGCATCAGCGCGACCACGCCGCTCACCACGGCAGTGGCTTGCGACGTGCCCGACATCGTGAAGTCATCGTATGGTCCGACCCATTGCGGAAATTCCTGAGCGAGCGTGCCGTTGTTGGGCGCGTAAGCGAGTATGTGACCGCCCATTCCTACGATTTCCGGCTTCACGAAGCCCTCGTACGTCGGACCGGTGGAGGAAAAGCCGGCGAGCTGGTACTGCAGCGGCTGCATCGGGTGATAGGCGTCAGTGACCGCACCCACGGTGATGACGTACGGGACGTTCCCGGGAGCGTTGATGGTCATCGGTTGCGGTCCCCGATTGCCGGCCGCGGTCACGACCACGATTCCGGCGCCCCAGGCGGCCATCACCGCTTGGTCGAGCGGATCGTCCCAGTAAGGAGACTGCGGCGGCGCCCCCAGCGACAGATTGATCACGCGAATGTTGTAGCGGGACTTTTCCTTGACGACCCACCCGATACCGGCGATGACGTCGAAGTACCGACCGGCGCCGGTGCTGTCCAGCACGCGCACCGAGACCAGATTACCGCCGGGTGCGACGCCCTGAAAGTTGCCGGTCGTGGCCACACCACTGCTGGCGATGATCGAGGAGATGTGGGTGCCGTGACCGAACAAGTCGTCGATGCTTCGGCTGTAGTTCTGCTGCGCGGCGGTCTGGCTGTAGGTCGGCTGCAGCCGCGCCTGAATCACGTCGTACTGCGCAAGCACGTGCGGGGTCTGGTACGGTGTCGTCTGCAGAGGGCCCAAAGTGCTCCACACACCGGAGTCGAGCACCGCGACCGTGACACCTCGTCCGGTCACCCCACCGACGTGCAGCTTGCTGGCGGCGACCTCCGACGGGTAGTTGGTTTCCGGCAGATGATTGGAGCTGGCTTGCACCGGCGAGTCATCGAAAATGCGCAGACGCGGGACATCTGAGGCCCGCAGCGCCTCGAGCTCCCGGTCATCCAGTGCGGCGCCCACTGCGCGGATAATGGACAGATCGCCGGTCACCACGCCGCCGACGCGCACGACCGCGCTGCGCGCGACTTCGACGCTCTCGGCCTGCACGATGTAGTCCTGCCGCACGCCCACCGGTTCAACTCGGGAAGGTGGTGTCGTCCGCGCCCGCGCCGGCGCAGCCGCGACGGGCATCGGCGCTACCAGCCGAGATACGGCGGTCACCGGCGATGGCGTGGGTGCGTCGCTTCGGCACATCAGTGCCCAAAGGGCCAGCAAGACAGTCGCCATGCACCCTGCAAATAACCACCGCCGAGACCAGCTTTTCGTTGTCATGAGAGCGTTCCTGATTCTTAGTAGTGCGGAGCATTCACTCCGGTGATCGTTGTACAGGAACACTGCGTCGCCAAACAGTGACAACGGTCGGTGCCGCAGGCGCATAGAATGTGACGCGCTTCGCAGTGCGCGGCATCCTCTTGGATATGTTCTATTATGATTTTACGATGTGTGAGGTCATCCTGACATAACCGATAATCCTCGAAGAAAGCTGCGACGTCAGACACATCGCTGCGCCGACCTTAGCGCCTCGAGCCCACTGGCGCCGCCGTGCACCGCTCACGCCTCCAGCAGCAGAACGATCAAAATACGTCCGGCATCAGTGGTTGCCACCCCATAAAAGCAGACCCCGCCCGGGGCGGGGTCTACTTTGGGATTGCGCAAGCAAATCTACAGACTGATCGTCACCGCCTTGGTGGCCAGATAGTTGTCGAGAACCGCCTCGCCCATCTCGCGCCCCCAGCCGGACTGCTTATAGCCGCCGAACGGCAATGCGGCGTCGAAGATGTTGTAGCAGTTGATCCACACTGTGCCGGCCTTGAGGCGTGCCGCCAGAGCGTGCGCCTTGCTGACGTCGCGGGTCCAGATTCCGGCCGCCAGACCATAGATCGTGTCGTTGGCCTCGTGAACCAGGGCATCTCCCGCTTCCGCGAACGGTGTCACCGTCACCACCGGCCCAAAGATCTCCTCCTTGACGATCTTCATGCCGGGCTTGGTGTCGACGAATACGGTCGGTTCGACGAAGTAACCTGACCCCTCACGCGCCTTGCCGCCGGTCACCGCCCTGGCACCCTCCTTCTTGCCGAATTCGAGATAGCTGCAGACGCGATCGCGCTGGGTCTCGGAGACCATCGGCCCCATCTGCGTGGCCGGATCAAGTCCCGATCCGAGTTTGATCGCCTTGGCCTGGTCCGAAACGCCAGCGACAACCTTGTCGAACAGGCGTTCGTGCACGTACAGCCGCGAGCCGGCGCAGCAGCACTGGCCGTGGTTGAAGAAAATCGCACTCGCAGCACCGGGAATCGCCACGTCCAGATCGGCGTCCTCGAGGATGATGTTCGGGGATTTGCCGCCGAGCTCCAGCGATACATGCTTCAGGTCGCGGGCCGCCGCCTGCACGATCAGGCGGCCGACCTCGGTGGAACCGGTGAAGGCGACCTTGTCAACACCCGGGTGAGCCGCGAGCGCTGCCCCGGCCGTTTCGCCAAAGCCCGTGACGATGTTCACCACGCCCGGCGGCAGGCCGGCCTCCTGCAGAATCTCGCCCAGGCGCAGCGCGGTGAGCGGCGTCTCTTCCGCTACCTTCAGTACCACCGTGCAGCCGGTGGCGAGGGCCGGAGCCAGTTTCCACGCCGCCATCAGCAACGGAAAGTTCCAGGGGATGATCTGTCCCACGACGCCGATGGGCTCGGGCCGCGTGTAAGAGTGATACTGGACGCCCGGCGTATAAAGAACTGAAAGTGGAATGGTCTTGCCCTCGATCTTCGTGCACCAGCCTGCCATGTACTGGAAAATGTCCGCGGCCAGCGGTACGTCCGCCACGCGCGCCACCGCCATCGGCTTGCCGTTGTCGAGCGACTCGAGCTCCGCGAGCTCGTCGGTATATTTCGAGATGAGATCGCCGATCCGCCACACCACCCGTGCGCGCTCGGAGGGTGTCATCGCCGGCCAGGGTCCCGACTCAAACGCGCGCCGCGCTGCGCGCACCGCCGTGTCGATATCCGCCTTGTCACCCTCGGCAGCGCGGGCGATGGTCGCTCCGGTCGCCGGATTCTTGACCTCGAAGGTCATTCCCGTAGCGGCAGGGAGCCACTTACCGTCGATGAGCAGTTTCTTGGGGTTGGCCATGAACTGAGCGACGGGACGGGATATCTGGGTCTCTTTGATAACAGCGCTCATCGTAGATTCTCCTCGTAATGAACCGGGCTTGCGCCACGGCGCCCCTTGCCGGTCGCTCCGGAGCTAAAGGGCCCTGGTTGCGTCCCGGTCTGCCATTGCGCTTCTCGCGTCAGCTTCGCTTGAATTATTACCCAATTCGATGCACGCCTATCATCGTGCCTATTACGTATAGGCGTTAGAGATTGATCCTGGCCGCGCCCGCTTGCCAACAAAGCCGTGAGCGGATCGGTAGCCCAGCCGAGGGAATATGAACGAATTCAAGGTCGTTCGGAACCCTGCCGCGGCTGAGGCGCGGTATGGGCTACTCCGTACGCACCACCAGCGGCTCTCCGATCACGCCCGCGCCGGGTTCTTCAGGTCCCCCGCTCGATGGACCTCGCCGGCCGCCGTTCGACTTCCCGAAGACCTGGACTCGATGATATTCAAGATACCCACACTGCTCCTGGCTGAACCGTCCGACGTTCCGCGGCAAGGCAATGCCCCAACTCATGAGGACTGCCTGATTCAGGTCCTTCGAGACCAGCAGTTCGCCAGGATCCGAAAAGGAGATGTAACCTCTGTCAAAGAGGTGATCGACATGAGGCGATAGCAGCAATCCGTTGAATCCATCGAGCATCTCCCGGTCGTCGCAAATGCACCAGGGCTTGATGTGTCTGGCTCGTAGATGCCGCCGATCCAAGAGTCCCGTCACGCGACACTTGCGCTCGATCCGCTCCACGTTTACCCGGAATAGCCCTTGACCGCGGCGCGCATTCAGCAAGGTCTTCTTGACCGTCGGACCGATGTCGGTCCGCTGCAGAATGCGCTCTTCGGCCGCATCATCGACAACACTTCCGCCCGTCGTCCGAGTGATCGACTCGGCGATCTGCTCGACCTGGCCGGCGAGCAACTCCGTGAGTCTATCGACCATCGGCTCCGGAACCGCGGCGAGGAACACGCCCTGATTGACGTCACCTGAGGCCCGAATTGGCGAGTGTCTGGCCGGCAGGACGGGCGCGAGTTGCGATGCGTGGTCCTTGGGCCGCAGCGGATCGGTAAGCTCCTTGAATCGAACCGGCACCTGCCAACCCGGACTGGTCTCCGACCGATCACTCGCCGAGCCGAGCTCGGGGGGCTTCGGCGCCTCCCGCGCCCGCCCCAGCGCGACCCCGACGGCGCGGATCGCTGCGTCGGCGAATGAGAGCACGATATCCCCCGGCATTACGTGGATCATGTTGTCATACGACAGATTTCTTGCGCCGTTCTGATTCTTCTTCGGCGACCACAGGTATTCGCCCTCCAGCTCCCGGGGGTACGTCTGCCGGTGATTCACCCACCAGTATTGCGGCTTTTGAAACACAAAAGGTACCCGGCAAGCCTCGGATCGCCGGCAGCCTACACCAGGCGAATACCGGGGGTACATGGGCCACCATTGCCGGTGCCCGGGCACTACGGGGCGTAGAAGATTTGGCGCCCTGCGCCGCGTCGCCGATGCCACGCAGCGGTGGCTTGGCCGTGATCACCTCGGCAGATCGTACCAATGTTCCCGATGCCGCCCGCTCGGCGGCTGCGCCTGCAGAGCGCCGCAGCCTGCGGCTGGCCGCCTGGTCAGGTGACCAGGTTCTGCGGCTTCCCTGCGACGAAGGCTTCGATATTGTCTATCAGCTGATCGGCGAGAAACTGCATGGCGCCGTCACTGGCCCAGGCGATATGGGGTGTCAGAATGAAGTTCGGCAGGCGCAACTCCAGCAGCGGGTTGCCTTGCTTGGGCGGCTCGCTGGTCAGGACGTCAAAGCCGGCGCCCGCGATCAGTCCCTGCTGGAGGGCTTGCACCAGCGCTTGCTCATCCACCAGCCCGCCCCGAGCCGTGTTGATCAGGATGGCGCTGCGCTTCATCTTGCGCAATTCCTCGATGCCGATCATGTTGCGGGTCTCGTCGGTCAACGGCAGGTGCAGGGAAATCACGTCGCTCTGCGCCAGTACCTGAGCGAGCGGGGTGAATACGACACCGGGTGCCCTTGGCGGAGCATGGTCGGCAAACAGCACGTTCATGCCGAAGCCACGGGCGATACGTGCCGTTCCCTGGCCGAGGGCACCCTCGCCGATGAGGCCTATGGTTGCGCCGTGGAGATCGCGAATCGGGTGGTCGAAGAAGCAGAACTGATCGACCTGCTGCCACCTGCCATTCTCGACATCCCGCCGGTAAGCGAGCAGGTTGCGTCGTAGCGCCGTGATCAGCGTGAACGCGTGTTCGGGAACGGTATGCACCGCGTAGTTGCGAATGTTTGCCACCGCGATGCCGTTCGCCTTGCAATAGGCAATATCGATGACATCGTAGCCGGTTGCAGCCACGGCGATCATTTTGAGCTTCGGCAGGCGTTGCAACGTCTCGGCCCGCAGCGGCACCTTGTTGGTGATGGCAATGGTTGCGTCACGCAAGCGTTCCGGCAGTTGGTTCGGCGCCGTGACCGGGTACTCCTGCCACCTGTGCTCGAAAGCGGGACGTCTGAGCTTCGCCTGCAGTGTGGAGCGATCCAGGAATACAATCTGATGCGTCATACCGGCACCCGGATGCCCGTGGTGGGTCTGCCTCGTGACCGAATCCGCAGGTTTGTGCATTACCCCTGTATGGATCCGGTCGAGTGGGCCCCATAGAACTGCTCTTCCTGGCTGACTTTCCTTTTCGGAATCGGATCGTGCGCGCGCCAGTAGTTGGACGCGGCGGCGACAGCGCTGCCCGGGGTGACTTTGATGCCGACGTCGAGCATGGCCATCTCGGCACCGGCGAGGGCGCCCATCAGCATCAGCTCATTGAGATCCCCCAGGTGTCCGATACGGAACACCTTGCCGGCCACCCTGGAGAGCCCCGCGCCCAATGCGAGGTTGTAGCGGCGGAACGCCACATCGATCACGTGCGCAGCGTTGATGCCCTGCGGGACGAGGATGGCGCTCACGGTATCCGAATACCATTTCGGTTCCCTTGCGCAGAGCTTCAGGCGCCACCCCTCGGTGATGGCCGCGCGCACACCCTCTGCCAGGTAACGGTGCCGGAAGAACACCACCTCCAGGGTCTCCTCGAAGAGGATGTTCAAAGCCTCACGCAAGCCGTAGAGCATTGGTAGCGCGGGCGTATAAGGGAAGTAACCGGTGGCATTCGCCTTGATCATGTCAGCGAGATCGAAATAGCAGCGCCGTGACCTGGCACCGCCCATCGCACTCAGCGCCTTCGGGCTCACGCCCAGGATGCCGAGCCCCGCGGGCAGCATCAGACCCTTCTGTGAGCCGCTGACAGCCAGGTCCACCCGCCACTCGTCCATGCGGAAATCGATGCACGCGAGGGAGCTTACGGCGTCCACGAACAGCAGCGCAGGGTGCTTGGCGTCGTCCAGCGCCCTGCGCACTGCGGCGATGTCGCTGGTGACCCCGGTGGCAGTCTCGTTATGGCAGGCGAGCACACCCTTGATCTGGTGTCGCTTGTCGGCCCTGAGAATCTCCTCGTAACGGCCGAGCGGCACGCCCTCGCCCCATTCGACATCCAGAACCTCCACGTCGTAGCCGAGACGCTGCGCCATATCGACCCAAAGATGGCTGAACTGGCCAAAGCGCGCCGCAAGGATCTTGTCACCCGGAGAGAGGGTATTGGTCAGCGCCGCCTCCCACGCGCCCGTGCCTGAGGATGGGAAAACGAAAACCTGGCCCGTGGCGGTCTTGAACACCTTCTTGAGGTCGTTCAGGACGCTCGATGAGAGCTCCGGGAATCTGGATGACCGATGGTCTTCCATCGCCACCATCATGGCCCGTTGCACGCGGTCCGGAACGTTGGTCGGTCCAGGGACGAACAGGAAATTTCGACCTGGCATGCGGCGTCCCATCACGCCCTCCTCTTCGGCTATACGATTCCACCTGAGCGAGCGCCCGCGCCCGGCGGCGCACGCTGCGACCCATACTAAGCGCTATCGTGGGTCAATGCAGCTTGACATGCGGCTCGGTGCGCCGAGTGATGAGCCGTGCCAGCGTGTCGAGCGCCACCTTCGTACAGCCATGCAGCGCCAGCTCGTGCATCTTATAGAGTGAGGTATACATCACCCGGGCGATGTAGCCCTCGATCATCATACTGCCGCCAACCAGAGCTCCCATCAGGTTGCCCACCGTGGTGTACTCGCCCAATGAGACCAGCGAACCGAAGTCCCGGTAGCCGTAAGGCCGCAATCGCTTGCCCGCAAGCCGATTTGCGATCTGTCTGACCAAGTGGGTCGCCTGCTGATGCGCGGCCTGTGCACGCGGCGGCACGTTCGCATTCTTTCCCGGCCATGGACAGGCGGCGCAGTCGCCGATGGCGAAGATGTTCTCGGCGCAGTCGCCGATGGCGAAGATGTTCTCGTCCCGTGTCGTCTGCAGCGTCTGCTTCACGATCAGCTGGTTCGCGCGGTTCGTCTCGAGTCCGTCCAGGTCCCTGAGGAAGTCCGGGGCCTTCACGCCCGCCGCCCACACGACCAGCTCCGCCGCAACGGTCTGCCCGCTCGCGAGTCTGACTCCGTTCGGCAGGACCTCGGCGACGCGAGCCGACGTGCACACCCGCACACCTTTGCTCTGCAGCAGCCTGCTGGCGGCATCAGAGAGACGTTCCGGCAACGCTGGCAGGATTCGTTCGGCCGCCTCGATCACGTTGAGCTTGATGTCCGCATCCGGATCGATCCGGTCAAGGCCGTACGCCACCAGTTCCCGGGTTGTGTTGTGCAGCTCGGCGGCAAGCTCAACGCCGGTTGCCCCGGCACCGATGATGGCCACTTGCAACTGCTCCGGCCGAAGCGGCTCCGACTGCGCGTGCGCGCGCATGAGGGCGTTGACCAGCCGACGATGAAAGCGCGCTGCGTCGCTCGGTGTCTCGAGCGCGATCGCGTGCTCCTTGACGCCCGGGGTACCGAAATCGTTGGTGAGACTGCCGACCGCGATCACCAGCGTGTCGTAAGAGAACGCGCGCCGCGGGGTGATCTCTTCGCCATCCTCATCAATGACCGGCGCTACCTGCACCTCGCGCCGTTGCCTGTCGAGGCCGACCATTTCTCCAAGACGATAGCGAAAGTGGTGCCAGTGCGACTGAGCCAGATAGTTGAGCTCGTGTACGCCCAGATCCATGCTGCCGGCGGCCACCTCGTGCAGCAGCGGCTTCCACAGGTGCGCCCGGGTCTTGTCGATCAACTGGATCCGCGCCTTGCCGCGTTTGCCAACCGTGTTGCCGAGCTTGGTGGCTAGCTCCAGGCCACCCGCCCCTCCGCCGACGATCACTATCTGGTGGAGCGCGCCCTGGTGAGCGGTGGGATGACGACTGGTCACTGCCGCAAGCGGCGCCCTAAATGTCGATCACGTTCATGCCGGCTTGCACGACCGACTCTCGCATCCGTCGGTCGAAGGTCAGGACGTGAGTTGCTCTCCCCGAGAACGCCAGCGCCATGTGCAGGGCATCGAGTGTGCGCAGAGGCAACGAGTCCGTGGCGAGCAGCAGGCGTTCCGCCTCCCGATGCACCGCAGGGTCCAAATGCAATCGAGCGAACGAACCAGACTCGGCATCGGCGAGCAGCGCACCGCGGATCTGGTTGGCCAGCTCTGGACGCAGCTCCCCCTCGCGCTTTCTGCGGGCAACCGCGGAAAGCACCTCCGTGATCGCAAGCTCCGAGATCATCAAACCGACTCGACCGCGCAGAAACGCATCGAGTCTTTCGCTTTCAGCTTCCGGCACATAAAGCTTCGCCAACGCGCTGGCGTCGATGTACACCGCGGTCTCGATGCCCGGGGAAACCGGCCCGCTTACCTCAGTTTCGCTCGGCTCTGCCATCGAGAACGGCGGACGAGAGCGGGGTTGTCAGCTGCGGCATCCGGCGTCGAAATGCCGCACGGCCGCGAAAAGGCTTGGCGCCCGCGGGACGAGGCGGCACCAGTCTTGCGACCGCCTTGCCACGATCCGTAATGGTGATCTCGTGCCCCTTTCGTACCTCAGCGATCAGGGCGGACAGGTTCTGCCGGGCTTCGCGTATTCCCGCTTCTTTCATGCGGTAATTGTGCTACATGTAGCACTTTCCCGCAACCACCATGCCATGCCACGGTCATTGGACCTCGACTGACACGCGCATCCAAGGGTGAATACAACACTCGAACAGATGTTCGCCCCTCGACAGACCCGTGACCTGCAA
>WNGC01008701.1_pt1 | contig 11831 bp, 10 predicted proteins | sample 5400051 | NCBI WGS metagenome assembly WNGC01 (sample SAMN13153368, study PRJNA577476) | soil metagenome | isolation source: 20 cm soil or saprolite under grassland replicate 2 | place: USA:California | collected 2016-06-15 | reverse complement strand
GGGCTGTAGTTCTAGCAACTCCCCATCCGGGAAAAGAGATCTTCACGAGAGAAGCCCTGAAAATCCCAGGATTCTGGCTAAGAATTGCTCGCTGCATCGGAGACTGCAATGGATACTACTCGCTTCACGGTATACCCACCGCAAACCGCCAAGAGTTTGAACTCTATCTGGACCAGCTGTTGGAGCGTGGACTACTCAAGAACTACCGACTCTTCTGGATTGGCGACACAAAGTTCCCGCTGACGAATTTTGACTATTACAAGCCGAAAGACCGAACCTGGAAGTTCGACTGGAAAGGATGGTTAGATTCTTTCGTTACGAGTCGAGCCAAGCCTGAATCTAGCAAACAATCTTCGCAGCCTGTTTCCTTCGACAAGAAAGACCTGATCATACTCAAAGAACTAGTCAAGAATGCAAGGACCACCCTGGCTGATCTATCAAAGTTGCTGTCTCTCACACTGCCTGCGGCGAAATACCGCTTTGACAGGCTTGTTGAAAGAGGATTGATTCAGGAATGGGTCATCGACCTCCTTCCATATGCGCCGCAAGTTTCTGAGCTGTCTGAAGTACGTCTTGATTTCAAGAATGAGAGCTTCATGAGAGGAGCTGAAAACGTTCTTGAGACTCTTCCGATCGTTCAGAGCTATTCTCCAATAACTGGGCTGAACTCAATAACCTCAAGGCTCTATCTTCCGCGCAACGAGGTAAGCAACCTTCACACCTTCTTGTCCCTCCTCGTATCGAAAGGAGTCCTAACCAGCTACTCCTATCTTGTGATCGACCCTATGACTATACAGGCGCAAACCTTCGCCTACAAGGACTACAATGACGACTCGGGATGGAACTATGCAAGCCGAGAATACCTAAGGGCCGTTGACAATCTAGTGCCGAAGTTGACCAAGGCCGAGATGGAGCTGACCCTTCAGACACTGCCGTCGCTATCTCTGAAATTATAGAAGAACGTAGAGTCGCGAGTAATCCAGAGAGTCTCCGGCAAAACACCCAGTGAACTACGCTTTACGGAACGTGCTCCTCTCGGTATTCCTAATTTGTCCGAAAGATAGGGCCCATCGTCGGCTGTTGGAAAGCATCTCAGTTTAAGAGCCCGGAGACCACTCATCTCATGGTTCCTTTGCAGCAGGTCGATTCTGGAACAATGGCGCTGGTCGTTGCCGGCTACGAGGCGCAGTATCCTGATCCCTTAACAATGATTTCAGGCGACGCGCTGAAGATCGTGAAGAGAAGAGACGAAGAATGGCCAGGTTGGGTGTTCTGTGAAAGCCAGAGTGGGAAGCGGGGCTGGGTCCCGGAGAAGAGTATCAAGATAGACGGTGAGGCTGCGGTCGCCCAGCAGAACTACGTGGCACGTGAAGTGACTGTGATGGAGGGCGAGATTGTAAGGATAGAGAGCGTTGAAAGCGGCTGGGCCTGGGTCACAAACATGACCGACGCGACAGGCTGGGTCCCGTTGAAGAACCTGAAAGTAGTAGAATAGTTGCACCGATCACATTCGCAGATAAGGATGACCCTGTTCGACGGATGCCTCTCGAATTCGTGACTCGAATAAACTAAACAGCAAGACTCTCCACTAGTTACCAGCCGGGGTACTTACGCTACTCAAGTTTTTTAGTGTAAGTTTCTGCTCTTCTGAACCGATTACTTCTTGCAACGATCGTATGAACGGTTCAGCTCAGAGGTTCTTGACGCCGCTTCTGCCCCTGTACGATTGCACGTTCTCAAGCTCCTCGTCTCGAAGGGGCCTCTTCCATATACTGAGATAATGTACGAGGCTAAGCTCGATCCTGTACGGGATGCCGGCAAGTTCGTCTACCACCTCAAGACACTGAGGAAGGCCGGTCTGGTTTCGATCGAAAAAGGCACGAAAAAGTACGGCGTAACAGAGCTCGGAAAGATCCTAGTCGACTTCTCCCGAGACTTGGAAGAGTACATCGCGGTAAAGCGCGGCAGACTGTTCGTCCGCACATCCCGGATGACCATCGAGGAGTTCGACCGAACCCGAATCGCACGATCCCTCGTAAGCGAAGCGAGAATGCCTCAAACGCTTGCCGATGAAGTCGCGGCGGAAGCGGAAGAGAGACTTCTCAAGTTCGGAATCGTCTACCTCAGCGCCCCCCTGATCAGGGAACTCGTCAACATAATTCTCATCGAAAGAAAGCTCGAAGAGTATCGTCACAAACTCACCCGACTCGGACTGCCCGTCAATGATGTAGCGTTGCTTCTTCGAGAGGCCGGCCAGAAACAGCTCGACGCGAACTGGGTACAGAAATCCGCAGGAGAAAGAGTAATCGAGGAGTATGTTCTGCTCGATAGCCTTCCTCGGGCCACAATTGATGCGCACCTCGCGGGCCAGATACACCTCGAGGACGCTGCCTCATGGATCCTGAAACCGAGCATACTCTTTCACGAAGCCAGCCTCTTCTTCCGAAGAGGGACCCCGGCCACCAGCCCTCCATCATCTCTTGAAGATGCCTTGGAATCGACTCTGAAGATCCTACGAACAGCAGAACGAGAAGTCTCCGGTGAACAGGTACTCGACCACTTCAACATTACACTCGCCCCTTTCATCAGAGGACTTCCACGCCAGCGCGTCCAAGAATCGATCAAACGATTCCTTTACGACCTCAACTGGGACGGCTTCTCCAATACAATATCAGCCCCAGTCACACTAGGACTAGATCATCAAATCCCGGATCATCTCCAGAAACGAGAGGCGATGGGTCCAAACGGCAAAGGCGAAGGAGTCTACGCTGACTTTTCGAGAGAAGCCGAAGAGCTATTCACAACAGTAATCAATGCAAGTCTAGAAATTGGTCGTCAACAGCCCATACTCAATCCGTCAATTGTAGTAAGGAATCTCAGCGGGAAGAACGAGGCTGCGGACGAACTTCTCAATTCGGCCTTCGAGAGTTCCGCTAAACACTCTGTGCCCAACTTTTTGATGATATCTTCTGAACAGAACTATTCGGTATCGTCCGAGGGGCCGATTCTTTTCGAAGACAGAGATGGGACGAAAGGGGCAGGTAGCGTTGTCGGGACAGTCCAACTTAATGTGCCCAGAGCCGCGTACGAAGCATCAGGAAAAGACGAAAGATTCTTCCAAGGAGTCCAGTCTGGAACCATTGAAGCGGTAAAGGCTCTACAACTTAGACAGCAAGCCATCAACGAGAGAGTCTCAGAGGGAGTCTTGCCACTCCTTGCATGGCAAGCAGACGGAGGTGCCTACTACGACTCAAGAAGGGCTCATGGAGAGATAGGTCTGTTAGGACTCGCAGAAGCGGTAAAGCATCATACTCGGGCTGAACTCTGGGAAAAATCGAGCCTGGCTTTTGCTAAGAAAATTGTTGAAGCGGCACGGCGCGCCGTTAGCGAAACTGACGCACGAGACATTCGAGTAAGAATCGGGCTTCATTCATCTCCTGAGGCCTCGGCCCGTCTTGCTTCGATCGATGGTACTATAACGACGTTCCAGGGATTCCCTTAACTCAAAAAGTACCCTTTGCGACTCGAGCATCCATTGAAGGAGAATTGCAAAGATCCTTCGACGGAGGTGCACTACTTCCGCTGATGGTCAGATCCAAGGTCGACAGTTCGGCTCTGTCGAAAGCTTCGCGAGAGCTAAGCGAGGCCGGGGTGCGATACTTCACTTTCTCGTCCCAGTATTCGCGTTGCCAACGTTGTTACGCTATAAGCGCTGGAGTCAGGGCCAGATGCGATAACTGCGGATACGAACACTTGACAATACTTGCAAAGCTAGGAGGAAGACTTCTTCCATTGGATTCGTGGCCCGACGCGAGGAAGAGAGACCTAGACCGCGTTATTCCCTACGATTTCTCATAGCTCTCGGACGAAATCGACGCATGATATCTGAACTCTGGTCTACATCTATTCTGTTCGAAGGAGTCAAGGGTTGACTCTCGCCCAGAGCATAACTCTGAGCAATCTCGAGCTGACGCGTTTTTTCATCGCCCTGGTGCTTCTTCTCTTCTCAGCTTATGCCGGCTCCTTTCTTTTCGATAAGCTCAAGCTCCCACGGGTCATTGGGGAAATCTTTGGAGGACTCTTATTGGGTCCAACTGTATTCGGCTACCTTTTTCCCCGCAGCGAGAACTGGATATTCTCCGCTTACCCTTCCGAAGGCCAACTCCTCTCCTTAGTATCTTGGCTTGGACTAATCCTTTTGATGTTCATCTCGGGAGTCGAGATTCATGGAACATTCAATCGAGAGGACAAGCGTACCGCTGTAGCATTTCTTCTCGGAGCGACAATTCTTCCGTTCCTGATCGGAGTCGGAGTCTCTAGAGCGTACGATTTCAGCCCCTACGCTGGTCCCAACAGCAACCCACTCTCACTATCGATAATCATAGGAATCGCTGTAGCAGTCACATCAATACCAGTAATCTCGAAAATCTTCCTCGACCTCAAGATAATGGGCACTCGCTACGCTAGAATCGTGCTTGCAATCGCGACCGTTGAAGACAGCATCCTCTACGCAGGACTTGCCATAGCTACTGGCGTGGCCGGAGCCTCCGCCCCCTCCACATCAACAATAACCTACGCAATCGCCCTAACTGCCGTCTTCCTGGCCTCGGGGCTACTAGTTCTACCGCGGGTTCTCCGTCGGCTGAGCACATCAAGAGCGAAGTTGCTAATGGAAGCGTCTCATTCTAGATTCGCCCTCTTCCTTTGCTTTGTCTTTGTAGCGGCCGCGGCCCTGTTGAACGTCAACGTAGTGTTCGGCGCGTTCCTGGCTGGCATAGCCATCGGGACCGTGCCACAAGACGTGTTCGCGAAGGCTACTGGAAGCATCAAGAAAATCTCCCTTGCACTCTTCACGCCCGCATATTTTGCAATCGTCGGCCTTGAACTAGACCTAATTCACCAGTTCGATATTACCATCTTTCTCGGTTTCCTGCTCTTCTCTTCCAGTCTCAAGATCGCCGGGGCGCTAGGAGTTGGCAAGCTTATCAGGAAAGGCTGGTTATCCAGTGTCAATCTCGCGATCGGCTTGAACGCTAGGGGAGGGCCGGGAATAGTCCTTGCCACAATCACGTTTGGCGCCGGGCTAATCTCGGAACCCTTCTTCGTGGCTCTAGTCCTCATAGCAATAGTAACGTCACTGATGACAGGATACTGGCTGAGATATACACAAGCCAAAGGATGGCCTCTCCTAGACGAAGACAAGGCTTCCCAGCAAAGCAGGTTCTGAAACTATGAGTTTGTTCTTGCAACCTAAGTAATGAACATGCTAACCTTAGAGAGCTCCGAGAACTAGCCCCAAGAGTCCCATCCTCAGAACGACCCCGTTCCCAACCTGCTGGAAGTACTTCGCGTGGGGCGTAGAGTCGACACTGGGATCCACCTCATCAACTCGGGGCAGTGGGTGCATGACAATCGAGTTCTTCTTGGTCCTGTCTAGATCCTCTGCTACAAGTCGGTATGATCCTTTGACTTTCTCGTACTCTTGTAGATCCGCAAACCGCTCCTTCTGCACTCGGGTCATGTAGATCACGTCCAGCTCTCGCAAGTGGTCCCTGAGGGACGGCGTCTCGGAGACTTCGATCTTCTTCGACACTTCTTCGGCCACTTCCTTCCGCATCTGGAGAATGTCTGGAGAGATCAGAACCAGCTTCACCTTGTAGAGCGATAGAGCATATGCTAGGGAGTGCACGGTCCTACCGTATCTCAGATCGCCGATCAGTCCGATGGTCAGCCCGTCTATCGTCCCCAACTCTTTCCTGATCGTGTAAAGGTCCAAGAGCGCCTGGGTTGGGTGCTCCTCAGCCCCAGAGCCAGCGTTGATGACTGGTATGGAGGCGAATTCCGCAGCCATGCGGGCCGCTCCCTCCAAGGGATGCCTGACCACCAGCACGTCGGCGTACTTCTCAGTCACACGGACAGTGTCCGCTAGATTCTCGCCCTTCTCAACGGACGTCCCCTTGGTCTCTGCGAATCCGAGCGCCGTCCCGCCAAGCCGTGTAATTGCAGACTCGAAGCTCAGCCGGGTCCGTGTGCTCGCTTCGAAGAACAGCGTGGCCATTATTCTCCCATGAAGCATGTCGGACCCTTTCTTGGCTAATGGTTCCATGACTTCGGCCATGTCGAGAATATGATCAATCTCCTTTCGAGAAAAGTCGCGGATTGAGACTATGTCACGCCCAGCGAACGACGGGCTCCCAGACAAGGCTTCTAGCGACCCGTTTCTAAGAAGAAGCGTTCTATAACACTGTTTGTGAAATGGGATTGGAAAGCCTTGCGACTCGTCGCTGCAACTTCTGACCTGTTCCTACGTTCACGGATCGTGGAGCTGGCGAAGCAAACCGGAGCAGCCCCCTTCTTCGGGACGGGACCCGACGAGCTGAAACGATTAGTTGAGCAGACCCGGCCTGATCTGGTCATTCTCGACCTATCCTCCACGGACTACGATCCGTTCTCCGTCGCACGCGAGCTGAAGACGACATTCAACGCTCGTCTATTCGGCTTGTATCCTCACGTGCGGACTGAGCTGAAGAAACGAGCTGACGAAATCGGGTTCGAATACGTCGTGCCAAACTCAAGCTTTCTCCCTAGTCTGAGGCGTGTGCTACTGGAAAGGGCTGAGGATGATTGAGCTGGATCATCAAGGACCTATGGAAGAGCCTCGAACTTCGCCAATCAGAATATGTGCATTACATGAATGACGACGATAGACTCACTGCCTACGAAATCATCAATCGAACAGCTTCTGATGTCGGGACTAAATGGGGCGTGTTCTTACAGTTGAATTTCCCGCCGGGACAATCCAAGTTCAGCTCGTCTGGCCTAGGCCATAGAAATCTGACGATGCTCGTCTTTCGTGATAGAAAGAAATTCACAAACGTCTCCGAGGCCGAGGTCAAGCATGCCTTCGACCCACTGAAACCAACCGCCATTGACAACGCGGGCTTTGGCTACGAAGGGTTCAGAGTGAAGTTCTTAGATGGTCGGATTGACTGCCTTCCCGGTGGAGTCCATCTCTGGTGCGAGATTACGCCAGACGTTCTTCGGGTCCTAGACTGGCTATTCACAACCGCCTATGGTCTTAGGCAGCGTGACCAACCGGTTAGTCATCAATCGCCTTCTTCTGCAGACTAGAGAATAGTTCATGACGAATTTGTTTGGTTTGACACGCCTTCATTGATACAACGAATACCCTCAGAATTTCTTGTCTAAACGACTGTAGAGCAACTTATGCTCTGCCTGGGCATCCATTGAGATCGGCTCGACGGTGAGAAGAACGTTTGGGGGGTGGGTCTCCAAAGTTCTTGAGGCGAGAACCTTCGCTTTCAGAGGCGCCTTGAACAGAGTATTCGAGACAGTTATTGTCCCAAACAGTTTGCAAATCCCGATTATTTCCTCTCCCTCGGAGCTAACCATAGGAGGAGGAGCGTTCTCTCTTGTTTCGGCCTCGAGAACTAGAGGATACCCGCAATCTATGAGTGCTTGGAACATTTCTGACGCAGGGTCAGTCTTGGATTTCGCGCGAGCGGTATTCTCTACCCTTCCTTCGAAATAGACCAAATTGGTGCCTGGTCTTAGAGGCTGTATTAGTTTTCGAACCGGTTCAGAACCGACACCCAAGTTTAGACCCTGGAGTGCGTCATACTCAGGGTCTATGGTCCACCGCCTTTGCGTATCGGGTCTTCTAATCCAGTACTTGAGAATGTGTCTTGGTTCTAACAGTAACTGAAGTTCTACGACGGACCCTAGATTGACCTCGTGCCCGACGATTTCTCGGTTTTCTCCCCAGATTTCAAGGGACTGCCACTCCCAATCCGCGATTTCCACGGTAAGCCGAGCGTTTGTCAAACTTCGAGACCCAGTATGCCGGCAGCTCTTGTAATGACTCGGGGAAAACCGTTGCTATGGGCGAAGAGGCTTCCAAGAAACCGCCTGAAGGTAGATGATGGGTAGAGATTGTAATCAGGAAGGAAGGCGATGGACATTCGCGAACTCTTCGGAAAGTACAAGTTTCGAGACCTCCAATCGCTGAAGAACGAGTTACGGGAAGGTTAGCGCTAGACGCCTCGATTCTACGACACGCGACTTATTTCTCAAAAGGCGTTCTATGAGAGGGGCACGAGCCTCTTTCCGAGCCTTCTCTCAATCTCCATCTTGGCCCGTTTCAACTGTCGAGCTCTCTTCAATAATTCGACAAGATAGTCCAAGTCAACCACTGGTCTGAGAGATGGGTACTCCCACGGGGTCTTATTGATCTCGTCGGGATAGATCATGTAGCCCGTCGGGTAATGGGTAACCAGTATACCCGTAGGGTCAGCCTCTAGGACCTTGGAGAACTCTCGGAGAGTGTAGCCTGCCTTCTTCAACATCTCGAGCGTCTTGTCCAGCTCGTCGCAGGCCCTTTCAAGCTCCGCATACAGCTCGCCTCTATCACCATCATTGGGCACTGCGATAATCTCCCAACCGCTTACAGAAGGGCAAGGGCGGATGGCGGGCATAAGCGTTCTATAACCGGGATACACGGACCCGCGAAACAGACCGTCCGAAAAGACGTGTATGGAAAACGATGTGAATACAGCTAGTCCACAATAGACTCATGTGGAGTCTTGCTGGAATTTTGGACTTCCTCTTGTTAATGGCTCAAGCTGACAAGTGGCTTTTCAATCTGAGCCGATCGAGAGTCCCCCCTCCATCGCTTCTCAGGCCCACCAATTCTTCGCTCTAATTATTTCGAACCCCTTTCAGAACCCTATTCGGATCGGAAGTCCATCATGCGCACCTGCAAGGATTGGAGATTCACCACAGGCAATAGCCCCGGCTGCGGCACCAGCCCCATCCTCTTCTGATAGTCCGTCTGGCCCTGCCACGCGCCGCTGTTCACGATCGTCGTCCCACGATAGACCCCTGACCCTGGCACGTGGATATGTCCTGACTGGAACACGTCCGGAACATGCTCCACCACCAGCCAGTCCTCCATCTCCGGCCCAATAGACGTTGACTTGCCATACTCTGGGGCCAGATGCCTCGCCCGAAGCTGATACTCCATAACCTCCACAGGGCGTTGATAATCAAAACCCGGCGCGGAACTCAGAATATCCATCAGACTCGTTCCATGAAACAGCAAGAAATCAACACTCTCCAGACGCACCTCCGCGGGATCTCCCAGCGACACGACCTTGCGGGAATCATAGACAGGACCCGCAAAATCCTTGGTAATAGCAGGCTGTGGCAACGCCTGTCTAACCGCATCGTGATTCCCCGGAATCAGAACCACATCCATATGTTCCGGGATCTCCCCGACAAGTTCCTGTCGGGGATACACTCCAATCCCGTCTACGAGATCACCGCCAATCAGAACATATTTGACCCGGTCAGAAACATGCCGTTGCTCTGGACCGCCGACATCGCCCTTCAACCAGGCCAAGACCCTGCTAAAAGCATCCTCCATGAACACCTTACTCCCGACGTGAACATCCGATATCAGAACCGCATAGACCTCCTCGCTAGCGCGCCCAGGTTTGTGATCCGGAATCTCTGGCAACACAATATTCTCGGCGACCAGCAACTTCCCGGAACTCTTCCGCGTCTCCAGAAACAGTACTTGATCTCGAGAAATCCGACGCGCCGTCTCCCAGACTGACGGGTTCGAATCACCCACCAAGACAGTCGCCTCGTCATCATAATCATCAACCGTCAGAAAGATCCGATTCGCCTTCTCCCGTTTCTCCACCACCATGCAGACGAACCGTCCTCTTCCATTCGCCCCTCCGGCCAGAGCGTCAGAGATCGTCCCAGCACTCCTAGTGTCAATCCTCTGTCGGAATAGGGCGCTCATCTTCTCGAAGCGGCTACGGAAGTATCGGAGAAAATCGTCAAGGGCCCCGGTCGTTCCCAGCTTGCCAGTTGGGTCGAAGACCACCTCAAGTCTCGACTCCCGATCCTCGGCAAACCTTCGCCCGTGTCCCAGCCCTTCAACCGGGACAACTGGACCAGCTGCTAGATCCAGCTGTTCAGCGGCCCTCAAGACTAGATCTGCGCTGATGAAGAGCGGCCTCGGCTGAGCCAAGCTCGCCATTTTCAAGACCTCGTCCACGAGGGGCTTGAGAGAGTCTTCGCGGCCTTTCTCAACGAGGGTCTTGAAGGCCTCAGATTCCATCTGAAAACCTGCCTCCAGTATGGTCCCTACGGCTCTTCGCATCTCCTCAGACAAAAGCCGACCTACCCCGACATCTAGATCAGTTGAGGCTTCCAGATTTATGCTGTTGTCGAGGACTGCTACCTCGTTATTGTGAGGTCCGAGATGTCCACTGAGATCTCGCACATCCTGTTCAGGGCAATCGTGACCGCCACCAAATGATTGACGAGTGGCCTAGCTGAGCCTGCGACTCGCGCTTCAGCCTCGGAAAGCTGCTTCTTAGTATCTTTGAACCGGGGTCCCACAGATGATGCTAGTTTCAGGTCTCGAGAGAGTACCGAGCCTACTGCGTCCCGATACATTGCGTTCACTGACGTCCCAATCTTCTCTAGCAATGCCTGTTCCTCCTTTGGGATTGTTACGCCCCCCTGTGTATTCTCAGCGATTGTTACTGCGTAGTCGGCGAAGGTTTCGATGTAGCTTGCGAGTAGTCGAAAGTCGAGGCAGTCAACTGAGGAGACCTTGATCTTCTCAAGAAGATAAGTGTCGGAAATTGCTGCCCGGACAAGCCGGACTAGCAGGAAGTACCAGCGGTCAACCTCTTCATCTCTCTCAACAACTCCTTTGGCCAGTTCCCTGTTGGATGAGACGAACGCCTGAACTGAATCGAGTTGCATAGGCATTGAGAGCATCTCAAGACGACGTAGAATTCTCTCAGGGTTGAGTAACGAGGGTTCGACGAGGCACTGGAGAACTATTCTCTTCGAATCTTCCTCCAGGACCTCAAGACCTACAAGTCGTTTGGTTGTGCGTCTGACTTCTTCTCTAATGTCAGGAGAGAAACTATCCTTTGACTGGACCCTGATTATGTCGTAGCCCAGCAGGTATCTCTCGATAATCTCACGCCTGACGAATGGAGAAGCATCCAACACTACCTCGAGCGGGGCTCTCTCCTCGTCTATCTTAGGCGAGAGCAACAGTCTTCCATCCTGCCGCTCTTCATAGGAGACAACGGACCCTGCTCCGAGTCCGACTCGTTTGGCCCAGGCTTTCGGAATCGTAACTAGGAAGGTGCCGTCTGGAGTTCGTTGTAGTTTCCGTAATTCCAACTAGGATGACCGAACCTCTTGGTATGGCAATGAAGAATTTTAGGGTTTTGCTGAATCTACTATGATGAGGTCGGTAACTCTAGAGTTTCAAGCTTGCTTCCGCCGTTCAGATGCTGGTAGCCTAGCCGGAGGACCTCTTCGGTGTTACGTCCCTTCAGAGCACTGAGAGTAACTTGAGGTATTCCTGGGAAGACTCTCGAAACGAGCCTCTTGCCTTCTTCGACACGACTCTCGTCAGACTTGTCGATCTTGTTGATGCAGATGAGAAGCGGAACCTTTGGAGCGATCTGTTTCAAGATCTGGTTCGAAGCCGTAAGCTTCCTGAAGACTATTTCCTCCTCCTCGCTGATGTCAATGAATAGGAGAATAAAGTCGGAGTTGGATATCTCACCTAACGTAGTGTTAAAGGCCTTGAGAATTATGGGATGCATGTCTTCGATAAATCCGATGCTGTCGATCAGGATGAAACTGAACGCGTCCATTCCGTTGTTATAGTCAACCCTTCGGGCGTATGTTGACAGCGTTGTGAATGGACCCAGTCCAGTGTCTTTGTGCTCCGAAACAACCCGGTTGAAAAAAGTCGTCTTCCC
>WNGC01002241.1_pt1 | contig 11831 bp, 10 predicted proteins | sample 5400051 | NCBI WGS metagenome assembly WNGC01 (sample SAMN13153368, study PRJNA577476) | soil metagenome | isolation source: 20 cm soil or saprolite under grassland replicate 2 | place: USA:California | collected 2016-06-15 | reverse complement strand
GGATGCCGCGGATCGTTTCCAACACCGATCGCGGTGCGAGTGCGATGCCGGTGCCGGAGGCGACACAGGCGATAATGGCGTGGTAGGAGCTCAGCTCCAAGACTTTGTCCGGGGTGATTCCGCCGGCGGCGAGCCAAGCTTGAAGGCGGCGGCGGTACGCGCATCCGAAGGGGAAGGCGATCACGGTGTCCGTGCGCACATCCCGTGCCCGCCGTATCTTCGCGTGCGAGCGCGGTGCGACCACCACCAATTCCTCCAAGAACGCGGGCACGGCCTCCACTGGAGCAGCCGGGTCGCATTCGGCGACGAAGGCCGCTTCCAGTTTGCGGCCGAGCACCGCCTCGACCAGCGAATCAGTCGTTCCCGTCGCCAGCTCCACCCGCACCGCCGGATATTTTTCGTGGTAGCGGCACAGGAGCGGCGGCAGGCGGCTCGCTGCGGTGCTCTCCAGCGTGCCGATGCGCAACACGCCGCGAGGCGCATCTCCCAACACGGCGCTCCGCGCCTGCTCCGAGATTTTCAGCAGTTGATCCACATAGCCGAGAAACAACTCCCCCGCAGGGGAAAGAAACAGGCGGCGTTTTTCCCGTACGAACAGCCGGGTTCCCAGCGAGGCCTCCAGCTGCTGAATCCGCGTGCTTACGTTGGATTGGACGCGGTGCAGTTTTTTCGCAGCCGGGCTGATTCCGCCCTCGGCGACGACGGCCTTGAAAACCTGCAGCGCCGCAAAATCCATCTTTCTCCAATCGAGAACGAACTGTTCACTATTATTCAGTTGCAAGGATGGTCTAGTCAACTTAACTTAGTCGGTTGACGACATCTTGCCCGGAGGCGCCCGTGCCATTGAGAAACGAGTTGATGCGGCGTTTGAACATGCTCCATCCGGTCATCCAGGCGCCGCTCGCGGGCGGCGGGGACACGCCGGACCTGGTCGCCGCGGTCGGCGAGGCCGGCGCGCTGGGGTTTATCGGCGGCGCCTATCTCACCCCACAACAGATTCTCGAGGCGGCACGGGCGGTGCGCGCGCGCACCGCCCGGCCCTTCGGGATCAGCCTCTTCGCGCCGCAACCCGCGCCGTCCGCGCCGAAAGACCCGCGGCGGGCTCTGGAATGCGTCGCGCCCTTTTTCGCCGAGCTCAAGCTGCCGCCGCCGCAGGCGCCCGCGCCGGCCGCCGACTCGTTCGGTGAGCAGCTCGCTGCGGCGCTCGAAGTCGGCCCTTCGGTCTTCAGCTTCACCTTCGGCATCCTGCCTGCGAGTGCAATCCACACCATCAAGGCCCGCGGCGTGTTTCTGATCGGTACCGCGACGACGGTCGATGAAGCGGTCGCGCTCGAACAAGCCGGCGTCGACGCGGTGGTCACGCAGGGCGCCGAAGCGGGCGGCCATCGGGGGAGTTTCGCCGCCGAATTCGAGGCAGCGATGGTGGGGACGATTTCGCTCGTGCCCCAGGTGGTCGATGCCGTGCGCATCCCCGTGATCGCCTCGGGCGGCATCATGGACGGTCGCGGCATCGCCGCGGCGCTCGCCCTGGGCGCGCAGGCGGTGCAAATGGGAACGGCTTTCCTCGCCTGCGACGAGTCCGGCGTCCCGGACGCCTACAAGGCGGCGATCGTCAAGGCGCGCGAGGACGAAACGCGACTCACGCGCGTCTTTTCCGGGCGGCCGGCGCGGGGCATCGTCAACCGGTTCATGACCGAAGTCGAGCGCAACGCCGGCCCCGACGCCGTCCTTCCGTTCCCGCTCCAGAACGCGCTGACGCGGCCGCTGCGCAGCGCGGCAGCCAGACAGGGACGCGCGGAATTCCTTTCGCTGTGGGCGGGCCAAGGCGTTCGCCTCGCGCGCCGTCAGCCCGCCGCACAGTTCATCGCACGGCTCGCCTGGGAGACCGACGCAGCCTTTCGCCGGCTGGCGATGCCGGATTGAAGCTCGTCGGGAAGGGGATGTCACTGCATCCTAGGGCTTCGGTATGATTACGGGCTTCCCCGTAACGCCCCATCGTCTGCAAGGAGGAACCGAAATGAAACTCTACTATCACCCCGTGTCCACGACCAGTCGCCCCGTGTGGCTGTTCATCGCCGAGAACGGCATCGATTGCGAGCTGCGCGTAGTCGATCTGATGAAGGGCGAGCACACCCGGCCGGAGTATGTGGCGATCAACCCGAACCGCCTGGTGCCCGTGCTGGAGGACGGCGATTTTCGCCTGACCGAGAGTTCGGCGATTCTCAAGTACCTCGCGGAGAAAACCGGCTCTTCGACCTATTCGAAGGAGCTGCGCTCACGCGCAAAGGTGAACGAGATGATGGACTGGATCAATACGCAGGTGTGCCGCGAGTTCGCCTATGGACTGGTGTATCCGCAGATCTTCCCCAACCACAAACGGCGCAGCGACGAGGCGCACGCGGGAACGATCGCCTGGGGCAAGGAAAAGGCTCAAGCGTGGCTCAAGGTCCTCGATGAAAACCTTCTCGGGCCGAAGAAAAAATACCTGTGCGGCGAGCAGATCACCATCGCGGACTATTTCGGCGGCCCATTTGTCGCCCTCGGCGAGATCCTGCGATGCAACTACTCGGCCTATCCGAACGTCAACCGCTGGTTGGGTCGGATGAAGGCGCTGAAGACCTGGGGCAAGGTGCACGAGGTCTTCTATGGATTCGCCGCCTCGCTCAAGGATAAAGCCTTCGAGGCCGTTTAAGACGCATCGCGCCCGCTACCAGCGCTGGCGATGCCGGTACCACGGTTGATTCTTGGGTTTCTTCTTGTCCGGCTTCGCTTCCGGGGCTTCCGGGACGCCCCCGTGATCAGGAGCCGGGTCCACGGAAGACGGCGAAGACGCGCGCTTCCGGGCGCTCTCCTTCGAAGCGGAGGGCTTTTTCGGAGCTGACCCGGAGGGTTTCTCGGGAGCCCGATGCAACATCTTTTTCAAACTGCCAAGGATCGATTTGGAAAGCTTCTCAGCCATGACCGATTCAACAAGAGGTTGAGCGGCGTCATTCTATTACATCGGTTCGAGGCGCGGTCTTGACGACTCCTTCAGGGAGCGCTCACTGCTATGGCTACCTACGCGATCGGCGATATTCAGGGCAGTTTCGACGAGCTGCAGGCGCTCCTTGACGCATTCCGCTTCGACCGCGCGAAAGACAGCTTATGGTTCGTGGGCGACCTCGTCAATCGCGGCCCGGCCTCCCTGGCCACCCTGCGCTTCGTGCGTGATCTGGGTGATCGCGCGTTGACCGTGCTCGGCAACCACGATCTGCATCTGCTCGCGCTCGCTCAGGGTTCCGTCAAGGCTCGTGAAGACGACACGCTGGGGGACGTGATCGCCGCGCCCGACCGCGACGAGTTGCTCGACTGGTTGCGGCACCGACCGATGGCGCATGTCGCCTCGAACTACGCACTGGTCCACGCCGGGCTGCTGCCGCAATGGGACATCGCTAAGGCGAAAGCACTCGCCGGGGAAGTCGAAACGGAGTTGCGCGGACCCCGGCACAAGGAGTTTCTCGCGCAACTCTACGGTTCGCGGCCGGATCGATGGAGCGACGACTTGCGCGGGCCAGACCGCCTGCGCGTCATCGTCAATGCGATGACCCGCCTGCGCTTTTGCACATCCGAAGGCGTGATGGACTTCGACACCAAAGGCGAAACGGCCCAAGCTCCCGCCGGCTACCTTCCGTGGTTCGAGGTGCCCGGCAGGAAAAGCGTCGACTACACCTTGATCTGCGGTCACTGGTCGGCGCTCGGCTTGCGCATTGCGCCCAAGCTCCTCGCCCTCGATTCGGGTTGTGTCTGGGGCGGAAAGCTCAGCGCGGTTCGCCTGGAGGATCGGCGTTTGTACCAGGTTCCTTGCGCGACGGATGCCGCGCACGTGAAATCTCCTGCGGGGCGGGTACGCCCAGGGCCCTGGCGATAGCGGTCTCGGCTTTCTCCGCAAGCGAGCGCCGCGTCTGCGCGCGCACGGAAATCGGCGCGAGGAGATTGAACTCAGCGACCATGTGCCGCGTCGAGACGATGGTCCAGATCGATTCGAGGAGCGAGGTATCGCCGACGTACCCGGCGGCGTCCGTGTGCCGGCCGGCGGGATCGAGATAGCGCAGCGCCACCGGCTGCAGCGTGGCCGCGGCGTCGAGCGCCGGCTGAAATAGCGCCGAATGGAAGCGTTCGAGGCTTCGCCCGAAGGTTGTGGCTCCCTCGGGACAGACTGCAATCAGCGTGCCGCGCTCGAGTTCAGCAGCAACCGTCTCGCGAGCGCGCCGCGCCGCGGCACGCTTGCCGCGCTCGATGTACAGCGTGCCGACCAGCGTGCACAACCAACCTATCACCGGCCAGGCGCGAACTTCCGATTTTGCGACGAAAGTCGCGGGGAACCTCGCGTCGACGACGAAGACGTCGAGCCAAGAGATGTGATTGAGGACCAGCATGCAGCGACGGGGGAGCCCTTTCGGCGCGTTCTTTTCGCGAACGGACACGGACAGGATGGAGAGGAGCGTGCTCGACCAACGGCGCTTCCGCGCCTGCCTTTGCGCCTCGGAAAGTTTCGGGTAGAGCAGCCACGCGATGGCGAGGCCGCGCGCCAGATGAAGCGCGAGCCTTGCCAGTCGGAACAAGCGCAGCGGAACCGGAGTGCGGTTGGCCGCCATCGGTCGTGTGATCCTCCATCGAGACCAGGCGGCATTCTAACTGGCTCGCGCCGCAGAGCCGGCGCCGGTGCTCAAATATCGGCCCCGAAATTCTTGCGGAACAGGCGCTTGATTTCATCGAGGCTCGTCGAATGATTCTGGCCGCCACGCGACGCGATCTTGATTGCGCCCATCAAGGCTGCGAGCCTGCCGGTCTTCGGCCAATCGAAGCCCGCGGCAAGACCATATAGGAGCCCGGCGCGATACGCATCGCCGCAACCGGTGGGATCCACCACTTCGGGCGCCCTGACGCATGGAATCTCGATTTGTCGGCCCTCGGCGTGGATGATGGACCCCTCTGCGCCTCGGGTGAGAACGAGTGCCTTGAGCTTGCGCGCCATGTCCTCGAGCTTGCGGCCGGTACGCTCTTCGAGGAGCCGGCCTTCGTAATCGTTGACCGCCACGTAAGTCGCCTGTTCAACGAAAGCGAGCAGCTCCTCACCCGAAAACATCGGTAGTCCTTGTCCGGGGTCGAACATGAACGGAATACCGAGCCCGGCAAGCTCGCGCGCGTGCTGCAGCATGCCCTCTCGTCCGTCGGGCGCGATGATCGCGAGGCCCACGTCCAGCTCCCCCGTGATGTTGTTCAGGTGCGAATGATTCATCGCCCCGGGATGAAAGGCCGTGATCTGATTGTCGTCGAGGTCGGTCGTGATGAATGCCTGCGCGGTGAGCGTATCGGGCACCTGGCGCACGAAATCGAGATCGATGCCGCGCTGTTCCAGTCGTTCAAAATACGGCAGCGCATCGTCTCCGACTGTTCCCATGACCAACGGGTTCGAACCCAGGAGCCTCAAGTTATAAGCGATGTTGCCGGCGCAACCGCCGAACTCGCGCCGCAGCTCGGGAACGAGGAACGACACGTTCAAAATGTGGATCTGTTCGGGCAGGATGTGCTCCCGGAAACGTCCGCGAAATACCATGATGTTGTCGTACGCGATCGAGCCGCAGATCAGAGTGCGCATAGGTTTCCTACAAGTAAAACAAGTAGAGCCGATAGCCGGTAGGCTTGAGTGCCGCGGCCTCGATGTAGATCCGAATCTGGAGTTCGCTTCCGGCGGCGAAGCCGGGCTCCGATCTCGTGTTCTGCGGCGCGTAGTCCTTGGGTGTCAGTACGCGCCGGGCGACCGTCTGGCCCTCGGTGCTGGTGAGGCTAAGCTCCAAGGCGGGGAACGCTTGGATGAAGCCGGCACGGTTCCGAAGCGTTGCCGTCAGCACCATCACGCTGGGATGGGTGCCGTCAGCCTGCAGATCGGAAGACTCGATGCTGAGCAACTCCGCGCGGCGCGGGAGCGGTACGTCGCACCCGAGCCCGGCGCAGACGCGCTGGACGAGGGGTTTTGCTTCGGGTAGGAGTACCGCGATCTCGCCCCGGTACCGATAGCCGACTTGCACCGCAAGCGCGAGCAGCAGAAACGCGCTCGCGAGCCACCAGAGCCGGCTTGGACGCGGCCGCGACTGCGGTCCGAAGTCAAATGACACATCCCTCTCGGTGTCGAGCAGCACTGCCATGCTAGCTGAAATCGGAGGGGCTCCCGCCTCCTCCCGGGTCGGTCGGCTGGAAGGCCCCGGGCTTAACGCGGCGAGCGCGTCGAATAGGGTGCCGCAACGCCCACAGCGGACTTGGCCCGCGCGTGCACGAAGCTGTGGCTCGGTCACCCGAAACGCGGTGGCGCAAGCGGGGCAGCGCGTGATCATGCTCACAGCTTTACTCCCGAGAGGCACACCCAGCCCTCTGCCTCGGCGGGGGGTGAGAAAGCGATCCAGGGTGAGTAGCATCTCTCGACTTCGCTTGCCTGGTCCGAGAGAATTCCCGAGAGCGCAATTTGTCCGCCGGGCCTGCATCGTGATGCGAGCATCGGAGCGAGCAGCTTCAACGGATTGGCGAGAATATTGGCAATCACGACATCTGCGGTGAACGTAAGCGGCGCGCGAACTTCGACAAATTCACCGGCAACGCCGTTGCGCTGGGCGTTGGCCCGGGCCGCCGCTACGGCGTCGGGATCGATGTCCACGCCGACTGCGCGGCGCGCGCCAAGCTTCAGCGCAGCGATCGCCAATATACCGGAACCACAGCCGTAGTCGAGAACCGTTTCTCCGCCGGCGATGCTTCGCTCGAGCCACTGCAGGCACAAGCGCGTGCTCGGGTGGCTGCCGGTACCGAACGCGAGCCCAGGATCGAGTACAAGCTTGATCGCATCGGGGTCGGGCGGCGCGCGCCAAGTCGGCACGATCCACAAGTGCGCCGAAATCCGGATCGGCCCAAACAGCTCCTTCGATTTCGCGACCCAATCCTCGTCGGGGATGTTACGCAGCTCGTGAACCGGGACTGCGACACCGGCTAGATTGCATGCGCGCACGAGCAATTGTTCGGGCTCGGGTTGGACTTTGCACAACGCGGTGATTTTCACCCGGGGCCAGGATGCGGACTCGCCTGCCTCATCAAAGTTTGGCGCTTCCGCTTCAGTCTCTGCTCGGGCATCCTCGCAGCTTACTGACAGCGCGCCCTCATCGAGCAACGCATCGGAGAGGGAGTCAACGTCCTCCGCTTTCACTTCCAGGACGAGCGCGGTAAACGTCACGCGTTCGATCCTACCTTGCGGTATCCCGCTTCTTTTGTTGGGCGAGCTTCTGCTCGAGGTAATGGATGTTCACGCCTCCTTTGATGACCCGGTTGTCGAGCAGGAGTTCCTGATGCAGCGGGATGTTGGGCTGGATGCCCTCGATTGCCATTTCGGAGAGCGCGATGCGCATGCGTCGGATCGCCTGATCGCGGTTCTCCCCATAGGCGATGACCTTTCCGATCAACGAGTCGTAGTTGGGCGGCACAGTGTAGCCTTGGTAAATATGCGTATCGACCCGGATGCCGGGTCCCCCCGGTGGGTGATAGGACGTAATGCGCCCGGGCGATGGTGTGAAGCGGAAAGGATCCTCGGCATTGATGCGGCACTCTATCGCGTGGCCGCGAATCTCGATGCCCTTCTGCCGCACAGAGAGCCGCTCGCCCGCGGCGACGCGGATCTGCTCCTGGACGATGTCGACGCCAGTGATCATTTCGGTCACCGGATGCTCGACCTGGATGCGCGTGTTCATTTCGATGAAGTAGAACTCACCTTCCTCGTAGAGATATTCGAAAGTGCCGGCCCCTCGATAGGCGATCTTGCGGCAGGCTTCGATGCAGCGCTCGCCGATGCGCGCGCGCTGCTTCGACGTAAGCTCGGGTGCCGGGGCCTCCTCCATGATCTTCTGGTGCCGCCGCTGCATGGAGCAATCCCGCTCGCCGAGATGGACCACGTTCTTGTGCCCGTCGGCGAGCACCTGCACCTCGATGTGTCGCGGGTTCTCGAGGTACTTTTCCAGATAGACCGTGGCGTTGCCGAAAGCCGCCCCGGCCTCCGCCCGCGTGATGCTTATCGCACTCTTGAGCGCGGCTTCTGTGTGCACGACACGCATGCCACGCCCGCCGCCCCCACCCGCTGCCTTTACGATGACCGGGTAACCGATTTTTCTCGCGATCTTGAGTGACTCCTCGGGGGCATCGGGCAGCGGACCGTCCGAGCCGGGTACGCACGGCACCCCGGCCTTCTCCATGACTTGCTTTGCGTTCACCTTGTCGCCCATCAGTCGGATGGTCTCCGCTTCGGGGCCGATGAAAACGAAGCCGCTCTTGTCCACGCGTTCGGCAAAATCCGGGTTTTCGGCGAGAAATCCGTAGCCGGGGTGAATGGCCTCGGCGTCGGTCACCTCCGCCGCGCTGATGATGGCCGGTATGTTGAGATAGCTCGCGCTGGATGCCGCCGGTCCGATGCACACCGATTCGTCGGCGAGCTTCACGTACTTCGCCTCGCTATCGGCTTCGGAATGCACTACCACGGTCTTGATGCCCATGTCACGGCAGGCGCGCTGGATGCGCAGGGCGATCTCTCCGCGGTTGGCGATCAGGATTTTCTCGAACATGATTTAGTGGCGGTTTTTCGCGACTTGTTATGGGAAAAGGAGTCGCGCCCTGGCGTATTCCCCTTCCAATACCCGCTACGCTAGCCGATCATCATCAGGGATTCGCCGTACTCGACCGGCTGACCGTTCTCGACCATGATCGCCTTGATCACGCCATCCTTGTCGGCCTCGATTTCGTTCATCAGCTTCATCGCCTCGATGATGCAGATGGCCTGTCCGGCCTTGACCGTATCGCCAACTTCGACGAAGGGCTTTGCGCCCGGGGAACCCGACCGGTAGAAAGTCCCAACCATCGGCGACTTGACGATATGCCCTTCGAGTGAAGTCGGTGCCTCCCCCTGGGTGGAAGCAGGGGCCGAAGCCGCCGCAGGTGCTGAACCTGACACGGCCTGCGCTGCGCGCGGGCTTACCGCCGGGGTGGATGGGGAAAGGCCAACGCCCTCCTTTCCGCCTGAGCCGCCCTTCACGATCTTGACCTTCTCCTCACCTTCGGTGATCTCCAGTTCGGCGATTCCCGACTCTTCGACGAGGTCGATCAGCTTTTTTAATTTGCGCAAATCCATGCTGCCCTCCTTCCGGTCCGGATACGAACGCCCGTTTCCGCGAGGTTTCGGAGCTCTCGAAAACGACTCCAAAACAAGCGCTCAGTTTGAGTGCAAGGCGAACTGCAGCGCGAACTCATACGCCTGACTGCCTAGTCCGCAGACCGTACCCACAGCGAGGTCGGAAAAGTACGAATGGCGCCGGAATGGTTCCCTGGAGTAGATGTTCGACAGATGCACCTCGAGAAACGGAATCGCGACCGCTGCCAGAGCGTCGCGTAAAGCCACGCTGGTATGAGTCAACCCCCCAGGATTGACGATGATCCAAGAAACTCGCTGCTTCTTGGCCTTGTGTACGCGTTCTATTAGAGCTCCCTCATGGTTGCTTTGAAAAGTCTCAAGGGCAGCCCTCTCGCGTTTCGCGATGCGAGCAAGCCGTTGATTGATGCTCGCAAGGGATTCCTTTCCGTAGATCCCAGGCTCACGGGTACCCAGCATGTCGAGATTGGGGCCGTGAATGATCAGGATTCTTCTTGGCGTCCGCGAACGTAGTCCCAATGCGCGTTTTGGCTTGGGCATAAAGGAAGTTTGGGGCCGATGTCTGAAATTGTCCAGCTTTCGGCGCAGTTCGGCTACAAATAGGAGGATCTATATAACCGATGGCCGATCGATCAACAGCGAGAGCTTACTAAGATCGCGGGAGCATCAAGCCGGCCACAAACGACCAAGAACAATCAATGTAGTTAGGGTAAAATGACAGCACGATATGCATATTTGGATACTGTTAGAGACACGTTTTTGCCCCGGAAAACCTCGGATTTCGCTCGGAGCGGCGCAATCTCCCGGTTTTTATTGCGACCAGACCCGGGGAACGTAGGGGAACCCTTTAGTTGCCCTCGTGGGAGAGGAGTTGTGTGACGGTTTGAATCCCGGCGCGCTCGATCGGGCGCCCAACCAACGTCGCCTTTAGGGTACTACGCTCTTCTTTCAAGGTGTAGATCGCCAGATTGAGCGGCACGCCCCGCCAATCGAGCTTCAGCACCGGCACAGCGCGCGCTTGATCGCCCGCGAAGTGGCGCTGATCGGAGATATCGTAGGCAATATTGCGGCTCAAGAGGAAAAGCTCCACGGCCTTGCCGTCATCGGTGAACAGCTGCAAGTCAATATCGCTATATCGCCCGGCGGTGCCCTTTAGCACGGCACCGGCGAGGTAAGGGCGGAACCGCTCGAGCAAACGCATTGCCTCGAGGGCCCGTTCGCGCAGATAGTGGATCCGCTCGCGCTGTTCCTCGCCTTGATAGAGCGACTGGTAGGCGCGCAGCTCCGCCTCAATCTCCTCGTTTTTCGGCAACGCCCGAGTGTCCGCCGCCCCCAGCTGGCGTGCGGCTTTGCGTTTGGCGAGGGCAAAATCCTCAAGACCATCTTCGGCCATCATGCGGGCGGCGGCCGCAGCAATGCGCGTGCGCATCTGCTGCTGCTTGAACTTGCTTTCTTTCGGCATGGGGAAACAGGCGGGGTCGGGCCATGATACCGCAGCCGAAAAGCGCAGCGAAGTAGGCTAAAATTGTTCCCTTTTTTCGCCGCGCGCCTGCGATCTGTCCTGGCGTGCCTGCCCGTCCCCGTGCACATCCACATACTTGGCATCTGCGGCACTTTCATGGGTGGCATCGCCGCGATCGCCAAGGCCGCGGGTCACCGCGTCACCGGATGCGACGCCAATGTCTATCCGCCGATGAGCACGCAGCTCGAAGCGGAGGGTATCGAATTGACCGTGGGGTATGGTGCCGATCAAGCAGCGTTGAATCCGGACCTGTGGGTGGTTGGGAATGTCGTCACCCGCGGCAATCCGCTCGTCGAATTCATCCTGGACAGAGGCGAGCGCTACGTTTCGGGTCCTCAGTGGCTCGCTGAAAATACCTTGTTCGGCAGGCACGTCTTAGCAGTAGCTGGTACACACGGAAAAACAACGACGTCCTCGATTTTGGCCTGGCTTCTAGAAGACGCCGGCCTGGAGCCGGGCTTTCTCATCGGGGGTGTTCCGATCAATTTTGGGGTATCGGCAAGGCTAGGAAAAAGGAGCCATTTCGTGATCGAAGCCGACGAATACGACACGGCCTTCTTCGATAAGCGTTCCAAGATGGTGCATTACCGGCCCAGGTCAGCCGTTTTGAACAACATAGAGTTTGATCATGCCGATATCTTCCCCGATCTTGCTGCGATTGAGACCCAATTTCACCATTTCATCAGAACGATACCTGGATCCGGAAAATTGATAGTCAACGGCGCCGACCCAGTAATTGACCGCGTCCTGACTCGCGGCTGTTGGAGCACGGTGGAACGGTTTGGCGTGCGCGATGGCTGGAGTGCAAGCGTGATCGGGCCGGGTCGTTTTGAAGTATTCAATCAAGGCAGGCTCGTCGGGCCTCTGCGCCTGGATCTTCAGGGCGAGCACAACCTCCAGAATGCGCTCGCCGCGATCGCCGCGGCGCAGGCTGCCGGCGTCGATCCGGTGCGCGCCATCGAATCCCTCGCCGGCTTCAAGGGTGTCCGGCGCCGCATGGAACTGCGGGGTACGGTCGCGGGCGTCGCCGTTTGGGATGATTTCGCCCATCACCCGACTGCGATCGCGACGACGGTTTCAGGCCTGCGAAACCAAGTG
>WNGC01002391.1_pt1 | contig 11846 bp, 11 predicted proteins | sample 5400051 | NCBI WGS metagenome assembly WNGC01 (sample SAMN13153368, study PRJNA577476) | soil metagenome | isolation source: 20 cm soil or saprolite under grassland replicate 2 | place: USA:California | collected 2016-06-15 | reverse complement strand
ACCGTCGATACAGCCTGCGCCGGGCCGCGAGCCGGACCCGCCAGTCTGCGATGCCGTCTCCTATCCTCAGTCCTCCTATTCGCTTCCAGAGACTTGCGCATCCAGTCGGGAATAACAAGAACACGAATCAGCTCCTGGACAGTAACACCCCTGTTCCTCGCCATATCTTTCAACTTGAAGAAAATCCGGCGATCTAGAACCTGCATGAACTTTACTGATTCTTTACCGTCGCGCACTTGCGAACCCTCTGGAATCATGACAGCACGCTCCCGCTATACATGGCTCACCTACTCTTCCTAGAGAATAACGTACAATCCGTCCAGCAATCCATTAAATCACAACCCAACAATTGCCACATCCATGCTAGCATGCTTAATCCATTAAATCACAACCCAACAATTGCCACATCCATGCTAGCGTGCTTCCTCGAAGCGCCACGAAAAGTCGCAGTTAAAGACGTTCCAAACCCCAAACTAGCAGCTGGTGATATTCTCGTCAGGATGGAAGCTAGCGGCATCTGCGGAACAGATCTGGAAAAGATAGAAGGCCAGCTTGGTCCAGGAGGCATTCTAGGACATGAGGTCAGCGGCACAATCGAAAAAGTCGCAGACAACATAACTGACTACAAGCCAGGCGAGCGGGTAGTAGCACACCACCATGTTCCCTGCTACCAGTGCCCAGACTGTTCCAACGGCAACTACACGCTCTGCAACGAATTCAGGAAGACAAACATCGACCCATGCGGTTTCGCAGAATACTTCCGCGTCCCACAATACAACGTAGCACGAGGAGCTGTAATCCCGCTCCCCCCAGAACTCTCGTTCGAAGAAGGCGCCATGATAGAACCCACCGCATGCTGCATCCGAGCAATACGCAGAGCCCACATTCAGCAATCAGACACTGTCCTCGTCGTCGGGCTCGGACCCACAGGCCTCACCCAGATACAACTACTCCGCAACACAACAACCGGAAGAATAATCGCTAGCGACATAATCGACGCGAGGCTCAAACTCGGCAAGAAGCTCGGTGCCGATGAGACAGTCAGCGCTCTTACAGAGGACGTACCCTCTCATGTTAGAGAGATGGCCAAGGACGGAGTCGACCTTGCAGTCGTCTCCACCGGTAACGAGAAGGCGCTCAGCCAAGCCTTCAATTCAGTACGGAGAGGAGGCAGAATACTCCTGTTCGGAGCCCCCTCCCAAGGAGCCTCGTACCAGCTAAACGTAAGCGAGCTCTTCTCGCGCCAGATCACACTCCTCTCAAGCTACTCCTGCGTTGAGGCAGAGATTGAGGAAGCGATAACACTCGTCAGAGAGAAGAGAATAGACTTGAAGAGTCTCATCTCCGACCATTTCAAGCTCCGAGACGCTGTGAAGGCGTTGGAATTCGCTAAGACATCAAAGACGGCCATCAAGACGATGGTCGTTCCATAACGCATGATCATATTCACCAAAAGGCTCTAAAGTTCCGCTCAACAGGCCTTACTATTCCTTGAGCAGCTCTAACACGAGCGGGCAACTCGTGACGCTCAAACCAACAACGCGCACAATCACTATTGGTCGAAGGGAAGCCTAGATTGCAACATGGATTCGGTGAGAGAATTGACCTCCTCCTTCAGAAATCTGTGAGGGCAGCTTCGCGACTGGTCAAGGAGCGCCAGAAAGAGGCGCGCGAGAAGGGAATGCACCAAGAGCCACCGAGCTTCGAGGAGTTTAACGCCCTCGTGAATGAGCTAATGGAGAATGGCAAGAGAACCGATCTGGATCGTCTACGAAACCTCAGCATGAAGGAGCTCTTCGAACAGACGTGGTCCCAGAAGCTCCGCAACTACGCCATTCAGAGACAAATCAGAGATGCATACGACGCTCTCGTCCGTCGTTCAAAGAGAGACTCCTGAAGGGGTCTCTCCATTCGAACCAGGTTCCTAAGGGAAAGCCTCTTCCGGAGAGGCGTTTCATGGTTGGTCAGTTTTCGCTTAGATTGTGAATGATTGCACTTATTAGAGCTGGAAACCCGTAGTATTCGTAAGAATCACTCACTTTCAGCCATAACTCACACCAATGAGCTCGGAATACCCGCCATTCCACCCGGGCCCCTCGTGGAGTCTTCGCCTTTCTGCGTGAGTGTTTTATACCCCAACCGTGCTCAGTCGCGCTCAGTTGAGAACGAAATGCCAACAGCATACTGCGTAAAATGCAAGACAAGCATCGAGATCAAGGACCCACAGAACGTGACGCTCAAGAACGGCAAACCAGCCGTCAAAGGCGTCTGCCCTAACTGCGGAACCTCAGTCTTCCGCATAGGGAAAGCATAAGCCGCCCGATCCCTAAGAACGCCCACCCATTCTTCGTTTTTCCTCGCGAACACCACGTTCGTAGAACCTTTTAACTTCGGATGCGATTTTTTCCTAATAGCTTGGGCCGGAAAGCGACGATCATCATCATCGTATTTTTTCTTCTTCTCCTGTTCGCTACCCTACCCCCGAAGGAAGCCCGGGCCTCTGCACTCGCTCCAACCGTAAGCAGATCCTTCTACTTTTCCGGTTCATCACATCCCAACTCCTCACTTCCAGGCTCTCTTAGCAACAGTCCTCTATCCGGTCCCACAACCAGTGATAACCTCTCTCGTGCTCCCACCTTCTTCGCACTGCCATCTTTCCTGCTATCCTCACTCAGTGTGTCAGGTATACCAACCTTCACGATATGGCTATCAGCAAATGCTTCGGCTGTCACATCAGTTCAGGTGCAAGGCGTTTTCAGTTGGAAGCCCCTGAATGGCTTATGGTCTAATTCCAGTACTCTTCCGGTGCCATGCCCAGTCAGTCGTTCAACGGCGGCGTGCACTCTCAATTATTCTCAGCCGTTCGGGCTCTCGCTCGCGTTCGGTATTCAAATTCGCGTAGGTATCAACGCAACGATTCCAGCTAGGATGCTCGTAACGATGTATTGGGGCGAACCTTCGACTCCTTCGTTTGTACAGCTACCTTTGTCAGGCTACTCTTCGGTTGGACAGGTCCAGATTCTAGATTGGGCTGGCAACGCTGCCGCAAGCTTCAATCTCAATGCAACCAAAGGACAAAACACCGTCCTAGTGCAAGCCCCTGTGACGTCAGCGTTCGGCAAAGACGACGTTCGAAGCGTAAATCTCACGATCGTAGATTCTTCCGGCCGATCGGTTCCCAGCGCGATCAATATTCCGTTTTTCCAAATTCCTCCGATCTCTCAGCCGCAACAGACGTATCCCTATGTTGCGGAGTGGACTTATCCCTCGAACCTGTCTGAGGGGAACTACCTGGTTTGGATTGACATTGTCGATATACAGGGGAATGTGGCCTTCAGCCTTCACGGTCCCTTCGGTTTCGGGTTATTCAAACCGGGCATTCATCCGCTCGATCTGGTTCCCTACGCCGTGGGCGCGGCTGGTGGAATCGCCGCAGGTGCCTTCTACATCAAGAGACGCAGGAAGAAAGAGTATCTAGCCCCGTTCGACCACTTCTACACTTTGACGGGGGGCACGGTCCCTCAGGGCACCATGATTACAGTGGAAGGTAACACCGGTGCAGGTAAGACACTGCTGACTGAACAGCTGATGTACGACGACCTAAAGGCGGGACGACCTTGCGTCTTCGTCTCAACCGCCGACTTTCCTGCAAAGATTCGAAGTGGAATGCGGTCCTTGGGATTGGAGACTGAACCCTATGAAAGTAAGGAAGCACTGAAGTTCGTCGATTCGTATTCTGCAGAAGCCGGTCAACCGTCCCGAGAGAAATTTTACGTCTCCTCCAGCGGAGATCTTACGTCTCTAGGCGTCAAGATCACGTCTGCAATGCTCACGCCAGGCGAAGGCGCGAGCTTATACTTTGACTCTCTTACTCCTCTTGCACCACGATCCAAGTCAGAAAGCATTGTATCTTTCGCACAGACGGTAGGAGCGAAGGTAAGAGGGAGCGGAGGAAAGGTCTTCTTTACGGTTGGGTCGAGCCTTGACGAGCTAATCTTGCGGCAACTTGAGGAAGCCTCGGACTGCATAATTCAAATGGAAGCCTTCGAAGAAGGTGGTCAGAGAAGGAGGAGGATGCGGGTTGTTAAGTTCAGGAATAGACGTTTTCATGAAGGCTGGGTCACATTTACTGTTGAAGAAAACAAGGGGATAATATTCTACTCCAAGAAGCCTAGAACCTAAGTCCGCTAGAATACTTTGTCTCGCGGGAAGACTTCTATTCCCGTGACTCCAAACTGGTACGGACGGATCTGCGTGTCGTGAGATATTCCCCGCATCTTCTCTATCTGGACCGCCCTGACCACATTGCCCTCGTGGAACAGAGTATGTAGGAGTACAACGCCGTGGGACAAGAATTCCTCCAGCTGGAATCGCCTATCCATCAAAGACGTCTTTAACTCGCTGGTTATTAGTGAAGTGCAGCCAGAATCTGCTAGCGCGTCGAAAAACGCGACCGTCGCTCTCCGCTTCTTCAACTCCTCCACGTAGCGAAGCATGAGAGAGGTGACTGGGTCCAGGGCGATGCGACGAACGTTTTCGCCTTCCACAACCTTGTTGATAGTCTTCAGGAGCTCTGTAAAGTCTGAGACATCAGTCGCTGACCCGCCGTATGGCGATAAACGGTTGCTCTCACCTCCAGTTCTTCTCAAACCGCTTGCATCGATAAACAGCATCTTTCCCTTCTTCTCCATCCCGTCGATGTCCCAGTCGTAGGACTGAAGGTTTCTCTTCACATGGTCAGGATGTTCGTCCAGTGTAACGTAGAGGCCCGTTTCGCCTAACATTGCGCCATGATACAGATATTGCAGAGCGAAGGTAGTCTTTCCCGAACCAGGGCTCCCCACGATCAGAATGCATCTTCCGTCCGGGAATCCTCCTCCTAGAAGCTCGTCTAAGCCCTTGATGCCGGTGGGAACTCGGTCCAAGTAGAATGCCAAGAGGTTTCCGTCCCTCGAATGTATAAAAACAGTAGCTCGGAAGACGGTCTAGACTTCTCTAAACTCGCCCTGCGGAGTTTGAAGCCAGATCCTGGATGATATTAGCTTGGATGAGATCTTCTCCGACAGAACGCTCCTGACGATCTGTCTGTTCGCCGGATCAGCAGCAAGATTGCAGCCTATCGCAAAGCACCAGCAGACCCCCATAAACAATAGCAAGTAGTGGATTAGAAGGCTAATGACAGGCTGAGTGAGAATCGAGTAGAGAAGAGTAAAACCCCCAGACACTCCCACGACAAGTGAGAGAACGGTCGTATGAAAAGGACCAACGTCTATCGTTCGAAGTCTCAAGCCACCAAGGTAGGGAAGAGCAAGCGCAACTACTGGGACCATCAGCGACCCTAACATTGTTAAGGTGATGTAGTCCTCGGTGATCAGAAAGATCACATCCGACGTTTTCGCGAAAGGCGAGACAGCTGGCACAAGATGGTGTTTCGACAGATAGATTGCGAAGGACACGATGACAGCCAGAATGAATGGGAAGTAGGTCAACTGGCGGCGGAGACTCAGTCTAATCCCTTTTCCAGATCTTATCGATTCCAGCCCGGATACCTTTACTGTGACGATGTGTGTTCCGCGAGTAATCAAGAGGTAGTGTTTGATGGCCCTAGTGGACACGAACCCTCCAAAGAAATACATGTACGCGTAACCAAGAGGTATCGCCAGTAGTGAAATCACGATCGCATTGGCAATGCCGAGTTCTAAAGACAAGATACGATAAGATAGAAGTTGCACCGAGCCGATTAGGAATAGTAGAAACGAGGCTATAGAGCAGATGAGAAAGTTTCTGCGATTGTGGAAGTCGGAACGTTTCGATTCCAATTCGCTCCAATCGAGGTCCGGTTCAATGTACCATATTTAGGAGAACTGGTCTGATATGAGCCGAGTCCCAGTTAATTGGTGATGAGCCTTTCCTGAAGAGACCGATCAGATTCTGAAGCTTGTCCGTACCTACAGACCTAATGGTCGCGTTTCGGTGAGAAGAATAGGAAGCTTCGTCAACGAGGTCTTTCTCATCAACGTTGACGGCGAGAAGTTTGTTGCGAAACGGTACACGAATTGGATTTCCCTCAAATGGGTCACACTCAGCCTATACGGACTTGGCAGTGTGAGATTCTCAATCTCAGGCCGCCGGCGAATGGAGGCGGAGTACGCTTTCAACTATCTTCTTTCCAAACGGGGGCTGAGGGTTCCAGAGATCCTCGGCGCCGACACGAAAGCAAGATCAATTCTCTTCTCATACATCCCAGGGGACGGACTATCGACTCTACTGGTAAAACTGGCCCAGTCAAGTCAGATCGGCCAGAGAGAGAGAGAGGCGGCACGCACGGCAGGATTACTGATGGCCAGTGCCCACGAGCTAGAGGCTGCCTTAGGGGACACAAAGCCCGAAAATTTCATTGTCGATCGCGATGGCAAAGTGACTCTCGTAGATCTGGAACAGGCACGATACAAAGGGGACTATGGCTGGGACGTCGCCGAATTCTTGTTCTACTCAGGCCACTACTGGTTGCCGTTCAACAATGCTTTGCTGGGATATGTTGAAGCATTCGTTAGTGGGTACTTGGAGAAAGGGTCTGCAAGAGTCTTGAGAAAAGCTGCCTCGCCAAGGTACGTTCGAGTTTTCTCGGTTTGGACCCCACCGAATATTCTACATAATGTTCGGAAGAAGTTGTTAGACGCCTAAAACCGGCTAGGAAACCGAGTCCGGATCTTGAAAAGTAGGGTGGGGATGGTTTAGTACTCGTCGTCCCCGCCAGGCATGGGAGAGTCCTTTCCTCCGCCTGTGCTGCCTTTGTCGACTCCTTTGGACGCTATAACGTCATCTATTCTGAGGATCATGGATGCAGCTTCTGACGCCGACTTTACGACTTGTTGTTTGACTCTGAGAGGTTCGAGGACGTTCAGCTTCTTCATGTCCTTGATTTCGCCTGAATAGACGTCGACGCCGAACCATGGATTAGTTGCGCGTTCGTGCTTTGATCTCAGCTCAACCAGTATGTCGATTGGATCTAGTCCAGCATTTTCAGCCAGCGTTGTCGGCACTGCCTCCATTGCCTCGGCAAACGCCTCGATTGCAAGTTGTTCGCGTCCACCAACTTTCACCGCGTATTCTCTTAGACGCTTGGCAAGTTCTGCTTCAGGAGCGCCTCCTCCTGCAACGATCTTCCCATCCTCAAGCGCGTTTCTCACGACAGAAAGTGCGTCGTGGAGAGATCTATCAGCCTCGTCGACCACGTGTTCGGTGCCTCCGCGGACTACGATTGTGACTGCCTTGGGATTCTTCGCGTCGCGGACGTAGACAAGTTTATCGTCGCCGATCTTGACTTCTTCGATCAGTTTGGCTTCTCCTAGAGCGTCCTTGGTGAGCTCTTTGACGCTGGAAACTATTCTTCCGCCAGTGGCCTTGGATAATTTCTCAAGGTCTCCGCTGCTGACGTTCTTGATGGCTGCGATTCCGGCCTTCGACAAGAAGTGCAGGGCAACATCGTCTATTCCTTTTTCTGAGAACAGTACGTTGGCGCCGGTCTTTTCAATTTGTGAGACCATGTCCTTCAACATTTTTTCCTCTTCTTCGATGAAGAGGTGCATTTGGTCAGGGTTGTTGATGTTGATCTTGGCGTCGAATTCTGTTTTCTCGTTCTCTAGTTTAGCGTTGAGTAGGGCTATCTTTGCGAGTTCTATTTTCTTCGGCATCTGAGCATGAGAGATTTCCTTGTCGATGACTACTCCTCTTACGAGCTCTGTCTCTTCGAGACCCTTGCCATGTTTCTTCACGATCTTGATTAGATCAATGTCAGCCTTGATTTTTCCGTCGACCTTCTCCGAGACTTGCTTGACCGCCTTTACCGCAATATCAGCGAAATGCTCCTTAGCAACAACTATTCCTTTGCTGTACATCGACGTCATGGCAACTTGACGGAGCGTTGCATCATCCTTTTCTGTAACGGGGAACGATAGTTTGTCTAGAATTTCTATCGCTTTCTCGGCCGCTTTCTTGTAACCATCAACGATAACGGTAGGATGGACGTCTTTGTCGAGGAGTTTCTCAGCTCGTTCCAGCAACTCCCCTGAGAGTAGGACGGCGGTAGTTGTCCCGTCACCCACCTCGTTGTCCTGGGTCTTGGAGACTTCAACCAGCATCTTGGCTGCTGGATGCTGAACGTCGAGTTCCTTCATTATTGTCGCGCCATCGTTCGTGATGGTCACATCGCCTATCGTACTGACGAGCATCTTGTCCATTCCTCTGGGACCAAGAGTGGTTCTAACGGTTTCGGCGATGATCTTCGCGGCAGTAATGTTATTCCTCTGGGCTTCTTTCCCAGTAGATCGTCCCGTTCCTTCCTTGAGGATTAGTACGGGAGTTCCACCGATTGTTTGTGCTGACATTTCATTCAAACCTCTTTGATGAATTCGGAATCCAAGAGTAGAGGGGAAAAAGGCGTTTCTTAAGGTTTACTCGGTCAACGGTCCAGGAAGTGGAAATCGCGAGGTCCACAAGCCCAGTTTTCCGGCTTTCAAGGGGTTTCGAGACGCGAAAGGAGATTCTTAGAACCCGCCCACGGAGGCAAAGGTACCAATCTCCTCTTTTCAAATGGTCTAACGGTTTCTTCTCATGGCTACTCCAGAGAACCCGATGGCCTACCTACTCGAATTCAGTCTTCGCAAGATCGAGAGGGAAAGGCCTGAGATAGCTAAGGATCAAAAGTATGCGGAGCTGAAGGGCCAGCTCTTACAAGATGCTGATGGGCATTTTCGCGAGATTCAAGCTACTTACGCGACGGTCTTGAAGACCCAGTGTCATTGTGGTGGTCCGTTGGAGCCGGTTGATCATGACTTTGGTCGGAGCGGTGGGATGATCTATGATAGCGTGGTAGCCAAGTGCCGGTCTTGCGGCTCGACCCAGAGCTTTCAGTTTCCCAAGGAAGGTTTCATTTCAGAGGCCAGGTCAGCTATGGCTTTGAGGGATTACCTGCAGAGAGCTTATGGCGTGGACTACGCAGGGGTTGCTATGAGCGAGTTACAGAATCGCTCCGTCGGCGGAGCTTGAAACTCTACTGTGTCCCTATCGTCTTTTCGTACATTCTTCTGAAGGTCCAGCGTAGCGCGTTCTTTAGCTCGTTGAGCCTGCGCTCATCCCCATAGTTTTTGACGTGGATCTGTTTCAGAAGGGTGGCCTCCTTGTCTATCTCGTATGAAAGTACCTGGTCAGGCGATAGTTCCTGTTTTCTCGTTGATTCCTCGTCCTTCACATGCAAGGGTTCGAGAACCTTGCCCACCAGGAATGATCGGAGGGGCGGAGCGTTTGCGTCGAATTTGATGTCCTTCGACGGAACGATTCTAATGTCCTGCCCTTCAACAAATATGTCGGCCAACAAGACCCCGCTGATTGTTCTGATCGTTTGAGGCGGATTTGACCCGCTGGCCGCTGATGTCTCTGGAACCGATTTCGGGAGTTGCACCCGGCGGTAGCTCTTCTCCGCGAGAATGTTGTCGACTGTCTCAAGAAAGGATTGTAGGTTGTCGATTTCGGCTTGGTGTTCTGCGACCTTCTTCTCAAGATAGGACTTGAGTTCGGCTAGTCGCTTAGTGGTCTTCTCTTGGATGTCTGACAATCGTCTCACCGTGGAGCGGGTTTCTGGGATTCTTAAATAATCCATTCCCAGACTTTCCATCTGCTCATCTGGTGCGTTGGTTGGAAGAAGCTGTCCGGGTCCAGGATGTCCTCGGAGGTAGCCTGGATGGCAAAGAGGTTCTCGTCCGAGGATGGCTCCAGAACAAACGATCCAGTGGAGGAATCATCTTCCTCTTCATTCGAGACGGCTCGGGAGTTGTACAGTGCACAATCCGCAAGGCCGAGGTTGAGGCTAAAGTCTTCGATCTCTTTCTCTCCACTCGCGTCGAGTCTAGCATACAGGTTGAGGGAGAGGTCAAACCCGATCCGCGTGCTCCAGGCGGGAGGGAGATTGTGGTTCACTCTGGCAAGGTAGACTCCGCGGCCCTAGAGGAGTTTCCGATTGCAAAGCAGTTTCAAGGGCCCGACTTCCTGCTGGATAAGAGGCATCTTTTTGTCAGGAGCGACAAGATGCGAGCAGTTCTCAAGGTCCGGGCGGTTATACTATCGGCTGCTCGCTCGTGGCTCGACTCCCACGATTATTTGGAAGTGCAGGTCCCAACTCTAACATCAGCGGCTGTAGAGGGTGGCGCGACGCTCTTTGAAGTGAAATATTTCGATGAGAAGGCGTACCTTACGCAGAGCTGGCAACTATACGCCGAAGCTTTGATCGCCGCCGTCGGAAAGATCTACACCATCGCCCCCTCGTTCAGGGCAGAAAAGTCCCGGACCCGTAGGCACCTCACAGAGTATTGGCATCTTGAGGCGGAGGCGCCGTATGTTGACTTGGATGGCATTATGGAAGTTGAGGAGCAAATGTTGAGTCACGTAGTTGGACAATTGCTCGAGCGAACGAGCACGCAATTGGCTTTGTTCGAGAGAAGGGGGGACGACCTAGAGAAGGTCAAGCCTCCATTTCCAAGAATCACCTACGACGATGCGTTCAAGATGATCGGTGAGGAGAAGTCGGGGATCAAGTGGGGTGATGATCTGGGATATGAGCAGGAGAAGATTCTGACGACGCATTTCGATCGGCCTTTCTTTGTCACCCGGTATCCGAAGAAGGCGAAGGCTTTCTATCACAAGCCGGATCCATTGAACCCCGAGGTCACATTATCTGTAGACCTCTTGGCGCCAGAAGGCTATGGTGAGATTACCGGTGGGGGGCAGAGGATAGAGGATTACGATGCGCTTGTCGCGAGGATCAGAGAAGAGGGCTTGGACCCGAAGAGCTACGCTTGGTACTTGGATCTGCGGAAATTTGGCAGCGTTCCTCACTCAGGATTCGGAATGGGACTGGAGAGGGTTGTATCCTGGGTCTGCAAGCTTGAACATATTCGTGACGCGATTGCTTTTCCCCGTCTCATCAACAGAGTCTATCCCTAAAGAGACACCACTCAAGATGTGAAGGACTTTTTTTGTTCTGACATACCCCCAGGGGGGTCGAGAAATAGTTAGTAGAAAAAGGAAAGACAACAAACCTAGAGAGATTCCCCGAAGGGCTGTCTTGTGTCGCGGGAAAGATTTTTTTGTAAATCCTAGAGGGGGTTCGTTCGCTGGCTGGAACGTTTCTGGGCGAAATTATCGGTTCCTCCCCCGAACGGCCGAGTTAGCAATTCTGGATTGGCGCAATGATGGCATGATGTACGCGTAAACTCGGCACGATGTGGAACGCCCTCCCCGATCGCTGATCCAAGCTTATTTTTGACGATTTCGCGGCCGAGATTTCTATTCTTGAACTACCTTTTCTACTCTGAAAGGTATACCAGGCTGGAGGGACTGAATAGTGCTCAAACTACGCCGAGCACTTGCGCAAGCAGTTTGCGTTCCGCCTTCCTCCTATGGATAACCAAGGTTGGCTCGCGAATACTGAGCTTCTTCGCAAGGGCCTCAGAACCTATCTTCCGTGGAAAATCATAGTATCCACTCTTGAACGCATCAATTATGACAGTCTTCTGCTTCTCCGTCAAATACTCAAGAGGCGAATTGAGCGAAAAGACAGCATCAGTAAGAGAGACAACCATGGGGTGGAGCCCGACCCGGTGAAGGGACTTGAGAAGACTCCGAACGCTCCTAGTATTCCCTAACAGAGAGACTCTGAGCCGCCCATCCCTCACCTCGTACGGAATAGAAAGATATCCCTCTGGCACCGAAGAGAGGATGCTGAGGAGCCGGCGGACGGGTCGTTTTCTGTAGAAGCAGACGTAGGTGTCTGGAGCCTCCTGCCGCAGGAC
>WNGC01002235.1_pt1 | contig 11849 bp, 8 predicted proteins | sample 5400051 | NCBI WGS metagenome assembly WNGC01 (sample SAMN13153368, study PRJNA577476) | soil metagenome | isolation source: 20 cm soil or saprolite under grassland replicate 2 | place: USA:California | collected 2016-06-15 | reverse complement strand
TTCGAGTACTACAGTCTGGGACGCGGCGAATCGCCCGCCGTGCCGATGGCCGCCGCGGTCTCGGTCCCCGCCATGGACGGACGAGCCGCCGCCGCGGTGTCCACGCCATGATTCGCCGCATGCTGCCGATCGGACGGTCCAGGCGGGTCTCGGGCGCGCGTGTGGCTCAGCATGTGTATTTTGGGATCAGCGATGTGCTGCTCTGGGTCCTCAGCTACGCGCTGGCGCTGCTCATTCGCTTCGATGGGGCCATTCCGCCGCAATTCATCGCCGCCATGCCGGTCGTGCTGATCCTGTTTCTTCCCGTGAAGCTCGCCTGGAACGCCGTCTTTCGGTTGTACCGCGTCACCTGGGCCCTGGTGGGCCTCAAGGAGATCGTGGGGGTGTGGAAGGCGTCGACCGCGGCGACGCTGACCCTGGCGGGGGGGCTGTTTCTCCTGCAGGGGATCCATGCCTATGGCACCTTCCCGCGGGGGGTCTTGATCCTGGATTATCTGTTGGGGGCCACGTTGATCGCGGTCTTGCGGCTCGGGCGGCGGTTGTCGAATGAGATCCCGCGCGCCAGGTCGAGAACCGGAGGCGGCTCCCGAGTGCTGCTGGTGGGCGCGGGAGAGGCGGGCGGGATGATCGCCCGGTCGATGGTGAGTCACGGACACGCCGCGTACCATCCGGTGGGGTTTATCGATGATGACGCCTCGAAGTGGGGCACGTTCGTCCACGGCCTGAAGGTGATGGGAGGCAAGGAAGCGATTCCGGACGCGGTCCGGAAGCTGGAGGTCGACGAAGTGGTCATTACCTTCGTCTCCGCCGGCTCGGGGCACGTCCGTGATATCATGCGCTTCGCCCGCGAGGCGGGCATTACGCGGGTCCGGGTGCTCCCCAGCGTGCACGAGCTCCTCACGGGCCACGTGACGGTGCATGACATTCGGGACGTGAATCTGGAGGATCTGTTGGGGCGCAAGCCGGCGCCCATCGACGCGAACCGTGTCGCGGCCTTTCTGCGGGGACAGACGGTGCTCGTCACGGGGGCCGCCGGGTCGATCGGCAGCGAGCTCGCCCGTCAGTTGTCCAGGTCGGACGCCGCGCGGGTGCTCCTGCTCGACACGAACGAAACCGCGCTGTTCCACCTCGCGGAGGAGATCATTCATCCTCCGCTGGAGCAGCGGGTGCAGACCGTGATCGCCGACGTCCGTGACCCGGACAAGATCCAGAAGGTGTTCAGCGCCTGGCGGCCGGACGTCGTCTACCATGCGGCCGCCTACAAACACGTCCCGCTGATGGAACGTCACCCGGACGAGGCCGTCCGGACGAACATCCTCGGCACGCTGGCCGTGGCCGAGGCCGCGCTGGCCTGCGGGACCCAAACGTTCGTGCTGATTTCCACCGACAAGGCCGTGAACGCCACGAGCGTCATGGGGGCGACCAAGCGTCTGGCGGAGTGGGTCATGAAAGCCCTGAACGGGCGGGGGGGCACGCGCTTTCTCGCCGTTCGCTTCGGCAATGTGATCGGGAGCCGGGGGAGCGTCGTCCCGGTCTTGCAGGAGCAAATTCGCCGCGGGGGGCCTGTGACCATCACCCACCCCGAGATGACCCGGTACTTCATGAGCACCCGGGAGGCGGTGGCGCTCGTCCTTCAGGCCAGCGCCTCGCAGGAATCCCACGACATTTTCATGCTCGACATGGGCCGGCCCATCAAGATCCTCGACCTGGCGGAGGAGTTGATCCGGCTCTCCGGACTGGAGCCCGACACGGACATTCCGATTGTCTTCACGGGGATCCGCCCCGGCGAGCAACTCCATGAAGCGCTCGAGACCTCGGACGAGCCCCTCGGCCGGACAACCCTGCCGGGGATGTTCGCGGTCCGCACCAACGGGCGGGTGGACGAGGTCATCTTGCGGCTGGCCATTCAGGAACTGGACCGGCTGTCCCGCGCCATGGACCTGACCGGCGTCAAGCGCGTGTTGCATCAGATGGTGACGAGCTCCGAACCCATGCCGGTGTGGTTGGGGGGCAACGGCGACGCGCTGCACCGGGACCCGCCGTCCCCCCGGGCGACGCCCGCGCGTGAGCAGGGCGGGGACCCTGTCGTGACCACACGATGACGCAGGCACACCGCGGGGGCGCCGGCCCCTCGACGTCGGTCCTCGTCATCGGAGCCCACCCGGACGATGAAGTCCTCGGGGTGGGGGGGACCATCGCCCGGCATGTCCACCGGGGAGATCGGGTATCCGTGCTGATCCTGACGGACGGCGTCACGTCGCATCACCCCGTGACCGAGCCCCAGAAGGCGGCGGCGCGCACCGCGTGCCGCGCGCTGGGCGTCCACGAGGTGCGCTTCGTCGATCTCCCGGACCAGCGGCTCGACAGCGTGCCCCTGCTCGACATCATCCGGCCCATCTCCGACGCGATCCGGGACCTGCGCCCCCAGGTCGTCTACACGCATCATCACGGCGACGCGAACCAGGACCACCGCGCCGCGTTTGCGGCCACGCTGGTCGCCGCGCGCCCGTTTGGCGACAACCCGGTGCGGAGGCTCCTGTGCTACGAGGTGGCGTCGTCGACGGAGTGGGGGCCGCCGTTCGCGGACTGGGCGTTTCTCCCCACGGTGTACATAGACATCAGCGCCACGCTCGACGAAAAGCTCAGGGCCTTTGAGGCGTACCGCACCACCTTCATCAGCGAGGTCAGGCCCTATCCCCACCCACGGTCGCCGGAAGCGCTGCGCGTGTATGCTCAGCAGCGGGGGATTGCGGTGGGGATGCAGGCCGCCGAGGCGTTCATCCTCGTGAGGGATCTGCTCGTGGCCGATGCCCTCCAGCCTGCCGGCACGCCTGGAGATCTGCTCGTGGCCGATGCCCTCCAGCCTGCCCGCACGCCCGCGGGATCATGACAGAGGTGCGAGGAGCGCTTCGCGAATCCCCGCCCGGCAGGGATGCCGCGGCGCGGACCACAGGGAAGGGCGGGACGATCGAGCGGCAGACGCCGCACGCCCCGTTGAGCGTCCTCGTCAGACTGACAGAGCGGCTGCATGAAGAAGGCGTCCTCTACTGTCACTGGAAAGACAACGACACGGTGACCGCGTCGCTGCAGGGCGCGCTCGACGTCGATCTGCTGGTCGATGGGGCGGCGGCTCCCGTGCTGACCCGGCTCCTGGGTGAGGCCGGATTCAAGCCGTTTGTCCCCTCCTCCTGGTTTGCCTATCCCGCGATCGGCCATTTTCTGGCGCTGGATCGCCAGACCGCCCGTCTCACCCACGTCCACGTGTACTATCGCCTGATCACGGGCGAGGGACACCTCAAGGGCTATCACCTCCCCTGGGAGGACGCGGTGCTGGCGAGCCGGACGCTGGACGCCGAACACGGCATCTACATGGTGGATCCCAACGTCGAAATGGTCCTGTTCCTTGCGCGGTCGGCATTGACGCTGCGGACGGTCGAGCGGATGTGGCGGTCTCGGACGGCGCCGTGCTTTCGCGGTCGTGCCCTGGAAAAGTTTCGCTGGCTCGAGACGCGGACGGCCGCCCCACGTGTTGCCGAGTGGGGCCGCGAGTTTCTGGGTGACGCCGCCGGGCGGCGGCTGTCGGAGTTGTTGGACGGCCGGCCGTCGATGCGCAGGCTGCTGGCGTTTCGCCGCAGTGTGGTCAGCGCCCTCGCTCCCCACCGCCGGTATGGTCCGATCGAGGCCGTATGGCACAGATGGCTCAAGGAGACCTGCTCGGTGTGGCGCACCTCACATCTCCGGCGGCTCTTTCCGCCGGTGCCGCTGCGTCTGACCCCGGCCGCCGGAGGGCGGTTGATCGCGGTCGTCGGTCCGGATGGTTCGGGGAAGTCCACCGTGGTCAAAGAGATCGCGGCGTGGCTGTCGGAGCACGTCGACGTGCTCCCGATCTATTTCGGCAGCGGAGACGGCCCCGTGTCGCCGATCCGCTGGCCCCTGCAGCTCGCCAGCCGATGGCGGAATCGGCGGCAGATGAACGCGCGCTCCCGATCCGCCCCGGCGCGCCCGAGGGACGGCGGCGCGCCGCCCACGCCCCCGGCGTGGATGAGGATCGCCCGACCGCTGTGGGCGCTGATCCTCCGTGCCGAGAAAGCCCAGCGGCTGCGCCGCGCCTGGCGCGCGCACGAGAGAGGCATGATCGTGGTCTGCGACAGGTACCCCCAGAATCAGATGATGGGGTGCATGGACGGGCCGCTGCTGTCGGAGTGGCGGGAGAGCCGCTCCCGCATGCTGCGCGCCCTGGCGCGGTGGGAACGCGCGCCATACGACTGGGCCGAGGCGCACCCGCCCGACCTGGTCGTCCGCCTCGATGTGGCGCCGGAAGTCGCCTCACAACGGAAGCCGGACATGAACCTCGCGGAGATCCGGAGGCGCGATCGGATCAGCCGTGGTTTGCGCTATCATCCGCGGACCTGGGTCGCGCCGCTGGACGCGGGCGTCCCGCTGGAGGAGGTCGTCCGGCGTGTGAAAGCGCTCGTGTGGGACGCCATCTGAACCAAGGAGGCTGAGACACGCATGAAAAGGAACCGCGGGGTTCTGCGAGCGGCGGCGATCATCCTGGTAACGGCGGTGGTCCTTCTCGCGGGACAAGGGGCGCCGAGGAGCCTGGCGGGAATCCTGACGGATGGCTCGGCGGTGCTCCCGGTCCCCGGCGTTCCCGAGCCCTCCTACCTCTCGCCGACCGTTCTGCCGCCGTTCGGAACGATCGTCACGCGGATCGCCGGCGATCCTGGGACGCCCATCGCGTTCGCCAACGGCGGATCCGGAGAGTGGAACACGGACGCGCGCCACCACTACTCCACCGAGGAGCCGTGGAACGCGGATCAAACGCTCATCGCGATGGATCAGCCGGGGGGGAACCCGGGCCTGCTCTTCCTCGACGGGAGCACCTACCTGCCCGTCATGCCGCAGTGCGCCAACTACAACCGCCGGGACGATCGCTGGCATCCGATCCTGCCGTCCGCGCGCATCAACGCCGACGGCACCCTGCTCGAGTGGTTCGACGTCGTCCGGTGCCGGCAGGTCAGGTCCTGGACCCTACCCCTCCCCGTGTCCTACCTCGGCCTGACGAACGGAAACGTCTCGGCGGACGGCCGGTTCGTGGCGCTGGCCGACCAGGCGGCCAACATGTTCGTGGTCGACATGCTGATCAATCACATTGGGCCCGTCGCCAGCAATGCGTACAACGGCTGGGCGGCCACAGGCGTGGGCATCTCAGCGAGCGGGAAGTACGTCTGGGTCCATTACAGCGGGGATTACAGCCGGATCTTCGATGTGGACCCCAATACGCTCGCGCTGACGCCGCACCCGGAGAGCGGCCCGATCTGCCACGGCGTGGCCGCGGACGGCTTCGTGTACGATCTCGGACACCAGGATGTCGGGCTGAACCCGTTCGACAACGACGAAGACGTCATGGTCGGCCAGGAGCACTGCGGCAACGCCGGCCAGGTCGTCAACGGACAACTGCTCGGGCACGTGATCATGGTCCGCCTCCGGGACGGCGCGATCACGTCGCTGATGGATCCGGCGAACGAGGCGTATGCGTACCATGTCTCGCTGCGCGCGACCCGGCGTCCCGGCTGGGCGTACGTATCCTACTACGAGGGCCAGGAGGGACGGCGGTTCAATCAGGAAGTCATCGCCGTCCCGCTCGATGGCAGCAAGACCGTGGAGCGGTGGGCGCACCTCCATACAGATACGGCCAATTGTTATCGGTGCGAGGCGCACCCTGTGCCGAGCTGGGACGGGCTCAGACTCATCTTCGCCTCGACCTGGTCGCTGGACTGCGATGGGGGGTGCGGGACGCAGAATATTCGGCAGGACTATATCGTCGATCGCCAGCCGTAGCGGCCCGGCGCAGGACGCCGTCTTCCGCGCGCGCGGCTAACGGCGGAGAGCCGGGCGGCTATCCCGCGTAGCCTCCCCGAATGGCAATGGCTGTGGCCTGGGTGCGGTCGTGCGCCCCGATCTTGGTGAAGATGCCCCGCAGGCGGCTCTTCACGGTGCTTTCGGAGACATACAGTTTGAGCGCGATCTGCTTGTTCGTCGAGCCACGGGCGACCTCGGCAAGGATCTGGGCTTCTCGCTCGGTCAGCTTTTGATCGAACAGCAGTCCGCCGTTGCCGTCGCGCGTGACCACCGAGAGCTTATCGAACACCCGGCGGGTGATCCCAGGATGGACCATGGACTGCCCCTTCCGGACCACGCGGATCGCGCGCAGGAGATTCTCGGGCGTGATATCCTTGAGCACATACCCCGAGGCGCCGGCGCCGATCGCCCCGAAGATACTGACGTTATCGTCGTGCGTGGTGAGGAAGAGCACGTCCACATTCCCCAGGCGCTGCTTGGCCGCGCGGCAGAGCTCGATGCCCGTCATGTCCGGCAGGGTCACATCCGTGATCACCACGGATGGCTGGGCGCGCGTGCAGACCTCGAGTGCCTCGCCGCCGGTGAGACAGGCCCCCACCAGTTCGATCTCCGGGTCGGCCTGCAGCACGCCGCGGAGCCCAATCAGCATGATGGGAGACGGGTCGACGACGAGGACCTTCAGAAGGTCCGTCTCCGGCGTCACGGGTCTAGCCCCCTCGGTGGGATCGAATCCGTCTCCAGGTATTACGACTGATCAAGAACGGCATCGCGCAATAATGAGACGCGTGATCGCCTCATTAAAGCCGCATTTAGGCTCTATTTAAGCCTCATCTAGTTAGTATACCCATACGTCTCGAGCGCTGTCTACCGCCGCTGCGGAAGCCGGCGGTCCCCAATCGGGATTCTGTCCCGTTCTTCTGAGCCCTTGCGAAGAGATCATAGCGGCGCCGGTCACAGCGGGGAATGATCCGCTCGTTCAAATGATCCCCCCGGTTCCTCCTTCCGAACGAAGGGCTTACCGGGCACGCCCGCCTATCCATATGGAGATATGAGGAACACCAAGGGGAGGAGTACGCTCAACCTGTGGCGCTTGCGGCAGTAGTCCCTGACCTCATCTCGAGGAGGCGCACCGCCCTGGCGCCTCTCATCCCGGCGATCCCACTTGTGGCCCTGGGAGCGGCCGTGTTCTACCTGTACTACCCTGTGCTGGTCGATCTGGTGAACCAGTGGAGGGCCGACGAGAATTACTCGCACGGCTTCCTCATCCCCCTCGTCAGCGCCTACCTGATCTGGCAGCGCCGGGAGCGCCTGCAGCACATCCTGGTAAAGGGATCCGCGTGGGGTTACCCGGTGCTCCTGGCGGGCCTGATCCTCCTTATCGTCAGCCAGGCCGGGCTCTTCGGGTATCCCGCGCGGTTTTCCCTGCTGGTGGTGTTTACCGGGCTCACCCTCTTTTTGGGCGGTCCAAAGGTGCTGCGGGTAGTCGCCTTTCCCCTCGCCTATCTGCTCTTCATGATCCCGCTGCCGGCGCCGGCATTGAACCAGATCGCCTTCCCGCTTCAGCTCCAGGCCGCGCGCCTGGCCACGGGGACCCTGGACGTCCTCAACGTGCCGGTGCTCCGCGAGGGGAACATCATCGATCTGCCGTCGATGCGCCTCGAGGTGGCCGAAGCGTGCAGCGGTATCCGATCGCTCATCTCCCTCATGGCCCTGGCGGTGATCTACGCGTACTTCGCCCAGACGAAATGGGGCCCCCGGCTTGTCCTGGCCCTCTCCGCGATCCCCATCGCGCTGGTGGCGAACGCCGCGCGGGTGACGCTCACGGGGGTGCTGGTGGAGACCGTGGACCCACGGGTGGCGCTGGGGTTCTATCACACCTTCTCCGGCGTGGTGATCTTCGGCCTGGCCTTTGGCCTCCTGGCCCTTGAAGGCCTGGCCCTCTCTCGTTTGACCGGGCAGGGGGCGAAAGGATAACCCATGCGAACCGCCTATCTCGTCGCATTGGTCACGATCGTCCTGGCGATCTTCCCGCTCAGGGCTGTCACCCACGAAAACACTATCCCGACCCGCGAGCCTCTCAACGTCTTCCCGCTGAAGATGGAGGGATGGGAAGGCCAGACGCAGTTTCTCGAGCCGGGAATCCTGCAGACCTTGCAGGTCGACGATTATCTCCTGCGCCGCTACCGCGCGTCGCCGGGCAACGAGTTGTGGCTGTATGTTGGCTACTGGGGCTCGCAGCGTCCCGGTGTCAACCGCCTGCATTCTCCGATTGTGTGCCTACCTGGGGCGGGGTGGAGCATCGCGAGCCTCCAGAACATGCCGATTCGTCTTGCCGACCGGACGATCATCGTCAACCACGCCGAGGTCCAGAAAGGTGAGGCCAGGCAAGTGGTGCTGTACTGGTATCAGATCAAGGGCACGGTGGTCGCAAAAGAGCTGTCGGCGGTCACCTTCATGGCCTGGACCTCCTTGACCCAGCATAGGGACGACGAGGCCCTTGTCCGGATCACCGCATCCGCGTTTGGCCCTTCCCAGGACACTCTTCAGAACGAAGCAGCCTTCCTCCAGGCGGCGTTTCCCCACCTCGACCGCCTCCTGCCGAGATAGCCGGGATGGTTGGAGGCGCTGCAATATCGAGCATCAATGAACCTTGATCGTTTGATCCATGGAAATCCTTCGAATGGTGGAGGCAGGCGGCCCCGGAGTCGTCGTATGATCTGGTTGCCAGTACGGAAGATGCGGGTAGGGAGGCCGGAGCAGAAATGCGCTGGCCTCTAATATCGTTGCGAGGGGACGCGAATGGCTTCAGCTCGGATCTCTAAGCGCTTGACCGTCGGACTAGTGCTGCTGGGCGCCCTGACCCTGATTGCCGTCTTAGGCGTCATGGCGCTGAGGAGCCCCCAGGGCCGGATTCTGAGATACACGAGGAGCGGAAACAGCTTCCTCGCCGCAGAACGGTACGGCGAGGCGGCGCTGGCCTTCAGAAACATCCTCCAGATCGCCCCCCAGTCTGCGCAGGCCCATTACAAGCTGGGCCTTGCCTACCTTCGGATGGGGGAACCCGCCCTGAGCTATCGTGAGCTCACCAAGAGTCTGGAATTGGACGGCAAGATCCTCGACGCGCACGTCAAGCTGGGCGAGATTTCCCTGCTCGCCGGGCAGTATGCGCAGGCCAGGGATCAGGCTCAGTTCGTTCTCGGTAAGGACCCATCCAACGCGGACGCCCATATCCTCCGCGCTCGGACCATGGCGGCGACCAGGGATCTCGACGGCGCTCTCCGAGAAGTTGGCGCAGCCCTTCGAACGGCGCCCAATTCCGCCCGGGCGTACACGCTTCTGGCCGGCATTCAAGCGGCCAAGGGTGACGCTGCGCAGGCAGAGAAGACGCTCCGGCAGGGTATCGCTGCCGCGCCGGCCGATCCTGAGCCGCGCGTCGCCCTCGCCAATCTCCTGGTACGGCAGGGCCGGCGGGACGTCGCGGAGCAGGGGCTCAAGGAGGCCGCCGTCGCGATGCCGCGGCGAGCGGAGATCCCCCTCGCCCTTGGGGATCTGTACGTCGCCTGGGGAAAGCCGGTCGAGGCGCTGGCCCAGTATCGGATTGCGCAGGGGATCACCCCCCGCTCACCCGTACCCAGCTTGAAGGTGGCGGACCTGCTGGTCGCGCAGGGGAGGACGGACGATGCCAAAGTCGTGATCGAAGACGTCCTCGCCAAAGCCCCTCAGGATGTCACGGCGCACTTCATCCGAGGCAAAGTCTACCTCGCCAAGGGCGACGCCCAGGTCGCCACCGAGGAGTTCCAGACCGTCGTCAGGGCGCGGCCCGGCGACGCCGCGGCGCGCTATTTCCTCGCCCGCGCCTATCTGGTCCGGCCGGACATCTCCTCCGCCAAAGAACAGCTCGCGGAGGCTCTGAAGCTTGCCCCTCGCTTCGTCGAGGCCCGCGTCGCCCTCGCGCAACTGCAGGTGCAATCGGGCGACCCCAAAGCGGCCGAACAGCAACTGAGGACGCTGCTCACCCTTGAGCCGGGCAACTCCGCCGCCTATCTCCTGCTCGGCGATTTCTATGCCGGCCAAAAGGACCTCCCGCAGGCGCTCGACCTCTACCAGCGCGCGATCGCCCTCAATCCCAAGGACGCCGTCGCCCACATGCACCTGGGCCTCGCGTACCGGGCCGCCGGACGGGTCGAGAGCGCCCTCCCCGAGTTCGAGGCCGCCCTGACCCTGTCCCCGGACTTCGTGGACGCGCTCGCTCAGGAGGTCCAGATCTATCTCGATAAGAGAGATGTGTCCACCGCGATCCGTCGCGCGGAAGCCCAAATCGAACGCTCCCCCAAGAATTCACGCCTGCAGATGCTCCTCGGCGCCACTTACGCCGCGGTCGGGCAGAACCCCAAAGCGGAAGAAGCGTATTATCACGCGATCTCCACCGACCCCAACGATATTCTCCCGTACCTCCGCCTCGGAGATCTCTACGCGAGGGAGAACGCGTACGAGATGGCGACCCGCAAGTACGAGGAAGCGCTCCGCCTCAACCCGCGGTATCTGCCCACGTATATTGTGCTGGGCACCATCAATGACCGCCAGGGCAACGTTGCGAGGGCCCGGGAACTCTATGAGCAGGCGTTGAAGGTGAATCCCAATTTCGCCCTTGCGGCGAACAACCTGGCCTGGTCTTATGCCGAGCACGGGGGGGATCTCAATAAGGCGCTGGCGCTCGCGCAAACGGCCAGAAAATGGATGCCGAACAGCGCGTATGTGGCCGACACCCTGGGGTGGATCTACTATAAGAAGGGCCTTGTGAAGCAGGCTCTACCGCTCCTTGAAGAGAGCGCCCAAGCGCTGACGAAGGCCCCCATCGTCCACTACCATCTCGGCGCCGCGTACTACCGATCCGGGAACAGCGTGATGGCGAAACGTGAACTGCATAGCGCGCTGGCACCCAAACAGGAGTTCGAGGGGATCGATGACGCACGCCGCACCCTGGCCGGGCTCGGCGATTAGAGGAACCGGGGAGGTTCGCTCAAAACCTCTTGGAGGTTGACGTCAGAATCCCAGGTGATCAGCCTGTGGAACCTGCCCAGTTAGTTTCATTGACATTCGGGCGCGGATTTGGTGTACTGTTTTCGCTTGTAGAGTACAGCTCAATCAGTCGCGCTTCCGTAGGGGCAAACCCAGAGAGATCTGGGGACGCAAAGCCACGGGGCAGGCCAGCAATGCTGGCAAGCCGGCCGGGTTGCCGGAGCGGTAGGGTAAAACCTTCCGTGGTATGCGGAGGGTTTTTTTGTTAGCTAACCCCCCTCTCGCCGCTTCTTTTCCGGCCGCCTACGGATATGGGGCAGGAGTGCGGCCAATGGCAATCCACTGGGCATGGAAACCAAGCCCGCCAATAATCCGCTCACTCACCGCGGCAATCTTGTGCATCCTGCTGGTCGCCATTGGGCCGGTGAAGGCCGGCGATATCACCACTCCCTTGGTCATCAGCCCAGGGGTGGGGATAGGCCCGGTGAGCCTGGGGATGTCCGTACGACAAATCATTGGCATATTAGGCCAGCCAAGCGCGAGACACGGGGGGCAGCTCTATTTCTCCCGTTTTGAACTAACCGTAAGTTTTGAGAAGGGCGTCGCCGTACAGATCAAGACGACGAGCAAGATGTTCCGGACGAATGCCGGCGCCGGAATAGGGGTATCGCCGAGTGTGGCCACACGGCTCATCGGCGACGAGAATACCGTCCGCACCACCGCAGGCGCCTACCGGACCGTCACGTATCCCTTCCAAGGCGTAGGATTCGTGTTTCGGGGGGGCCACGCAGTAGCCGTGTTCGTGGAGCGGCGCCTTGATTTGAACTCTCCCAACGTGCCAGAGCTTCGACAGGCTTCCGTCCCCAACACTCTAAGTATCGTTGGCACGAACCCCGGAGCCGGAAGTGGTGGGGGCGGAGGCGGCGCGTCCGGGGGCGGCGGACCCAGTTACAGCGGTAGTGGGA
>WNGC01003169.1_pt1 | contig 11850 bp, 9 predicted proteins | sample 5400051 | NCBI WGS metagenome assembly WNGC01 (sample SAMN13153368, study PRJNA577476) | soil metagenome | isolation source: 20 cm soil or saprolite under grassland replicate 2 | place: USA:California | collected 2016-06-15 | reverse complement strand
TATTGCTACCGGCCGCCACCGCAGTGGGAGTTGGTTCCACCTTTTGATTGTCACTCGCAGGTTGCACTGTTGTTGAATAGACAATCGTCAGGTCCGCGCGGACAGGAAGAATGACAAAAACAGTCAGAACGAGTGAATAGAACGCAGTCTTCATATCTCAGGTAATTACATCGCCCGAGCCGATCAATACGGCTGGTTCGAGCGGCCGGTTACGCCGACTTCTGCGTCTTCAGCAGCTTGATCGCATCGCGCAACTCGGCAGCGCGCTCGTAGAGTTCCTTTGCAATCGCAGTTTCCATCTCGCGTTGCATGACCTCCAATTTCGATAACGGCCGCTTCGCCTTCACTTCCTCAAGCCATTCGTCGAGAAACGCGATTTCCGAACTTTTCGATACCAGCTCCGGAAAATTTGATTGTTGCAAGAATTCCGTAATCGCGTCACGACCGCGCTCAATCTCAGATATGGCCTCGGCAAATTTTCCCTCGCCGAGCAGAATGGACGCCTTGGCTCGGGTGTTCATCATGAGCACGTAAGGCCGGAACTGCTGGAGAGCCCAGGAAAATTCCTCGCGATCCGTATGCTGGGCAACAAAAGTAAAAAGATCGAGATTACGTTGCGTGTCGCGCACCACGCCTTCGAAATCATTGATCTGAAAAAGACTCAGGTAACGATGATAATATTGGATGCCTTCCTGCTGAAGCTCCGCGCATTGCTCAGGTGTCACCTCGTAAGTCTCGCCTTTCTGCTCGGCGCGGGCCGCGCGTTTTTGGTGATATTCTAAAAGCGATTCGCAATTATGCGGGCGCCGACCATCAGGCCGACCGGTCAGCTCCATTTGCAACACGCCCAGATCGACTCGCAGTTGCAATTTCTCGCGGCCATCCAGACCAGCGATCTTGCGCACTTTGATGCTGCCGCTTTCATGTGCCCAATCTTTCAAGATGGTGTTGAGATCCAAACTCATCGTAAACAAACATCGAACACTTCGCATTGCCTTGTCAATAAATCGTAGGAATGGCGCGCTGTGGCCGCCGCGGCCAGTTGCAAGCACCGGGTTTGGCAGGCGATACACCAGCCGCTACAATGTGGCGTAATGGAAGACTCAATCGACGCGTTTATTCGTTTCCTCGCCGTCGAGCGCGGTCTTTCTGAAAATTACCAGCTCTCCACTCAAAGGTCGCTAGGCGACTTCGCGCATTGGTGCGCTTCTAGCAAGAAAATCGATAATCCGCGCGCTGTGACTCTACCGATCATCAGCGAATACCTTGGCGATCGCAAGCACGCTGGCCTTTCGGCCTCTTCGATCAAGCTGATGGTGGTTGCATTGAAGATTTTTTTTCGGTTCTTGATCGCTAAACGAATAGTTGAACGCGATCCGGCTGAGGCGTTGGCGCTCCCGCGCATCGAGCGTTATCTGCCGGAAACCTTAAATGAATTGCAGGTGGAACAGTTGCTGGAAAGCATCGACACGAAGGCTGTTCACGGCTTGCGCGATCGCGCGATAATCGAGTTGCTTTACGCAAGCGGCCTGCGAATTTCCGAGCTGGCAAATGCCCGGTTGGAGAATTTCAATTTCGAAGAGCGCATTGTGCGTGTGACCGGGAAAGGAAATAAAACCCGCCTGGTGCCGGTCGGTCAAAAAGCATGCGAAGCGCTGGCAGCCTATCTTTCCGTGGAGCGGCCTAAACTGGTGAAACCGCGTAGCGGCAGCGAAATTTTTCTGTCCGCGCGAGGCAGCAAATTAACCACGGCGCGCATCTGGCAAATCGTGAAAAAACACGCAGGACTTGAGAAAAACGTTTACCCTCATCTTCTCCGGCATAGTTTCGCGACGCATCTGCTCGGGAACGGCGCCGATTTGCGGATCATCCAGGAGATGCTGGGCCACGCGGATATTTCGACGACGCAGGTTTATACGCATGTCGATCAACAGCGGCTCAAAGCTGTGCATCGACAATTTCATCCCCGGGCCTGATACCGACGGGATTTTGGATTGTCGCTGGATCAGTTTACGATTGAACCCGTATCTGGCATTGAGTATCCAGCATCGAAGCTAATGACGCGGTCGTGTTTATGAGGCGAATTCTGTTTGTAATCATCGCGCTCGCTATCGCAGCATTCGGCGGTTGGTACTATTGGAATCTTTCCCAACGAATTTCAAGCGCGCCGGTAAGCGTGCTTCTCCCTAGGGATACAATTTTTCTGGCACATATGCCCGACTTCAATCGAAGCCTCGATGAGTGGCATCATTGCGATATTTACCAGCTCTACCGCGAACCGACAGTCCAGGATTTTCTACGCAAGCCGCTCGGCAACCTTCCAAAAACAGATGCGGCTTCTCAGACCCTGCAGGAAATCGGACAGCTCGATCCGAAGCACGCCTTCCTCGCCTTGACCTCCATGGATAGCAACAACCCAAAATTTATTGGCGGCTTCCGTTTTCGCGGCAGCCAGGAAGAGGCGGAGCGAATCATCAGCAGATGGCGCTCGGCATTTTTGGAACAAAGTCCGGCCGCAAAACGCGAAAAGTTGCAATATCAGCGTCACGAAATCGAGCTAGTTACGGCAACTCCATTTACCCTCGCGACCACCTATGACCGTCCCTGGTTTTTTGCCGCAACGGACCTCGCCGAATTAAAGGCGCTGCTCGATCGCGCTGATCACCGAGCCAAGAACCCGGAGACTACACTCGACAAAGACGAAGCATATCGCGTAGCCGTCTCGCACCGGCCCTCGAACTACGCGGCGTTCTTTTATCTGCAGCCAAAAACATTTTCCGAACGGCTGGCAGCGTTGCGCGCTGCTGTGCGATCAACCCCAACTCCCGGCGAGACAACGATGCTTGAGAAAATGCGCTGCATCGCCGGGTCAATGCGGTTCGATAACGGGAAGATACACGACGTGCTTTTCCTGGGGATGCCAAAGCTGGAGCATGAGACGAAGCTCACGCGGTCTTCGCTTTCGCTCGGAACCAAAGAGACTTTTTTCTATTTGTCGATGCTTTTGAATCTCGGGGAGAAAATTGACACATTGAACCAGGCGGCGGCCTTTGCCGGGACCAAGCTTTTTCAGGCGCTCGCCGAAAGCGGGATCACCGCTGATGACTGGAAGGCTGCATTTGGCCTCGAGTTAGCGTCTCTGGCGGATTGGCCCTCAAGCGCGCATTGGCCATCTTTACTCCTAACACTGCCAGTGCTGGACGCGGCTAAAGCCGGGAAAATCACTGACGCCCTCGTACGCGCCGACGAAGGTGCGACTTGGACGCAGACAGAAAAGGATGGCGTTCATTATTTTTCAAAGCAGTCCGCCGCGAGTCTCGTGGCGATCACTCCAACAGTCGGTTTGTCCAATCGGCTTCTTATAGCTGGTTTTAACCCGGTCTCAGTGGAAGAGGCAATGAAACGCAGCGGGGCCAGCTCGACTGAATTTTCAGATTCCCAAACTTTTAAAGCTGCCGAGGGATTGCTGCCCGAGCCGACGAATTTCTTCGCCTACATCGACACGGCGCTCGTATACTCCCGGCTGGACGCTTCTCTGCGCCCAATTTTGTTAATGGCTGCGGCTTTCATGCCGGCTGTGGCTGGTTCGATTGATGCTGGCAAGCTCCCATCGCCGGAGGTCATTACGAAGCACCTGAGCCCTATCATCTCCTCGCAAAGATACGATCATGACGGTTACGTGGCCGAGTCACTCGGGCCAATCACGCTGGATCAGGCTGCAATCGGCGTTGCTGTACTTGGTAGCCTTGGCAGAGCAGCACGACAGAAAACCGGGGCCGGCATAAGCGGCTGGAGCGCTTCTCCAGCGGCCGCGCCGCAAGTGGCACCCAGCCCGTCCCCTACGCCATAGGAGGGTTAGGACACCTCTGTGGCAGGCGTGTCGCCTTTGGGATAGGCGAATGCAGCCGGCAGGGCTGCCCCGACAAAGCTACGCTTCTCCTGTGTCATTTCGGCACTTTTCTTGTCTTTGGAGCCTTAAGCGAAGAAAACTGCTGCGGTTTTTGAAAAACGTGCTATCGTTTTGCCCCTATGGCTATTCTAAAGAAAAATGCATTCTCCCGTCGTGTTCCCGACTTGGTAACTGAGGAGCTGGTTGCTGTCCTCTCCCGGCGCTCTTCTTTTGAGTTCAAGCAGCTTTTCGACATCGTGCACGAGAATCTTCGGGCCCGGAACGCTGCTAGCGGCGGCGAAGAAATGCTGCGGCTGCGAGCCTACGAGAAACTACAGAACCTCGTGGCCCGGGGCGCAGTCAAAAAGAATGGCAAGAAATACAAGGGCCTGCCATCGGCTTTGGCCAATGCGATTGCCCAGCAGAATGGTCATCTCGCCGGCGTAAGATAAGCCGGTCTTCCACAACGAATTGGCTTTAGGCCAGATTCCCGGATGCAGCGCGAATATTTGCCGGTTCTCCTGCAAATCTTCGTCGCGATGCTGTTCGCCGTTTCCGCTCTGCTCGTCAGCATATTAGTAGGCAAGAGCGGAAGACGCACCCGAGCTAAGGATATGGCGTATGAGTGTGGGATGATCCCACAGGGGGAACAGCTACCGCGCTTCAGCGTGAAGTTCTATCTTGTGGCGATGCTTTTTATCCTGTTCGATCTGGAGATCGTGTTCATGTATCCATGGGCGGTCGTGTATCGGGATGCCGTCAAACAAGGCAGTACCATTTTCTGGAGCATGCTCAGTTTCATCACAATCCTGATGGTGGGCTATGTCTACGCGCTTAAAAAAGGTGCGCTAGAGTTCAGAAAGTAGTTAGCTCCCTCTGAGTTCTCCCACGGCTCCCCGGCTTCTGCCGCTCACCTTGTCGTTGAGCGTGCTTCTTTGGGTGTTCGTCACGACAGGCGGCTCGCAGATTTTTGTTAAGGAAGTGCTCGGCGGTGCCTATGATTCGCAGGGGGAACATTTTCTGCGCGGAGACGTGGATGTCGATGTGGAGGCGATCAGGCATGAAGCAATGATCGTGAACGACAAAGTGCGGATGTATTTTGGACCGTTTCCGGCGTTCTTCCGTATTCCCCTAAACTTTATCTACCCTCCGGGACATGGAAAATGGTCCCGGATTTCAGGATTTTGCGCGGGGGTCATCGCGTTGTCTGCCTTTGCCGGCCTGATGCGCACAGCTTTGTGTTCATCCCCACTTTCATCGCGCGTCCGCAATTGGCTGGGCAACGCGTATGTAATCGGGTTCGCGTTCGGCTCGCCCTTGCTTCTGCTCCTTGGAAACCTTTCCATTTACAATGAGGCCATAATCTGGGGCCTGGCCTTATCGCTGGGCGCGCTCTTTTTCGCTTTCTGCTTACGACAGGCCGAGGGTAGCGCCCTGACACGCGCGTTGCTGGGATTCTCGCTGTGTGCCGGTGGTGCTTTACTGTCACGGGTCACGTTCGGCGCGCCTTTCATCCTGATCGCGCTATTTCTTGCTCTAAGACTACCGTGGGAGAATCGAATAATTAATCTCACGGCGCTGCTTCTCCCGCTCGCCGCCGCGCTCATTTTTTACGTTTGGCTAAGCTACGCGAGATTCGGCAGCGTCACTGGAGTAAACTTCGATTACTACATCAACCCGGTTCACAGCGAGTTTGCCCACAAATTTGGCGTGTTTAGTCCGCGCCGGCTCCCTTACAGTTTCGCTGACTACTTCAGCCTGCGTTTTCCATCCCTTGAGCGCAACCCGCCTTTCCTAAGAGCAGCTCGCCATTCCTATGATTATCCCTCTCTCTATTCCAACGATTTCAGCGAAGTCTATCTCCCTCTCCCATGGTGTTCTGGCTGGCTTGTTTTCGCCGCTATTTTAGGAATCACATGTCTTGTTCGACGCAAAAAAGCGGACCTCTTGGAGCTTGCGGCGGCTGTGGCCCTTTTTGTCCAAGTTCTTGGCATCCTATCCTATTATTTGCTCGCCCAACGCTATGCGACTGATCTCTATCCTTTCCTGATCTTCGGTCTCATCATTTTTCTCGGGTCGGGCGGAGTAGCCTTATTCCGGTCGCGTCATGTGATGATGGGACTAATCGCTCTCTCGGTCGTGGTGAACTCGCTTGCGACCGTTTCCTGGCTAGTCGACGCTGATCAAAACGTGCCACCGGAAACGAGAGCGGCCTGGGAAAAACTCTTGGGACGACATTCACTTGGAAAGTAGCAGTGAGAAATCATGACGGCGCACGAAAGGCGTGACACGGTCAGGCAATTTTGGATCGCAGCCGGCCTGTCGCTATTCGCGGCGATCGCCTTCTACTTTTCAACTAATGCGACGCTGCGCGATCTGGATTACACGAGCCGGATCGCTTCGGCCTTGCTAAGTGGCCACCTGGGTCTCCGGGAAAAGCCGCCCGATTGGCTTAACGAAATGATCCCACACCGAGACAGCTATTATTCGGCCTTCCCGCTGGGAGCGGTGCTTAGCATGGTTCCAATCGCGCTTCTGCAAAAAGCGGGCCTGATCCACCATTTTCCAGGACACGTTTTGGCAGCGTTGATTGCCGGGGCTTGTGTTTATTTCTTTTTTCAACTCGCAAAGGCATTCGGAGCCGATTATTTCGGGCTCGAAGGCAGCGCGCTGGTTCGACGGATTCTGCTGGCGTTGTTTCCCATTTTTGGGACGTGGACGTGGTGCAACCTCGGGTTCGGCGGCGCGTGGCAAATCGCTCTCGGCCTTGCTTTGCTGGGACAAACTGCAGCTCTCTATTTTACCCTGGTGCGACCGTCCCCTTTCGTCGCGGGCGCGTTCTTCGCGCTTGCTTTTGGTAATCGCACTGAGCTGCTCATCACCTTGCCCCTTTATACTTACTTTCTTTGGCGCCGCCCGAATGAAGAGCTGACGCCATCGTCGCGCAGTCGCATGGTCAGAAAGGGGCTTCGGGAAAACGTCCCGATGGCCATGCGCTTCCTAAGTGTGCCAGCTACGCTCGCGCTTCTGACCGCCGCTTATAACTTCGCGCGGTTTCATTCAATTTTCGATTTTGGGTATACTCACATCCCGGAAGTGCGCGAGGAACCCTGGTACGAGCACGGGCTGTTTTCGATCCATGCTATTCAATGGAACATGTACACGATGCTCTTTCAAGGCTTCGAAAGTGTTTCCTACTTTCCTCACATTCTGCCAAACGGGTTTGGCTGCTCAATCTTCCTAGCCAGCCCGTTCCTGTGTCTGCTTTTTCGCGAAGGCGGAAGATACAAGGTTGCCGCATGGGTCGCGATCGCCTCGTTGACGCTGGTCCTTTGGTGTCACGGAAATCCTGGAAGCTGGCAGTTCTCCTATCGCTACGCGATGATTCTCCTTCCCTGGATGTTTCTTTTGCTGACAGCCAATGGTACGGCGAAGATAACTGTCAGCGAGATCTCGCTTTTCGCCGTTTCGGTTGCAATTAATGGAATGGCCACATGGCTATTTCTTTGGACCGAGCAAATTCAGCCGTAGCGAATCTCGCTTGCTTACTGATTCTTAACGGCCTGTCCGTAGGAAGTGGCGCAAGCGAATTCATTCTCTTTGCGGTAAAAAATCCTGTGGGCCATGTTTGACCGAAGAAATCGCCCGCTTACGATTTGCGCCCATGCCATCCGAACTCCTTGGCGCGCCGTAGTGCGACAACTGCCGGATGAAGGCGGCTCGTGCGAAGGTGGATGCACCGGCAAATGATCGAAATGCAACCATGATTGGCGCTGGACAAATGGCCTGAACATTGTTTCGTCATTCGTCATTTGGACTTCGTCATTAGATTCATGCTGGCTCTGATTTATTTCGGATTGGCTATTTGTGTCGGCGATTTCCTTTGTCGCCGATTTTACAGCTTCGTCTCCGTCGCACACCGCTGCGCAGCAGCCATCCTAGTAGGGCTACTGGTTAGCTCATGGTTCACGTACTTGGCTGGGCTCGCATTCTTTTGGGCATCACGACCGCTGTTATGGGGTAATCTCTTGTTCTTCGTAACAGCAGTCGCCGTGCTGTCGTGGCCTAGATGGAAAAGGAAGATTAGGTCCGTTGAGACCGGGACTGATCTTCGCCACGTGAGCGAGTTATGCCTGCCACAACCCAAGGGTTCAGGCATAGCTGACTGGCTACTCATCGCTGGATACATAGTCCTCGTATCCTGGATGATGTTTGCCTCTTTTAATTCCAGCGGCGGCAAGCTGCGGATCGCCAACCCTGAGTACAGCGATTTCGGGCCCAATACTGCGATTATGCAGAGCTTTGCCGTGGGACATAACTTTCCCACGGAGTATCCACACTTCTCAGGTGACCGGATCCGCTACCATTTCCTGTTCTATTTTCAGGCGGGAAATCTTGAAGTCCTCGGGCTCGATCCGGCGTGGAGCCTCAATCTGCTCAGCATAACCACCCTCGTGGCGATGCTCGTCCTTGTGATGGTGCTTGGCCAGGTGTTGTTCGATTCGCGCGCGGTCGGTCGCCTGGGCTCTCTCCTCTTCTTCTTTTTCGGCTCACTGTCTTACATTCCGTTTCTTCAAAAGCAAATTTCAGTCCGCGCCGCACTTCAGGCTATTATGCATCAGCGCGAGTATCTCCCGACTGTCTTTCCCTATCGAGGTGAACTCTGGGGTACCTGGTCGCAGGTGACTTATCTCAATCAGCGGCATTTCGCCAGCGCCATTGGGATACTCCTACTCGTCCTTGTTTTTCTGGTCATCCACTATCGGACGCTACCGGTAAAGCAAACCAAAGCGCCCACTTCTCTTAATCCGGTAACTTCGGACCCACACGCGGTGCTCGAAACAGCATCAGATATAGCGTCCAACGACGCCACTCAGCCAGAACAACTTCCAGAGGCAGCAGCTGAGATGCTTTCTGGTTCAGTAGCAATCGAAGCAACGCAGCCAGCTGTTTCAGCGTCGGAGACTTTCCGCGCTACCTTGCCTGGCTTCGTCTTTTCAGGGGTCCTACTTGGTCTGCTACCGATGTGGAACAGCGCAGTGTTTATTGCAGCCGCCGCTGGGCTAGGACTGTTGTTTCTCTTGTTTCCTCTGCGGATGCAAATGTTGGCACTCGCCATCACCGCGGGTGTCATTGCGCTGCCACAAATGCTCTATTTGAGCACCGGCAGCGGAAGGGCACAGATGCCAAAGCTGCTTCACTGGGGTTACACGCTTGATCACCCTACGGCGGCGAACGTGGCGAAGTATCTTGGCTTCACCTTTGGCTTCAAGTGGCTACTAATTGCGCTGGCCCTTGTTTTTGCGACCAGCCTGCAAAGGCGGCTATTTTTAGCGGTTTCAAGCCTTATCCTGGTCGCGTTTTCTTTTCAGTTCACCATCGAGACCCTCGCGAATCAAAAATTTTTGCACCTTTGGGTAATTATCGCCAACCTGTTCGTCGCCTTCGCTCTCTGGCGTTTATGGCGTCTCTCACTCGGCGGAACTACACTGCCGGGAAAATTCCTTGCGACTGTTCTCTTTCTCCTGATCATTCCGGGTGGCGTTATTGATTTTTTCCCGATCCACAACACTGGCTGGAGCGAAGTAACGTACCGGAACGATCCGTTAATCGACTGGCTCAAGAAAGAGACGACGCCGCGAGATATCTTTCTGACAGATCGCTTCGTTAATCATCCTATTCTGATGGCAGGACGCCGCGTCTTGTATGGCTGGCCTTACTACGGATGGTCAGCCGGTTACAACGCGAGCAAGCACGACAGGCTTTACACAGAGCTGTTCGAGAGCAAGGACCCGTGGAAAGTATATCATCTCTTGAAAGAAAATGGCATCAGTTACGTGGCCTACGACAATGCGGTTCGGCAGGGTCAGTTCATCAAGCGTCCAAACCAAGAACTTTATGCCACTTATTTTCCGAAGGTGTTTGAGGACAGCAGATACAACGGGCTGATAATTTACAAGGTGCCGGATACACCGCCTCCTCGGCTCAGCTCACTGCCTGAAGGCGTGAGTAACGTCTTTGAAGGCGGAAGGGGAACCGGAAAAGGGGAATTTGATTTACCGACTGGACTTGCTGTTGATGCTAACGGAAATATTCTGGTCGCGGATACCGGTAACGGGCGCATCGAGAAATTCTCTCCGGCCGGCACGTTTCTCAGCACTATAGGAACGAAAGGAGCCGGCCACGGCCAATTAGGAGAACCGAACGGGATCGCAGTCGACCGAGCTGGCAATATTTACGTGGCAGAAGTGGCTCCCAATCACCGCGTGCAGAAACTAGCGCCCGACGGGACGTTCATCGCCGAGTGGAAGGGCCCAGACCTTGGCTTTTACGGACCACGCCGCATCGCTATCGGCCCGGACGACTCCGTTTATGTCGTCGATCAGGGCCACACGCGCATCGTCAAGTTCAGCCCCGATGGCCAGGTGCTGGCGGTTTGGGGCAGTAAGGGGACTGGCGACGGACAGTTTGACGACCCTACTTCGGTCGCAGTTGATCCTACAACAAACAAAGTCTATGTCGCCGATCCAATTAACAGACGGATCCAGCTATTTGATTCAAATGGGAAGTTTCTAACTAAGTGGGTAATCCCCGAATGGGGCCGGCCAGCTGGCTTCGAAGACCTGGCCATAGATTCAAAGGTGGGTCGATTATATGCGTCGAGCGCCCACACCGACGCAGTGCTTATTTTTGATTTGAATGGAACCAGGCTTGGCGGTTTGACGCCGAAGCCCCCTGATCGGCTCCAAGGGCCATCAGCCCTGGCGTTAGCGAATCGGAAGCTCTACGTCCTAAACATGCATGGGAATAGTGTAAACGCGATCGATCTGTAAAGGGATGGTACCCCGCGGCATCGCATAAGCTTCCTTCGTGTAGCGTTTGATTCTGCAGAACCGACGCCGAGCCTTATGGACCTGTCTCAGACAAAATCGCGACTTCTTACACCCCGCGTTCTGTTACTTGGCTTCTCACTTATTAGTCTGGTAATTTGCGCCTGGGCTGCCGCGGCGCACTACCGGAAATTGGCTTGGGGAGACCCGTGGCAGCCGATTGGGTGGCTGCTTAGCATGTTCTTCTTGCTTTGCGCCTTCCTGCCAGACCCCCGTGGCCTGGCGACCGGTTTCAAGTCCCTAATAAAGCCGAAGACAGCGTTTTTTCTTTTCTGGATCCTGTTCTTTGTAGTTTCGCACCTCTGGAATTTCCGCACGGCGCCTTGGAACGGAGACGCACTTTTTGACGAGTCCGGCAATGACCTCGGGTATCTAAAAAGTCACGTTATCGGTCATCCATATCAGGCGGCCTGGTTTCATGGCATTATTTCGCGGGAGACCCTGTTTCATTACTATGTGTGGGGATTTCTCAAGCTGTTCGGCTTTAACATTTTGGCCTATGAAGCAGCGCTCTTTGTTATTTGGCTGACGGCCTTTGTGTTCACGCTCTTGCTAGTTGACCTGTTCTTTGGGTCTTACATTGTTACCTCAGTCACGGCTCTGATCTTCAATTTTCTTCCGTTTGCATTCATTTACACTTTCGTTGGATACCGTTACCCGATGACGGTGGCCTTAGCCGTGGTCTCTCTGTATTTTTTGCACTTGGGGTTTAGAACCACTTCTCGTTTTTACCTTTCGCTGGGCGGGATTGCGGCAGGGCTTTGTTTAGCCAGCTCCATACCCGGCAAGCAATATCTGCTGGCGCTTGTGATCGCTGCGCCGCTGTACGCTGTGTTTTATTGGAGGAGGTTAAAGCAAACCGTCGCGTGGAGCTCGCTGGCCGTCATCGTTTATAGCTTTGCGACGGCTGCCATGCCAATCCTGCTTTATATCGTCTTCAATCGCGGAGCCTACAGTCATTATGAAGGCGTCTTTCTTCACGATTTCTGGCATGCATTGCGGGGAATCCCGGCACCTCACGATATGCGATATTATGTGACCCAGTTTAGGAGCTGTTTTTTTGATGTCCCG
>WNGC01002233.1_pt1 | contig 11850 bp, 11 predicted proteins | sample 5400051 | NCBI WGS metagenome assembly WNGC01 (sample SAMN13153368, study PRJNA577476) | soil metagenome | isolation source: 20 cm soil or saprolite under grassland replicate 2 | place: USA:California | collected 2016-06-15 | reverse complement strand
GCCGGACGGCAAGTACGCGATGGTGATCGCCGAGGCGCGGCGCAGGATCGACTTCCGGAATCCGCACGACATGAAGCTGGTGAAATCGCTGCGCGTCCTGTGCAAGGGGCTCGATCACGTTGAGTTCACCGCCGACAACCGGTACGCGATCGCGACGTGCGAGTTTTCCGGTCAGCTGGTAAAAATCGACGTCGACTCACAAACAGTGGTGGGCTATCTGACGCTCGATCCCGACAAGTGGACGAACTACATCCCCAGGCAGATCTCCAGATTCCTGAACCGTCGCAGGCGCGGCAACGCCGTCATGGCGGAGCTGATGAATCTTCCATCGATGCCGCAAGACATTCGCTCGGCCGCCGACGGCAGCAAGTTTTATGTTGCTGACATGAAGGAGGACGGCGTCTTCGTCGTCGACCCACAGAAATTCGAGCGCATCGGATTCATCGAGACGGGAAAGGGCGCGCACGGAATTTATCCGAGCAGGGACGGCAAGTACCTATACGTGACTAATCGCGGCTGGAACACGATCGCCGGCGGACGTCGTGGGCCCGGTTCGATCAGCGTGGTCGATCCCGACAAGGACGATGTCGTCGCGACCTGGCCGGTTCCTGGCGGCGGTAGTCCCGATATGGGCGATGTCACAGCGGATGGAAAGGAGCTGTGGGTTTCGGGCCGTTACGACGACGAGGTTTACGTGTTCGATACCTCGACCGGCAGACTCACGCACCGCATTCCGGTTGGGCGAGAGCCGCACGGTCTCGCCGTCTGGCCGCAGCCGGGCAGATATTCGCTTGGTCATACCGGCAATATGAGGTAGAGCAAGTGCGCGCAGATTGTTGTGAACGAATAACAATTACAGACGCTTCCCGCGTCCCGCTTCTCTGTCGGATGGCCTTGCTGGCCGCCTTGATGAGCGCACCGTCATCGGCCCTCGGCCAACGCTCCGTGTACATCGAGGATCTCACCTGGCCAGAGGTCCAGAGCGCGATCGCAGCGGGCAGGAACAACGCGATCATCTACATTGGAAGCACCGAGCAGAACGGCCCGCACATGGCGATCGGCAAGCACAATTTCATCGCGCGCTGGGTGGCAGGTGCGGTTGCGATCAAGCTTGGGGACGCGCTCGTGTATCCGACCCTGCCGTTCGCGCCGACGGGCGACGCGATAAAGCGGACGGGGCACATGCGATTTCCCGGGTCGGTGACGCTCCTTCCGCAGACGTATCGTTCGGTGGTTCACGACCTCGCGTTGAGTGCGATCGACGCAGGCTTCAGAAACGTGTTCATCATGGGCGATCATGGTGACGGCCAGGATATCCTCGGCGCCGTCGCGCGGCAGCTCGATGCAGAGTGGAGATCGCGTGACGTGCGCGTGTACTACGTGCCGGACGTTTACTTCAAGGAGAAGGAGCAGGCGCATGCGTACGAGGCATCGCATGGACTTCCGACGCATGACGTCCACGCAGGCACGGATGACACATCGGAGTTGATGGCGCTCGACGGTCAGCACCGCTGGATCCGCGGCGACAAGCTGGCATCGAGCGTGGGATCGCAAACCGCGCGAACGGGCGTCGACGGAGATCCGACGAAAGCATCGGCTGCGCTCGGAAATGTTCTTCTTCAATACAAGGTCGACGACGCGGTGAATCAGATTCGGGCCCTGCTAGCCTCTCGTCACTCGACGACCAAACGGTAAACCGCTTCGCTTCGGGACAAAAAACGCCGCGGGCAAAAAACCCGCGGCGTTTTCCAACCAAAAAGTCAGAGAACTATTGGCAGCTGTCGACGCTGTGAGTGTCGAGGTGCAGCACGCAGTGTAGCAATCCGATCTGCAGTGCCGGCGAGGCGCTACCATTAAAGGTTACCACAACATGTCTCGATACATCCTTGCTAACCGTACCCGTCGCGCCCTCGAGCGACGCGGTGTACTGAACATCCATAGTGATGGTGCCGCTGAGCGGGTTCTGACTCGCCGCATCTTTCGCGGGCATTAGGACATTCACTATGGCCACACTTGACGTTCCAGCAAGGCTTCTGACACCGTCGAGACCGATGTGCGAGATCGATTCAGTGCCCGTGCCAGTGCCGTTCCATAGGCGTTGCGGCGCCAGACTGATTAAGCCGCTGACCGTCAGGTTCGCGGTTCTATGCACCGTCGCATTCCAGACGAGATCCTTCGAGAAAGTTCCATCGATCTGAGCCTGGAAGTTCACTGACTCGACGACTGTCGCATCCCAGTTCTGAACCGTCTGACCTTGTGCGTTGTAGAACGCGAAAGATCTGGTGACGCTCAAACCCTGCTCGGTTGTTGCCGAGCAGCTGTAGCGGCCAGCGGCGTAGCTGCAGGTCGGCGAAATCGCACCGAAGCTCGGCTGGCTGGCCGAGTTGTAACCAGGCGCGCTGACGCTGTAGTTGGGGGCGACCATCGTGAACGAGCCGGCGGCAGCAACGTTGTCACCGAAGCCAGCGACGTCTGAAGCAACGGTCTCACCCGACATTGTCGCGACGTCGGCATCTATCTGCGCGTCGTCCAGAGCTGGCGGGCCGGCCAGGTCAGTGCTGCAAGCAACTACTCCAGCGGCCAAAAACAGCGCGGCCGCAGCGAGCATCTGATTTTTGAATTTCATAAAAGCGTGTGCTCCTGAATGTGTGAAGGCCGCACTGGCGGCCTACCAAGAACACGACGCATCGGGCGAAAAGAAACGTCACAAAGAAGAGAGCCATCGGCGCTCCTCTTTATTCGGTCAATTGTTGCCGGTCGTCCGGGCTGGTCTCTGGCTCGCAGAGGTTGGGGTGGACGTCGTACTTCCAGTGGATGTTGGCCATCCGGTCAAGGAGATTCTCGAATTCCTCACTCGAGAGCGAGGTACAAAAGCGCGCGATTCGTCGCGCGATTTCATGGCGCGCGGCTGCGATCGCCTCTTTGCGTCGTTGGTTATCCATCGATAGGACGGTCGGCGCCCGGTTAAAACCGTTGGTGCGCTGCAAGAATTGTCCCGCGCCGTGCCGGCTGAGGCGAATTCTTTTTCCGCCGGGTGGGTCAGTATTTCTCCTGATCATTCGTTCGGATCACGCTCGAATCGCGCGTCTCTCTTCGTCCAGCGGTGCGTCTGGTGACAGGCTGGGCACACGATCGGATCCATTTCCTCGATCGGCGATGCTTCGAACGTCTGCGGGTCCATCGAGAAACCCGTGTAAATCATCTTTCCGGTGTTGGGGCACTTGATCAGAATGCGGTTCACTTTCTTCTCGCGGACGTGCAGGCAAGGGGCGTCCATGCAAGGAGGATTCCGCAGTTCAGTTGGTCGCGATTTTCCTCGACGGGCGGACGAGGAGGAGTAACTCAACTGAAAACTGCCTGCTGCTTTAGCTGGCCAGCTCGGTCAACCTCTGCGAGAGCGCGACCATGGCAGCCGTGTCCCGCTTGCAGTACTCGAGGAGCCACTTGCGCAGCTCCTCTTTCTCTTCGGGGTGAATCGTCGGTCCGCCGAGGATTACACGGGCCAGCTGCACCGAGGCGACCTCTGCCTCCGCGATCGGGAGGTCGTCGTACTGGAGCTCGGGCACAAGCGCCGGCACCACCTTCTTGATGCTGAAGCTGCCTCCAAACTTTTCGTCGTAAATGGTTTCGCGGACGATCGGTTGCAGGTCGACGAGACTGTCCGCGATTCCCTTGAGCAGCGTGGCCTCGTCGGGACACGCCTCCGCGAGCCGCTCGATGCAGCCGCGCTCGAATTGCGCGCCGTAGGCAGTCACGGTCGCGGCCGGTCCGCACGCGTCGAGTATTGCGCGCGCCATGCCGGGCCGAGGATCGCCGCGGCCGTCGAAGAGCCACTGGCTGTGGCTCTCGCTGTGATCGGCGTTCACAAGGTGGCAGCTCAATTGAACCGGAATCTGATCGTAGGGTCTGCAGCCCTTCCAAAGAGGAATGGCCGGCTGGATCGTCTCGAAATCGATGTGCGCGACGGGGTAGGTCAGCGTTTTCATTGCTTCGAGCAAGGCTTCTCGCTCGACGACCGTGTGACCTTCGCGCAGAGCGCGCCGCTGACGGGCCGCGATCGCGCTGAGCTTCACATCGTCCGGCAGATCGCGGATGGTTTCCCAACCGGATTCCGCGAAGCTCTCCAGCATCTTCTCGCTGACTCGGTAGAGGGTGCTGATATGGTCCGTGGGCGCGACGGGCCAGCAGCGGTCCATGAACGGACAGGGATCCGGTCGCTTGCAGTGCGATCCAGTCTCGACGTTTGGAGCAATCGGTAGACGCGCGGTGATCAACTGATCGCGGATCTCGCGGCCGAGAGTCTCCATCCTGGCCTCGATCAGATCGGTGACGTCTTCGCGGGCGAACAGATTCGACAGGTCGGGATACACGCAATCGCGGTTCAGGTGCATGATCTCGCAGCGAACGATCGTAACACCCGCCGCGCGTAGTGCGTGCGCCTGGATCGCCACATCGGGAATGTGCTTCTGCTCGCTCACAGAGGTCTTGGACTTCACCTCGATCAGCACGAAGCCGCCGTCGACGCGCTCGAGAATGTCGGCGAACACAAGGGTGTTGTCGGCGATCACCGCGCATTCGTAGATGGCCGGCACCGATGGGTCCGCGAGAGCCGCTTTGCTTTCATCCAGAATGGCGTTCACGCTGCGGCCGCCGCGCTTGATCAGCCGCCCGCCCGGGACGTAGAGTCGCGCGAGCACGCCAACTTTGGCGCCCTCTTCCATTCTGAATCTCGAGACGAGGCCGAGACGCGTTTCCGGCGCCGCGGGCTCGTACATCTCCCACCACATACGCTTGAGGCACTGGGCGCCGGCGAGAAATGTTTTCTTGGTGAGCGTGTAGTGGCTGATCACGGCGTCCAAGGTAGGGACGTCCGTGAAAGCGAGCAATAAAAATCGGTCGACTGACGAATTGGCAGTCGTGCGCTGCGCCTATCGCGCGATCAATTCAAATGAGTGTCGGAACGACGGGGCGCTATGAAGCGCATTTCAGCTGCGCTTTGACGGCCATTGTCTTCGGCGTGGACGCCATTTCGTTCGACACGATGAAGTGATACGTACCTGGCCCTGGCAGCTCGTAGTCGAGAGTGTTTTCCGATCCCCTGAAGGTGCCCCACGACGACTGCGCGATCGCGGCGGGGTTGGCGTTCCAGAAGACGTACTCGTCATCAGTTAGCAGGAACACTTCGATGTTGCCGCCGAATCCGCCAATACCCTTTGTCGATCCAACAAGCCTGCATTTCTGATCGGTATCCGGGACTCCGAAGACGTACTGGAGCGCGTCACGCGGCTGGATGGTGGTTCCCTTCGTGTCGGCGACTTTGGTACTGACCAGCGCGGATCGTTTCGTTGCAGCCCCGGCAGTCGGTGGGGAAGCAGACGGCGGCGCCCCGATTTGTATCGGAGGAGCAGTCACCGGCTCCGCGGCGAACTCAGGCGTTGAGGCATATGGTTGAACGCGTGGCGATTCGGCGCGCGCGGGCAGCGGCGTTCCTTGAATCATGAACCACAGCACGCCATAGGCGACGACGAGTCCCGCTGCGACGCCCATCCTCGCCTTGGTGTCGCCGGCGTCCGTCGATGGGGGTGCGTTGCGCGACACGTCCCAGCCGCACTGCGCGCACTCCTTCGCCTCCGGCTGCATCGGCTGACCGCAAAAATTGCAATACTTCTTCAAGTACGTCTTCACGCTCAGTGCTCCTCTTCGATCCGCCAATGTTGCGCTACTCAGCGCGGCGGATTCCCTGTTAGAGGACGAGCGAGGGCTCAGAGCGGAACGCAGAAATCAATTGCAACTCGTGCGACGGCCGTTGACCTAGAACTGCGGCGACACCCCCGATTCCTTGAATCGGTCGCCACTGCCCCCGTTGCGACGCGGCGCCTCCGAAATCTGCTCCACGACCAGCGCAATCTCCTGCTCCGTAACTGCGTTGTCCCGGGCCGCTCGGGCGATGTCTGCCTGCGAGATGATTCCAACGCACCGGCCTCCAACGTCGACGATCGGGATTCGCCGCACCTGAAGGTCGGCCATCCTCCGCTCGACATCGCGCAGGTCGTCGTCCGGCCCGCAGCAGCTAGCGACCGACGTCATCAGATCTCGCAGCCTGGTGTCGGCGCTCTTACCCTCAGCGAGCGCTCGGATGGCGAGGTCGCGATCCGTCACGATACCGACGACCCTCCTTGAATCCGGATCTATGATCGGGACGCAGCCGCAGTCGCAATCACGCATCACTCGCGCGGCTTCCCGGGCCGTATCGTCCGGCTCGCAGCACTCGGGATTCTTGGTCATGATCTCTTTTGCTCTCATCGGTAAGGCTCCTTGACGGATTGTTTGCCAAAAAAAAAAATTGCTGACCTTTTTTTAGGCTGGGGGCGGTGCGTTGCTCTGGAGGCCGAGGTAGGTCACGAACCAGTTTCGGGCAAGCTCGGCAACCTGCTCGAGCGTTCCTGACTCTTCAAACAGGTGGGTCGCCCCTGAAACGATCTCCAGTTGAACGGGTGCCACCATCTGTCTCATCGCCTGCTTGTTCAAATCGATCACGACCGAATCGCGGCCGCCCACGATCAACAACGTTGGAGCTCGCACCATCCGCAGCTCCTCCGCGGCGAGGTCCGGTCGTCCGCCGCGCGAGACCACCGCATCGACGCGATCGGGCCGGCGCGCCGCCGCAACTAGCGCGGCACCTCCGCCGGTGCTGGCGCCGAACAATCCGACTGGCAGGCCGCGCGTTTGCTCCTGCGCGTCGAGCCATCGCATCGCTCCGATCAGCCGGTCCGCCAACAGTCCGATGTCAAAGCGAATGTGCGCTGTACGCATGTCGACCCGTTCTTCGTCGGGAGTGAGCAAGTCGAAGAGGAGCGTGCCGAGATCTCCTCGCCGTAATTCTTCGGCGACGAACCTGTTCCGCGACGAATGTCGGCTGCTGCCACTGCCGTGCGCAAAGAGAACGATGCCACGAGCGCCATGAGGAACGGCGAGGTCGCCTTCGAGATCCACTCCGTCGGCTTGCACCACGACGGTGCGTGTGGCGATCTCGGCAGTGTTGGTGTTGGCGGGCGGGGTCACGCGAATTGGAGTCCCTTCATCACGCGGCTGAGCGTTATGCGAATCGCATCGTCAGTGGTCGCAAAACCCGTGCTGACGAGCGGATGTAGCCACTTGCATCCGCGGCTATATTCGCACGATGCGCTCGCGTATCCCTCTCCTTTTATTGGCGCTGATCGCGGGCGCGCCGTCGGCCGCGCTGGCGCAGGGAGCTGGTCGCACCGCTACAGCGCCAACGATCGAACTGCGCTCCGGTCTCGTCATCACGCGATCAGCGCGAATCGCTCCGCGTGTCTATCGCCTGGCCGCGCCGCGATCGCTCGATTCGGGAGCTGTAGTCACGGTTCGCGGCGACGACATCACGATCGACTTCGGCGGCGCGACGATGGAGGGAATGCCGCTCGACTCGAATCCGGATCTCGCCCGTGGGATCGCGATCTGGGTGGACGGCGGGCGCAACGTCCGAATCGTCGGCGCACGCATCCGCGGTTACAAGATCGGCATTCTTGCGCGTGGCACTCGGAATCTTTCGCTCCTCGGCAATGACCTCAGCTACAACTGGAAGCCGCGGCTCTACAGCTTGATCGAGCACGAGAGTCTGGTCGACTGGTTGTCGTTCCACCACAACGAACAAGACGAGTGGCTCCGCTACGGTGCCGGTGCATACCTCAGCGACGTCGAGGCCGGCGAAATCCGCGATAACACCGCGACCCAGGGAATGAATGGTCTGATGCTGGTGCGGACGAACGGTGTGCGAGTCTGGAACAACAATTTCTCGTTCAACTCCGGAGTCGGCATCGGCCTCTACCGCTCGAGCGGCGACACGATCATGCATAACCGCGTGGACTTCGACGTGCGCGGGTACAGCGAAGGCTTCTACCGCCGCGGGCAGGACGCCGCGGACCTGCTGATCTACGAGCAGAGCGGCAAGAACGTCGTCGCATACAACTCCATGACCCATGGCGGAGACGGACTCTTCTTATGGGCTGGCCAGAGTACCATGGATACCGGGCAGGGTGGCGCCAACGACAATCTTTTCTGGGGAAATGATTTCAGTTTTGCGCCCGCGAATGGGATGGAGGCGACGTTCAGCCGAAACACCTTCGTCGCCAACCACGTCGAAGGAAACGACTACGGACTCTGGGGCGGATATAGCTTCGACTCGAAGATCGTCGGCAACGCCTTTGTCGGCAATCGCACCGGGATCGCGATCGAGCATGGCCAGAGCAACCTCATCGCGTCGAACGTCTTTCTGCGGGATTCGACCGCAGTGCGAGTGTGGGGCGATCCGATCGAGCCGTCGGACTGGGGATATCCAAAGCACCGCGACACGCGCAGCCGCGATTACGAAGTGACGGACAACATCTTCATCGGCAATCGCGTCGGAGTGCGGGCGGCGCAAACGATGGGAATCACCGTCGCGACCAATCGGTTTCTCGGAGTGGATTCAACTGCCGCGATCCACGACTCGACCCGCTACACCTTCATGCGGAACGTGATCGAGAGCGCTCCGAAGAATAAGCCGCTTCCGTTGCCCCCTGCCCTGCCGCGCGAAATTGCGCTGCTCGCGCCGTCCCGAATTCGCAACGGCTGGATGCCGCGGAGATCGGACACGGCACTCGCTCAACGTCCGCGCTCAGCCATCATCGTCGACGACTGGGGCCCGTACGACTTTCGATCGCCAAAGCTCTGGCCGGTAGACAGCGCGAGAGAGACGCCGCTGCGGCTCAGAGTTCTTGGTCCTCCTGGCCGCTGGCGCGTCAGCGAAGAGCGCGGGGTTGCGGCTCTGTCGAAAATGAGTGGCCGCGTCGGGGACACGATCGCCGTGACTGCCAAGCCGGACTCGGCCGGAGATTGGAAGATCACGCTCGAGTACGCGGGACAGGCGGTCGTCTCGCCTCGCGGGCAACAGTTCGAAGCCGGCGCTATGTACCCGTTCTCGTACGGTCATTTTGAGCCGCGCATCGACTGGACCGCGCGCTTCTACGCGTGGACCGACAGCACGAATGATCCACGCAAGAACGCCGATGCATTCGCGGGACTCACGAGGTCGCCGCCGATTCTCACGTTGCGCTTGTCGAGACTCGATTATGAAGGGTACCGCGCACTACCGGGACTGCCGCGCGAGAATTTCGCGCTCGAGGCGACCGGCTCCGTAGATCTTGCGCCGGGAGAGTACACGCTGCGCACAATCAGTGACGATGGTGTGCGAGTCTGGGTCGACGGCACGCTGGTGATCTACGACTGGAAACCGCACGAATCCGCGATCGACTCCGCCCCGCTGATCGGCGGTCACCACGATCTGCGCGTCCAGTACTACCAGGGTGATGGCTGGTACGAGCTAAGATTGGAGATTATTCGCGCTCGGCAGGCTCTGGCCGCGATTCCTGCAGGCCTATGAGAGGTACGAACTTCCAAAAAAGGGACGACGTGGCAGGTGGAATGCGGTAGAGATTCTATCATGCGGCCCCGCTTCCTGGATCGATATGACGCCGGCAGGCATCTCGCCTCCGCGCTCTCCACGTATGCTGATCGGTCTGACCTGCTGATCCTTGCCCTGCCGCGCGGCGGGGTGCCGGTAGCCTACGAAGTTGCGCGCGCACTCCACGCACCGCTCGATGTGTTCCTCGTCCGCAAGCTCGGTTTTCCGGGGCATCCGGAGCTCGCGATGGGCGCGATCGCGACCGGTGGCGTGCGCATCATCGACAACCAGCTCGTGCAGATGTTCGGCGTCCCCGACGACGCGATAGAGCGAGTGACGGCGGTCGAACTGCGAGAGCTGGAGCGACGCGAGCAGCTGTACCGCGCAGGAAGAGCCGCGCCGGATGTCACAGGACACACCGTGATTCTGATCGACGATGGTCTGGCGACTGGCTCGACGATGCGCGCCGCAGTCGAGGCCCTTCGCCAGGAAGGTGCGCGCAAGATCGTCGTCGCTGTTCCGGTCGCACCACCCGAAACCTGTGAATCGTTCAGGGAGATAGTCGACGATATCGTGTGCGCGGTGACGCCGGAGCCGTTCCAGGCGGTCGGACTCTGGTACGCGAACTTCAGCGAGACGAGCGATGACGAAGTGAAGGAGCTACTCGCGCGTTCGGAGAGGGAGAGCCCGTCGCACGCGAGCCATTAATTATTTTTCACTAGACCAGACGGACGCTTTCTTCGCCCAGCTCGTCGCCTGGTAGCGCTGCTTGAATGCGTCGGCGGTTTGTTTGAGCGACTCGTGGTTGTGCGTCGCCTTGTAGCGAGCTACGCCCGCCCAGTACAGCGCTTCGGGCGCGGCATCGGTGTTCGGAAACGTGTCGACGATCTCGCGGAACCGCTTCTCGGCTTCGTCCCACTGATCCTGCGCGAAAGCGATCTTCGCCCTGCCGAGCCTGAGCTGCGAGAGAAAATCGTCGGGCGGTAGAAATCCTTCTAGGCGGTAACGCTCGACGCCATCGGGGTCGAGCTCGAGGATCGTCGGCGTCCAGGGCGCGCTGTACAGCTCGCTGTACTTCTTGTAGAGCTCGGCATCGTCTTTGACGTGAACACGCGCGGGAATGAAGTTCTCATTCACGAACTTCACCACTCGCTCATCCGGCCACACCTCGGCATCCAGCCGAGCGCAGCCGCTTCACATTGGCGCGGCGCTGAAATCTAGGAGGACGTTCTTCTGTAGCTTCGCGTCTTCAAGAACTCGATCGACGTCATGCCTGAATTTGATTTCCATTTGAGCGACCTTAGGGTGAATAACTACGGATTGCGGACCAAGGGCATTGCGGACTGCTGACTAACTGCGGATTGGGAGACCCACTGCGAACTGCGTGACTAACTACGCGCCGGCGACCACAGTAAGTCAGTGGTTGCCGTTGGGCTCGCAGCCGCCAGCCGCTCCGCCCACCGCTCCCAGCAGGTAGTCTTCAGTGGCAGTTCCGTTCTTCAGGCAGTTCCATTCTTCAGTTTGCAATCTTGAACTTCACACCCCGTGCCGCCGAGGGAGGAGGCGTCCAATCCTTCGGTCGCTCGAGAGATGCTCGATCCCAGTTTGCGCGATCGGCCGCCGTCTCGTAGGTGCTTTGAAAAAATTCCAGCACCAGCTGGTGTGGATCCGCCGCTGAACGGACCCGCTCGTAGGGCAAAAACCACTCGTGCATGTCGCGCTGGTAGTACGCTCCCTCGGGACGGATCGGTGCGACATCGCAGCCCGCTGGCTCAGGGTACGAGTACGCGTAGAACGCAGGCTCGGCTACGGGTGATCCGACACTGCCCGGCCACCATCCGGCGCTTATACATTCGTGCGAGTACGCCTCGCGCGTCACGTAATCCGGACAGTTTGGGATTCCACCCGGATGTTGCGGCGCGGGACGTCCGGAGAATCTCGTGCACGATATGTCGAACGACCCCCACCAGAAGTGGGAGGGGCTGGACTTACCGATGAATCGGGCGCGGAATTCCTTGAGTGCGCGATCGGCGTTCACGAGAACCTGCCAGCACCGACGGGCCGCATCAGGATCGTACGACGCGTGAATGCGATCCTCGCTGAGTCGTAGCGTGTCGGGGAGCTCCATCGGCACCGGCCAGATCCGTGCTTCAATGTCGAGGGAGTGCAGCATCGACATGTACTCACCGTAGAAGTCGGCGACCGATTGGGCGATGAGCGCGATCGTACGCGTGTCGCCGTCGCTCGTGCGCGTGATGAGCTTGTGATTCACGAAATCGAAGCTGATGTCGAAGCTCCGCCCTTCGTATGGAATCGGCGACGTCGTCAGTCCGCGATCAGTGACGTACAGCACCGTCTGCCACCAGTGATTCTGCATCGGCGCGAAC
>WNGC01006619.1_pt1 | contig 11852 bp, 8 predicted proteins | sample 5400051 | NCBI WGS metagenome assembly WNGC01 (sample SAMN13153368, study PRJNA577476) | soil metagenome | isolation source: 20 cm soil or saprolite under grassland replicate 2 | place: USA:California | collected 2016-06-15 | reverse complement strand
AATAATTCGAAAGTGTTGTGAGAGTGCACGACATCAACATGTCCTACCTGCGACGCCAGCGTCTTGCCGAGGCGCGGAGACCACCGCCGCCCGAGAAATCTATGCTCCGGGAAGTAGCGCAGTCGCAGGTCCGACGGCGAGTGGTCATCAGCAACCTGGTGCCGGTTTAGCGCCCAGATCTCCACATCGGCTCCAGCAGCAGCCTGAGCCTCCGCTAATTGATATACCATCCGTTGCGGGCCACCCCGGAATTGCCCTGGAATGCATTCAAAGACGACGTGGATGACTCTCATTGCCTAACTGCGCCAACGAAAATTTGCACTTACCGCGTTGCGTCATTACATGCAGCGCCCACGCAATGACAATTGGGAACATGTTGATGATTCCGAACACGACGATCGAATTCAGTCCATCTCGGTAAGCTTGGATTAAGGACACCATTATGGAGAGGTAGAACAGCTGACCGATCCGCCCCGGGGGGCCGGATCTGAATATCCGATATGCACGGCTCAACACAACCCCAAACACCAATGGAACGAGGATCACACCGGCGATTCCGAAATTTAGATATGCCTCTGCGATATAGGTGATGGTTCTACCCTCTCGGTCGTAAGGCCGCGATCGAGTGGCCATCGCGATGACATGATCCCCGAAGCCTGGCTTGTGTGGCCACAGGAATCGCGGAATCGGAAACGTCAGGAGAGGCAGATACGTTCTGCCAAAATATCGTTTCCCCAGCCCGTCTGCGAGCGTTAGCGCACCGGCGTACGGGTCGAGCAGTTGCTTTTCAATAATCAGCTCTGTATCGGGCGGCGCAAGAAACAGCGCCTGTTCCACCCTCCGAGCCGCCCCGGATAGATCGTCTTCCTGGACTGCTTTGCCGATGTATTTCATCTGAGGAAACAGGAGCACAATGGCGATGGCCACTGGCCAAGCCCACACCGGCGGCCATTTGCGGCCCGTTCGGTACACATATACCGAGGCCACGAACAGCAGCGTCAGCACAAACGAAAAGCGGAGATAACCCTGGAGTCCCACAATCGGGAGCAAGATTGCAAGTGGGGCTACCAGGAACCAGCGAAATCCGAAGCGAAACAGGCCCATGATCAGGCAGGCAAAGGGCCAAAGCGCGAACGTGGTTCCATATCCGGATGCCACCAGCAGCCATTCAGCCTCCAGACCGCTACGGCGAGCGGCGAAAAAGTAGAGACTGAAGGGCAGGAGAATGGCAAGCAGTAATACGGTAAGCCGGCCAGAGAGTACGTAGCCCGTTCCACGCGGCCGCGCTTTCCACGCAAACGCGATACGCGGCCCGAGCAGAGTGCCGACGCTGAACATAGCCAACGCCAGATCGGCATATGCAATCGCCCGCGCAAACTCGTCAGGCCTGATGGCCATATAGCCGCTCATGCCTTCGTACATCACCGAACCGCCGAGATAAACCTGCCAGGCCGGTATGGTGATGACGTAGAGGTGAAAGAAGAGGTAATAGAAAGCAGGATGGAAGAAGCTGAGCCTCCGACGCAGCGATAATATAGATCCGCCCAAGCTCAGGGCGTCGATGACCAGCGAAATGAATAAAGACCCCATTAACCTTCCTAGGATTCAAACTTGTCGTACTGATCCTAGACCGTCGACTGCATGATCCGGATCACGGACACACTAGCGGTGTTTTGTATACGGCCTTGCAGCGAGAATTCGCAATTCGAACTCACCGACACCAATAATCATCGCATTTAACAAGCGTGGCAGAAAACGACACCTATTATCTTCTCACGAGTTTCACCCCCATTGAGTTCGCGCTCCTACCGCGGTGTACGCCGGCACATAGAAAGCCGCCACCGAAGCTTCCACGGGCTCCAGCATCGATGACTACCTGCTTGTGTTCGTCGCGGCAAAGTCTTACTTTAAAACGATCGCGCTCGGTCTCCGCCGTCGCCTCCGATCGCGCCACTCGACTCGTCAAAATTCATCTTACGGCGCCCTGAAGCTCGCCAGTGTAGTGCGGCACAATTTGCCGCAGTATTTTACGACAGTACGCCTCCTCCAACTCCACATCCCGAGTTCCTATCAAACCTCTCGCGTTCCAACATCAACATCTTCATCTAACCTCGATGTCGTAGCAAGACAAGATCGCTCGACTATACTCAAGCAGCGGCCGGTATCAGCATCATTTGCGCCGATCCATAAGGGTGAGAAAATCAAGGCTGTAAAGACAGGTTTTGAGTACGCTTAAAGTTGGCGTGGAAATGAAAGGTGGTACATGAACCGCAGAAGTTTTTTTAAAATGTCGTTCTCTGGATCGACGATTGTGGCCACTCCCATAGCACTTACAAGCGCGCAGGCCGGGCGCATTCCCGTCATTTACGGCGATGGTATGCATGATGACGCGGAGGGACTGCAGGCTGCGCTGGAGGGCAGGGACTTCGTCTGTGCCGGAGGGGGCGTGGTTCTTCGAGGACCTCACGAAGTGCTGGACGACAGCCGCTATTACATCTCCAAGACACTTGGCGGCCGTAGCAACACGCATGCAACAACGGCGCGGAAATTTTACTTGTCCGCCACGTACGCCGACGCGAGACTGCTCGTGGGAAACGCCACCGGCGACACGCTCATGGTGCTTGGGAGAACCGCTCAAGGCGACGGTGGTCAGGGCCTTTTCACATGGCTCGCGGGCGGTTCAACCTCCAGCGACGATGGATTCCAACTCGCCGCAACAGGCGGCATCTGGCAGCGTGCTGATACCAGCTACGTGACCTATGAGATGTTCGGCGCTGTTGCTATGACAAGCATATCCGACGTGTCACATGACAGCACAGCCGCGATAAATGCCTGTCACTTGGCCATTCCACTTCCGACTGCCAACACGAGGCCCATAAAGGTGCTCGTGCAGGGATTCTATGGCATCAGTTCTACAATCAACTTTGAGAACCTGCTGGGAGTAGAATTTATTGGCACGGCCAATTTCGCGGAACTGGGTAGCGGTTACGTCTGGATCGCCCCGCACTCAAACTCTACTCATGCTTTGTTTATACACCAGTGTCGCTATTTGCGGATGCGGAGTCTGCGGATAACGACCAACTCGATGCAAACCGCGCGCACGAAAGCAATGTTGTCTGCCATTTGCCTAAGTAGCGATTACGAAACCTCAATACAGGAGCGCTGTACGTTTGAGGATGTGGTCATTGGTAATCGTGATTGCTACGACAGTTTAGGCGCCGGCTACATGTTCCAGTACGGCTTCACCACACAAGCAATTACCCAGACCACTGGCAACAACGATTTTCATTTATTTGAGTCCGTTCGCCAACAAAATGTGGGGGTTGGATGGAACAATCAGCACATCCAGGCCACGGGGTGGGTGTTTAGGAATTGTAAGACCTTTATGTGCGATAGCTTTCTTAGCGTTAAGTCCTCGCGATTGGATTTCTACAACATCGAAGCCGATATAATGGGTGCAGCAATTCTTATTGTCGGCCAGGACCCGACCGTGGATTCCAATAGAATCTATATCAACGGATACGTTAGCGAGAAGAATGCCGCAGAGTTTGCGATCATCACTGGGTATTGCGACCTAACAGTAGAAAATGGCGGCTTTGACGGGAACCATAACCCTAGGAATTACGCCGTACTCAATCCCGCCAATCCCTATTTTATTACGGCACTTTCCAATACGACGGCGATCATTAGACTAATTAACCCTACGTTCTATGTCATTCGGCCGCAAGTCGATTTTGGCACGGGATCTTCCTTAAGACACCTGATTGTTAAAGGCGCCCGGTCCAACACCATTGCCATAGTTAATCATGGAAAGACTGGGCAGGATCAGAGAATTGTATTCAATTGGGAACCGGGGGGAGGGAGTGCTGGATATGGACTTACCGACATTGATTGGTGCCCGGTTCAGAATTTGATTTATCCTCCCTATTCGACCGTTCCCAATCCGCTGCTGCACGAGATCGCGACACCAACCGTGAGATTGGGCAGGCGAAACGTATCCGCAACCGTGGATGTGAACAGCATAGCAATAGGGATTGGAACAATTCCCAAAGGAACTACCTACACGGTAAGGAATGCTATTCCTGTAGGATTGTTATTGGGCGTGTCTCTGCACATAAATTCCATTCCCGTCGGACCCACTAGTATTAAAATAGGGGACGGAACAACTGATAACCGCTGGGGCACCAAGGCTAATGTCAGCGGTTCCAGAGCTAACCCTCCTGAAGCTTCCTTAGTGGCTGGCTTTACCGATGCTGGTCCGGTCTACAACAAGTCTCCGTTGGACGTGGTATTAACCGCTGTTGGCAACGATTTTACGGGTGGGTCGAGCACAGCTACCTTAACAGTGCATTACATAGATTTCGGCCAACGCTATTACAATCCGAATAATTCTGGTTGAGAACGAACAAGCAACTTGCTGCTTCGGCGACACTTTTCCCCTCTACATTGAAGTGGATTAACTCTACAAGCTCGCGCGCCGGGCTTGGCTGATTCCCTATCAATACAATCCGGTGCAGATAACAATGCCTCGGTAATCTCCTCTAGCCCAAGACTTGTCTTGTCAAGAGGTTGCAGGTGAAATTACTGATCTGGACAAATATGCCTAATCATTACCAGTCAGCGTTTTTTAACGCGCTGCGCTCTGACGGCATCGATCTTGTCGTTCACTATTACTCGGCAGTCCCCGAAAACCGGATCAGGCTTGGCTGGATTGAGCCTGTTGAATTGCCAACTGGGGAGCACTATGTACCTGCCAAGGTTGCATCGATGAAATTGTGCGTGGATTACGAGGAGCGCATTCATATATTGCCAGGGTGCGGCCGACCTTTCCTTCTTGCCCTTGCGTTATACTGCTCACAGCGCGGTTTGAAATAGTGGGGAATCCGGCCTGATAGAATTCGCCTCCTCCCGTACAGCATGGCGCCGGTTAGCAATGTTTCAGGTTTGAAGCGTCCCTCAGCGATCACCGGCGTACGCTTTCTATTTCTTGGCGTTCTGACCGCGCGCAAGGGGATAGACGTGCTTCTGGCTGCGTTTGCGCGTGTAGTTTTGCAGTATCCGGATTCGCGCCTTACGTTAGTCGGCTACGACTCTTCTGGCGGGAAATATCAGCGAGCGGCAGAAGCCCTTGGGATCGCAACGCAGACGCGATTCCTGGGAAGTGTAGCCCCGGGAGCTGTGGGCGACATCCTAGCTACTCACCACGTCCTAGTTCTCCCATCAAGGTTTGACGGCTGGGGAATGGTACTTGGCGAGGCAGCATCTATAGGGTTGGCACTGATCGCTTCGGACATGTGCGGAGCGGCTCATCATCTGATCGAGAACGGTACCGCGGGATACCAAGTGCCCGCTGAAGATGTGCAAGCGTTAGCTGAAACGATGACGCGCTTCTGTTTTGCTCCCGAGACGATTGCATTGCATGGAGCTCGAAGCCGCGAGCTGTGTGCCAATTTTGCGCCAGAGAAGAATTCCGCGCGATTACAGGCGGCCATTCGAGATCTATGTCACGCACCGTAAAATAGCGATTTTCAGGGTGTAAGGACCACTTCTTCCTTCATTAGCAGTTTGAGTCCTGATTGCATCTTAAGTACCAACTCTTTCAGTTCACGGATTTCCCCGGCTTGCTGCCGCACTTCGTTCAACAGTATCGGCGTAAGCTCGTCATAGCGCACGCCGTCGATCCGGCCTTTCTCATCCCGGATCACTAGCTCCGGATAAACCTTGGCCACTTCCTCGGCGATCAATCCATACTGCCGCATACCCGTGCCATCGCTCTTCAACTTGAAAGTGACTGGTCGCAACAGGCGCAGCTTAGCGGCGTTAGAGCGCATCGGGGCGATCGCCGTCTTGAAGCGCTCGGAAGAGACCACAACGCCAAGCTGCCCGTTGGACGAAACGTACACCGGACTGCCCGTTACCGCCGCGCCGTAAATGCCGGCAATGTAGGTCGCAGTTTGCCTATTGCCAATTCGTATTGTATTGCCCTCAGCTGCCACGCCTTGGTTTCCAATATCGATGTTGTTACTCCCAGTCGTTAGGTTGCCGCCAGCTAATCCTCCTAAAACTGTATTGTTGCTGCCGGTCGTATTGGCAACTAGCGCGCTATCCCCGATGGCGACGTTGTTGGCGCCGGTCGTGTTGTGCGCGAGGGCGAAATAACCGATTGCGGCGTTACTATGGCCTGTCGTGTTGTTAAAAAGTGCATAAGTTCCGTCTGCGGTATCGTTATAGCCGGTAATGTTGGAAAGAAGCGCGTAGGTTCCGGACGCCGTGTTAGCAGAGCCTGTCGTGTTGGTCGTAAGCGCGCCATACCCTATGGCGGTGTTATTACTCGCAGTCGTGTTGGCATGGAGAACGTTAACTCCGACCCCGACGTTATTATCACCGGTCGTATTAGCAAGCGCAGTTAGACCGATTGCCACATTACTATGGCCTGTCGTGTTGGAAGTGAGGGCCAGTTCACCTACGGCGAGATTGTTGAAGCCCGTCGTATTGCTATGCAGCGACTGGATTCCGATGGCAACGTTTGAGAACCCTGTTGTATTGCCAATGAGGGCGGCACCCCCAATTCCGATGTTGTTACCGCCGCTCGTATTAGCCTCGAGCGCGTCAACTCCTATCGCGATGTTGAGACTACCCGTCGTGTTGGTAGTGAGCGTGTCCGTACCGATGGCAATGTTGGTGTTGCCGGTCGTATTGGCAGAGAGCGTAGCGCTACCGATAGCAACGCTGTCAAAGCCGGTTGTGTTTGAAATGAGCGCAACAGGCCCGAGTGCGATATTGTTAAAGCCGGTTGTGTTGGAATAAAGCGCCTCATACCCGAAGGCGGTGTTGTAGTGGCCCGTCGTGGTGGAATAGAGTGGCGCATAGCCGGCCGCTGTATTGCCGGAACCACTGCTTAGGCTTAGTAGGGCGTGCGATCCCATCGCAGTGTTGCCATTTGAGTCACTACTCACCACGTCGGGCGGTTGGGCACGGAGAGCCATCGCTGCAAGCGTGACTGCAGCGGCCAAAGCTAAGATGCTTGTTTTCACAAGGGTCTCCAAATTTGGTCACCGATCGGGTGACGCTTAAGGTGAGCTCGACTGAGGTGACCCCGCGAATAGTACCGCCCGGGAGTAGAGTCTGCCCACATGAGGACGAAGCGATTTACCGAAGAACAGATCATCGGGGTGCTCAAGGAAGCCGAGCCCGGGGCAAGGATGAATTCAGAGACTTAAAAATCTCTCCGCGTGTGTCGAGGTGCCAAGGTCAGGTGCCTTCTCAATTTAAGTTGGTCTTTCGTTAAATGGAATCAATCGTCCTTGCGCTTGGGAGAAAGCTCCTGCCCTCGTCAATGTACGAGCGCATCGCTTCTTCCTCGATTGCTAGGCGCCTCGCTAGAGGCTCCCTGTGGAGTGTGTTTGGTTCGGCGTCGGCCCGCATTCTCTCATTAGTGGCAATGATCTTCGTCGCCCGCGTTTTGGGGCAGGTGTCGTTCGGCGAATTTGGTCTCATCCAGTCGACCCTCGGCATGGCAGGATTGATGGCCGGACTTGGCCTAGGGGAGACTGCGACGCGTTTTGTGGCTAAGTACGCTGACACCGATCCGAGTCGGGCCGGTCGTGTTGTTGCGCTGCTGGTATCCGTTTCCTTTGGCACGGTGGTTCTGGCGGCGGCCGCGGTCATATCGATATCGGGTCTCATCGCCGAAGCATTATTCGATGCACCGCACCTACAAAGGGCCTTGGCGGTGGGATCGCTGTTTATGGCCATCACGGCGTTTCGCGGGATTCAGAGTGGGGTCCTCGCGGGCTTGGAGAAGTTCGATGCTCTCGCCAAACTGAACATTCTCGATGGAATCTTGTCGTTCATGGCCATGGTCTTGCTGGCTCGACTTATGGGTGTGGAAGGTGCCGTGCTCGGCTTGGCAATAAGCGCCGCCACCGTTTGGCTCGTTGGCCGCAGCCTCTTAATGAAGGAACTATGTAATCGGGGGATTGCTGTTCGGTACGGTGGTTGCAGCGCCGACTGGCGCATTTTGACGAGTTACAGCTTGCCCAGTCTTATAGCTAACTTGGTGGCAACGCCAGTACTTTGGTTCGCAATGACTAGAGTGGCTCGCTCGGGCCAAGGATTCGCAGGTCTCGGATTATACAATGCCGCTTATCAGTGGCTCGGCCCCATAGTCTTCATTCCGATGATTCTAATGTCAGTGAGTATTCCGGTGCTCGTGCAGGAATGGGAGGCAGGGAGAAAACAACGCTTCCGCGCGGTGACCCTCTGGATTAGCGGTTTGATGCTAGCCATAACACTGCCTTCTGCTGTCGTGGGCGCATTTCTGAGCCCGTGGATTATGAGCCTCTACGGACCCGGGTTCCGAGACGGCTGGATAATACTCGTCTTGCTCTTGGCGGCTGCGCCTCTGCTCGCATTGACCAAGATCGCATCTTGCGCGCTACTCGGAATGAACAGGGCGTGGTGGGTACTAGCGATCAATCTGTGCTGGGGCACGATGCTGCTTGAGATAACAGCGTGGCTAGTCCCAACACACGGTGTATTGGGACTAGCGATTGCATTCTTGGCAGCATACTCCATGCTTGGAGTGCTTTCCTTCGCATTGGTATTTGTGGGCTCACAGTTTGCCGAAGCGCGTTTCGAATCTTGTACCGCGGATCGGCAGAGGAAAGCCTGCTAATGAATTGGCAGAAGCTGCGGTACGCTGTGAGCGGCCTGCTTCGGCGTCCACGGCAGAAACGCACGTGTCCGAGTTGCGGATCCGCATCGTATCAGCGCATTGACCGCAAAGGCTTCCACGAGCTGTTGCGTTGCGGCCGTTGCTTCCTGCTGTATCGTTGGCCCTACGAAACGCAGGAGGAAATGGCGCGCTTTTATCAACGTACCTACAAGCAAGCGGGGTTAACCACAGAGTTGCCCGGCCCGGCGGCTCTGAGCGACTTAATAGCCACTGGCTTTCGGGCGTCGGAGAAGGATTTCTCTCACATTGTCGATTTACTTGAAACTCTGTCAGTGTCCCGTGGCTCGCGGGTTCTCGATTTTGGCGCAAACTGGGGATATGGAGTCTGGCAGCTCTGTCAAGTCGGCTTTTCCGCGATCGGCTACGAACTCTCCGAACCACGAGCGGCCTACAGTACGAAACTCGGGGTCCAGGTATTTACCGACTGGTCCGAGATCCAGCGCAGAGCGCCTTTCGATGTCGTGTTTTCATCCCACGTACTCGAGCATACGCCAAACCCTGCGCAAACACTCAGCCGACAACTGGAAGTCTTGTCACCGAATGGCTGGCTCATTGGGTCTTTCCCTAATGGCTCGGACGCATTTCGAAAGGCGAATCCAACTGCGTTCCGTCGTCTATGGGGCCAGGTACACCCGGTCATGCTCAACGAGGACTTCATCCGGCACGCCCTTCCAGGTTCGTCCACGGCGACAGGAGCGTATTGTCGCGAAGATCTGCAGGCGCTGAAATGCTGGAATCGCACGACCCCATGGACAGGAACATTGAATACGGGAGAGATGCTGTTCATTTGGACCCACCCTACGCTCAATTCAGAACACCGTGCCGATTCGTAGCGGTGCAATCAGAAATTTGGTGGCTTCCAACAGCGGAGAGCCGCCACGAGTAAGCGTCGCCATGCTCGGCGCGCGTATGCATTACGCGGTGCCCCGTCTTCTACATGAGGCGGGGTTACTGGAGCGCTTCTTCACCGATAGCTACATTGGGAACAAGCCGTGGCTTGAGTCAATATTACGCACTGTTCCACAGGGTCTCGCACCGCGTGGACTGCTGCGATGGCTGGGGCGCAAGGATACAAAGTTGCCGGCGAACATAGTTTCGAGCTTCGACGCACTTGGCCTTTGGTACGTATGGGCGCGCAAGCGGGCCAAGACACACATTGGCATGGAAGCTGTGTATCGCGAGGTTGCCCGGCGGTTCAGCAGAGCGATCCTTCAGACGGGATTGGGTGACGCGACAATCGTCTGGGGATTCAACAACGCATCACTTGAACTGTTTCAGGCTGCCCGGGGGCAGGGGCGCCAGTGCATTCTCGAACAGACGATCTTGCCCGCCAAGTTGGAATTTAAGTTAATGCGCGAAGAACTCGGCCGGTGGCCCGGCTGGCAACGTGGTCTCGATGTTCTGGGAAGCGATGAGTTGGCCATCGATCGTGCTGAACAAGAGTGGGCGCTGGCGCATCGCATCGTCGCAGGCTCCGACTTCGTGCGTGAGGGACTGGAATCGTGCGGAGTGCCGCAAACCAAGATACGTGTTGTACCATACGGCATCGACTTGAATCGCTTTTGGCCGGCTGCAAAACTCAAAAGCGACAGAAGTGCTCGATTGCGTGTCCTGTTCGTCGGCGAGGTTGGTCTGCGCAAAGGCGCGCCGGACCTTCTGGAAGCGCTCGCTAAGCTCGGACCCGCCACAGTAGAGGCCCGGTTTGTTGGTGAGGTGGTGTTAGATCACGATCGTCTGGCTCCTTTCGCTTCTGTGGCGACATTCGTTGGCTCGGTGCCTCGTGCACAGATGCCTGAAATTTTCCGTTGGGCAGATGTGTTCGTGTTGCCCTCCATAGTTGAGGGCTCCGCCACGGCTACTTACGAAGCAGTACTGTCGGGACTGCCGGTAGTAGCGACGCAGAACGCGGGGTCCATCGTGCAGAGCGGCGTGGAGGGCTTTATTATTCCGATTCGCGACCCTCACACGCTCGCCGAGACAATTGGGCGTTACGCTTCGGATAGAGAATTGCTAGCCCGGCATCGGGCAGCAACCGTTCAATGCCGCGATCGCGCCGGACTTGATCGTTATAAAGCGGATCTCGTTTCGGTAATTCGCGAAATCGCCACGAGCGATCGTTGTCGGAAGCGCAAACTGGACGATATAGATTAAGGGAAATTCTGCTTTCACTGCTATTATTTTCAGGTGCCGCAACTGATCGCGGGGTTTGCTCCAGAGGGTGAAGCTGAGCATATGTTGATCCGCGAGGTCACCCAATCCCAGCACGATAGATTCCGATAAGGAGTACCCGCAAGACATTGAGAACACGTCACAAAAGGTGCGACACTCCTGAAGACTTGTGATCTGGACTCCACGTAGAATCCGAGCCTTTCGCAAGTTATTGAATCGGTTGCACAGTGCCGCGCCCATTCCGCTGGAGACTCTGCATTGTCCTGGGCGTGTGCCTCGTATCGTCAGCACTGGCTTACCCACCGGACCCGGAAGAAGGGCAGGAACCAACTCTGGTGCGCAGAGGGGGCTTCACGCTCGAGTCATCGCTCGGCATCCAAGCCCTTAACGACAGCAACATTTTTCAAAGCTCGACGGATGTGCAGTCTTCGCAGATCTGGAAGCTCGCGCCCCGCTTGCTGCTGCGGTTCGAACCGGCTCGCAGCCGCCTGGAATTCAGGTACAAGGGCGACTATGGCTGGTACGACAAGTCCAGTCACGATGACTATGCCGATCATGCGTTGCAGGCGGGCGCGTACCTGCGGCTGGGTGAACGCAGCGGACTGGACCTCGTGGCGTCCTACGATGAGGCACACGAAAATCGCGGCACCGGGTTGTCGTTGGGTCTCGACCCTGCTTCAGGCGCCTTTCCGCAGGATCCGGATCGCTACACCACCGGGCAGTTCCTTGGCCGCTATACCTACGGCGCCTCTCATACGCGGGCCTTCATAAGCCTCGAGGCAAGCACGGAGAGATTTGGCTACCAGAACAACCTGGCGCTCACCCAGCCGTTCGATCGGGACGAATCCTATGGCCAGGCGACATTCGGTGTCCGAGTTCGACCGAAGACTTCCCTGGAGCTGAGCGTGCAGGCGCTGGACATCACCTACGATCGGCCCCGTGCATC
>WNGC01002232.1_pt1 | contig 11852 bp, 13 predicted proteins | sample 5400051 | NCBI WGS metagenome assembly WNGC01 (sample SAMN13153368, study PRJNA577476) | soil metagenome | isolation source: 20 cm soil or saprolite under grassland replicate 2 | place: USA:California | collected 2016-06-15 | reverse complement strand
CATGGGAGTCGCTTGTAGCCGAAGTCGGCGCGCTAACCGCAAGGAGGCAGCCGCCTACGCTATGAGCGGTAACTGGGATGAAGTCGTAACAAGGTAGCCGTAGGGGAACCTGCGGCTGGATCACCTCCTTTCTAAGGAGTAGGCGCGAAGCGCCGGTGATTCGTCACATCGTTAAATCGTTACATCGTGAATCGGAGAAATCCGAGTCTCGATTCTCGAATTACGATTCTCGATTCTCGGTCAGCTTCGCACAGGTCGACGGCTAACCCCATGAGTGAATCAATTGATCATTCATGGATATGCCGTGAAGACTTTGGGATCGAAAGAAACCAGAGCTTCAAAGGAGATCACGGTAACGCACAATTCAGTCTTTGCTGCACATCGACTGCAATGCCGGATGACGAATCGTAAGAATCGACATCCGGCATTTTGTTTGTACAGAAAATCGAATCAGCAAAGCAGGAACTCAGGAAAACAGAGAAGCTCCGACTCCGGTCGCGCTTACACGCTATTTCTCAATCCGCGAAACATGTCCGGCAGCAAGCTGCCAACGGCCATCGCGCTTGATTAGCGTGTCCGTGAACTGCACCACTCGATCGAAGGACTTGCCTTCGGACGTTCCTTTCACGCGCGTTTTTCCGAGAACAACTGCCGTGTCACCGTAAAGCCGCGCTAACATGTCGTAGTTTTCAAATACGCTGTAATGGACTTTCGCGCTGCGTAGCTCGTTGATCTCATCTGCACGCGTGCTCACTTCACCGTTCGAGAGCGTCAGCGTAAATTCAGGCGTGAGCACGCGCTCCAGCGCGGCGATGTCTGCATCAAGAAATGCTTTGCAGGCATCGCGCTCGAACTGGAGCACTTCTTGTTGAGCCGGTGTTTGGGCAAGCGAGAATCGGCAGGCCAAAACAGCCACTAAACCAACAAGGGTCGCGGTCTTCATAGTGTGGCCTATTGGCTGAGTTCGCAGATCCAGTTTGTTTCCCATGTTTTTCCCGCCGTCAGGCGAGAAGGATTGCTCCATCCGCGCAGATTTTGGTGAGATATTTAGCCAGACATAGCGCATCAGGACCGCGCGCCCTTTGTACTGTTCCCTGATCGTAGAATTCACCGCGGTTGCCATTGAATTCACCGACGACTGGAGGGACGCTGAGAACACCCTTGTCCAAGTCGAGAAGATAGATAACTCCATTGATGCGAGTCGGGATTGTATAGCCTCAGTGTCTGGCCTTTGATGTGGAGGTGTTTCTCGGGATTATTGACCTCAAACTCCTCGAAGTTCGCATTGCTATCGAGAAGCTTTTTATGATTCGAGATGCCGTTATACTCGATCCACGTGTTGGAACCAACAAGACGATCAGGCAGACGGCGCACGTGAGCCTTCCAGTTACCAATAAGGAAGTCGAAGTCGTGAGATCGATCGCGGGAGCAGGCGATTCACCTCCCGTCGCAGACAGCAAGATCAGGTGCAGGATAGCGAGCCAGCGCATTTTCCTAAGTCTACGAGATTAAAGCTAAGTAGATAGTTTGTAACGGATACGTCTCGAACTTAGGCAACTTAGGATAAGATAGATTTCAAAATCACCGAATTTCTCGAAGTCCTTGAATCCAAAGCCATCCCCGAGCACCAGAAAATCGGCATGAAAATCCTTGGTCCCTTTCTCTCGATTGAGGACACCTTTTCTTGGATGCGGGCTTTTCCCGATCTCAAAAGCCGGGAAAAAATGAGGGACGAATTCTATGAAGGAGAACTTTGGAAAGAGGAACTCGAACACAAGCTAATGCCGATCCTAGAGCAATACGACGTGGTCGTGGTGGATGCTAAAGAAGGCCTCGGCGATTGGCGGTAGGCCGGAGCCGGAATCAACCACAAGTAAGCGGTCGTGGCGTTCTCCCTTCTTCAACGTCGTGCAGGTCCACCCAGGTCTGGATGTCGTCGCGATCCTCCAATCCTTCCCGTTTTTTTGCCGCCTTCAAGTCAGCGCTTGCTTCATCCCGCCAACCGCGTTTTAGCAGAAACGCATTCCAAATCTTAATTTCCTCCTCACTCGGTTTCCGCCCGGACTCGAAACACCATTCAAGAATCTCCTCGTCCGATCCGCCTTTCAACGTTCGATCGACAAGTTCGTTGTAATCGACTGCGAGAAATCTCGTGCAACGCGCGTCGAACATCGTTGGGTCGTCGTCCACCCCGACAAAATAATCCGGGGGCAATTTCCCGGCGGCCTTTAGCCGGATCTTGTCCAGCATTCGAGCAAAATAGATAAGGCCTTTTGTTTCGATGTAATCGGTACACGGAGTTTGAGTCTGCATTTGAACGAAAGCTTCTGACCATGTGGTAAGGTGTCAACAGTCCACTTGTAGCCAAATGGCCAGACCACTTTCGAAGGATAGTTGCTCTTACTCGAGCTCGTGCTCATGCTCTTGCTCATGATTGGAACAAAAGCCCGAACACCGAACTCCGAACATCCAACGTCAAATGTTCATGGGAAACGGCGTCGCCATTCATTAGTCGCTTTTGAAATGGTCCGGCTGGATCGCACAGCGACCGAACCACTGCATCAACAACTTTACCGCCAGATTCGCGATGAACTCGCGTCAGGGAGTTTCAACAATAACTCGTCGCGACTCCCTTCCTCTCGCGCGCTCGCCGCCGATCTTCGAGTTTCACGCTTTACAGTAAACCTGGCGCTCTCGAGGCTTCACGCCGAAGGATATCTTCAATCTAAGACTGGATCCGGCACCTTCATCTCCGAGGCGTTGCCGGAAAGCTTTTTAAGTGCACCAGCGACAAAAGCAGTGCCAGCCACAGAACGTCCACCGCGGCTCTCTAATCGAGTAAAAGATATTCCGGATCACAGGGCCGGTAAGCAGTTCGATTTCGGAATCGCCGGCCCACCCGGCGTCTCCTTTGTTCCGGCTGTGGCCGCGTTGGATGAATTTCCTATTGAAGTTTGGGAACGGCTCAGAGCACAAGTTCTCGCACAAAAAGGAGCGCACCTGCTTCAGTATGCGTCAAGCCGTGGCGATCATGAGTTGCGCAAGGCTTTGGCAACTTATTTGTGCGATTACAGAGGTGCGCGCTGCGATCCAGATCAGATCATCATCACCGCTGGAACGCAGCAGGCAATGATGATTAGCGCGATGGCGCTAGTAAATCGCGGCGAGGTTGCGTGGATTGAGGACCCGGGATTTTATCAAGCTCGCCGAACGTTTGGCTTTGCCGGGGCGAATGTCGTGCCAAGACCTGTTGACGAAGAAGGAATCACAATCGCGCGGCCGTCCAAACAACGCTCACCAAAAATAATTTACGTAACTCCTTCCCACCAATTTCCGCTCGGCATGACGATGAGTCTTTCGCGGAGGACAGCCTTGATTGATTTTGCGCGTGCCTGCGATGCTTACATTTTCGAGGACGATCATAACTCGGAATTTCGTTACACCGGTCCCCCACTCCCGTGTTTGCAGGGCTTAGATAACCTGGGTCGTGTCATCTACTCAGGCACGATGAGCAAGATCTTGTACCCATCGTTGCGGCTGGGCTATATCGTCGCGCCGCAGCAGCTGGTCGAACCGATGATTAAGATTCGGGCAGTAATGGATCAGCATTCACCCGCCATCGATCAGGCCACACTGGCCCGGTTCCTAACAGAGGGGTTCTTCCTCACTCACATTAAACGGATGCGAAAATTATATTCGGACCGAAGGGACTTTTTCATCGAACAATTCGACAAATCGTTAGGCAAGTACTTCATCCTCGAAATTCCCGAAGCTGGATTACATTTCGTAGCCTGGGTGCGACAGGAAGAACAACTGCCGGTGATTACGCGTGTCTGCAGTGACATCGGTATGAGGCCGTCGCCATTGTCGTCCTGCTTTATGAAAGTAGAGCCGAAGCCGGCACTCACATTTGGATTCGCCGCGTGGTCGCGCGCGCAAATCCGTGAGGGCCTTAGCAAGTTCGCCGCGGCGCTTAACTCCAAATTGAATTAAGTAATTGGGCAGGCCACGCAGCGGTCTTTGACGAGTCGCACGTCGATCGTTCAACGGTTTTGGATCTGCTGGTTGGTCGGTCGCCTATTTAAAACGGAAATGGCCCGCACCAAATCTGGCAAGTGGCTATGGTAGTGACACCTGGCCAGTTCCTAAAGTGTCGTCATGAAAATTCAACAAAGGAGAAAAACATGACAACACAATTCACAACCAAAGTTCTCTTCATCGGGCTGGCTGCTGTCTGCTGCGGAGCGGTTCTAGCGCCGGCGCTCGCACAGAAGTCAGCGCAGACGAAGGCGAGAACACAATACCAGGTGTCAAACCTCCCCGGGCTTGGCGGAACGAGTAACGGGGGAAATAGTATCAATGACCAGACCTGGGTGTCAGGCTATGCCAGACTGCCGAATAGGAACCGGCACGCTGCGCTGTGGCGAAACAGTTCGCTGACCGACCTCTTCACACTCGGCGGACCAAACAGCAGTGTCACATGGAACGTGAAAAATACCTCAGGAATTATCGTGGGTATCTCTCAAACCGCCGATGCCGAGCCTCTCGGAGAGGCTTGGAGTAGCGCGGCGTTCTACAGTACGCCTAACAACGTCGGTTATATCAACCTCGGGTTCGTTTGGCAAAACAACCAGATGAGAGGACTTCCCCCATTTCCGGGCGGCAATAACGGCTTTGCAACCGGAGCCAACAACTTGGGTCAGGTGGTCGGGTGGGCGGAGAATGGCTTTCATGACCCCAACTGTTGCTGCACCCAAGTCCTTCAGTTTCACCCAGCCGTGTGGACTCTGGGACCACCGGACCAGATCCGAGACTTGCCACTAATCCCCGGCGACAGCTCAGGAGCTGCGACGGCGATCAATGATAATGGTCAAATCGTGGGCATCTCCGGTATCTGCGATCAGGCCGTTGGAAGACATACGGCCAAGCATGCCGTGCTTTGGGAAAATGGCACCGTGATGGATATTTATCCAAATGCGCCAGCACCGTGGTGGAATACGCCGACGGCAATCAATCAACGAGGCGATGTGGTTGGGTTTGCCGGCGACCCGGCGTTTGTTGAAGGCGACATCCTACACGCTTTCATGTGGACCAGGGAAGATGGCATCCGACAGCTAAAACCTTTGCCAAACCGGACACCAAAACATGTGGACAGTGAGGCCTACGGTATTAATGAAGCCCGGCAGGTAGTCGGTGTCTCATGCGACGCCGATCTGGTTGATTGTCGTGCAGTTATTTGGGACCATGGCAACACACCAACAGACCTCAACGATCTCAAAGGCAGTTACTCTGCCGTTCTCGCAAGCGCGAAAGACATAAATAACAAGGGAGAGATTACAGGTAGAGCTGTCGACCCAATTACGGGCGTTTTAACGGCATATTTAGCCGTGCCTGTTTCACCTTAAACTACGGAAGGAATAGCGTCCCGTAGCCGGGTGAGGCGTTCATGCCGGATGTCGACGTCAGGAATCGACATCCGGCATTTTTCTTTTCGCCAAATTAATACGACGGTCGGTGCCAACTTCTCGTGTGCGGTCGGACGAACCGGTCTTGTCTCTCAACTTCTCAACGTGCTTTTATTCGTTTAGTGTCTTGCTCGATCAATGATTCATTTATGAGGTCACTGCTCCGCATTCTTCTGCTCGCCGCTCTCTGCTGTTCTGCGCCTCTCCTCAACGCCGGAGATATACCTCCGACGAGATTGAAATACGGCGCTTGGGGATTCGATCTGTCCGGAATGGATCCAGCGACAGACCGGGGGACGATTTCTTCCGTTACGCGAACGGAACCTGGATCAACAAAAGGCAGATTCCTCCGGACAAGCCCGCGTACTCGCTCCGGCTCGCAATGACCGATCTGACCGAACAGCGGCTGCACGAGATGATGGAATCGCTCGGCGCGAAATCGAATGAACATCCATCCACGCTCGAGGAAAGGTCGGCGCTTTTTACCGCTCGTTCATGGACCAAGCGCGGGTTGAGCAACTTGGCGCGAAAGCAATCGAGCCTGAGCTGAACAATCTCAAGGACGTCAAAACTCGTGACTATTTCACCGCGCTGATGGGCCGGACCACAACTGATTTCGAATTTTCGCTCTTTACTCTCATGATCTACGCGGATTTAAAGGACCCGCACAGATACGCATTCTATCTGATCCAGGCCGGAATCGGTCTGCCCGATCGCGATTACTATCTGAAACCGGAATTTGCGGCCCAAAAGACCGCTTATCAAATGTGTCATAACAAGGAGTGGACGGAATGCGTTGAAGTCGCGCTGTTGTGCTTGGTCCAACTGGCGTCCGCGATTTCGTGAACGCGCCGGCGCTGGGAGCGCTAACCAAATCGCCGCCGCCTATGACCCGTTTTTGGCGGTGATCACCACGGCGCGGCCCAAAGCGGGTGTGACGGAATTTTGGGTGGTAGCTTTCGCCACTCCGAAAGCCGGTTGGCTCGTCGGAACGGATGGTCGCATTTCGAAAATCATTTTTAGCAAGCCGGGCAATTTAACCCAAAAGATCGGTAAGCAGTCGGTGATCTCGAGCGAAGTCGAGAGATCCCGCGAAATTACCTGACAGTGATGCCACGGGGTTCTCCGCCTCTGCTCGGAATGACTTTCATGGCATCACGCATACTGTTGCTCTGGCCGTGAACCGTTTCTTGCACAAGCTGAGCGAGCAATCGATCTCGCTTCGCCGCGGCCGCCCTGAAATTCTTCAGGTGAACGTGGGTAAGCTTTGCAATCTCACCTGCGTGCATTGTCATGTGAACGCCGGACCAAAGCGCAAGGAGATCATGACGCGGAAGACAATTGATCGGATCATCGATTGGCTGGCGAATACGGAGATTCCCACGGTTGACCTCACCGGTGGCGCGCCGGAAATGATTCCCGATTTTCGCTATTTCATCGAGCGCGTGAAAGACCTGCAGCCGTCACCTCACGTGATCGATCGCTGCAATCTCACCATCTTGCTTGAAGAGGGATACAGCGATCTCGCGGAGTTTCTCGCTGGTAGAGAAGTGGAAATCATCGCTTCAATGCCGTGTTACTCAGCGGAAAACGTGAATGCGCAACGCGGGGACGGAGTATTCGAGGGCAGCATCGCGGCGCTGCAACATCTGAACTCGTTAGGCTACGGGATCAATCCAGCTTTACAGTTGCATCTCGTCTACAATCCGGTGGGCGCGTTTTTGCCATCGCCGCAAGATGAGCTTCAGGCCGATTATAAACGAGAGCTGGAAACGCATTTCGGAATTGTGTTCAACAGCCTTTATACGCTTACGAATCTTCCGATCGGCCGGTTCGCCGCTTACCTGCGCCTCAACAATCGGCTCGATGAGTACATGCAACTTTTAATCGAGTCGTTCAATCCAGCGACTATCGAAGGTCTCATGTGCCGCAATACGATCAGCGTCGGGTGGCGTGGGGAAGTTTATGACTGCGATTTCAATCAGCAGCTCGGGCTGCTATGGAACAATGGGCAGCGGATTTTTTTGTGGGACGTGAACCCCGGTTTGATCGAACATCGCGAGATCGCGACCGGCGATCACTGTTTCGGTTGCACGGCTGGCGCGGGCTCCACATGCGGCGGCGCGATTGTGTAAGTGCCGTCCTGTAACCGCTTCGCTGTGCGAAGCGCGCACGCTGCCTAACAGGGCGCAGGGCACAGTTACTCGAGAGGAAATTCGATTCGTTCTTCTTCTTCGCGAGCTACGAGTTTGTTTCGTTCAATGATGCGGGCGCAGGTGTTCCAGCGCAGAACCGCATCGTCGTAACCGGGCGGGCTGAGCGGTTCGGCTTTTTCGAACCAGTCCATTGCTTCGCGCAAAAGATCGTAAGCCTGGAAGCGGCAGCCCGGCGTGTGCTGGCGCAGCTTCGTCTTTGCCCGGCGTTCGGCGATGATTCCGGAATAATAGGCCCGCTCATATTCCGATTTCACGCGGCGCAGCAATTCTTTCGTTTGGGTCTCGCTGACAGCATACCCTTTTTCGAATCGATCTGTGAACGCGAGCAAGAGCATGATGATGGCCCGCTGGTTATCTGGATCCACGGCAAGAATGTCGAGGCAAATGCTCTCCGCTTCGCCGGGTTCATTGAGCAAACGGTAGCGCTCAGCTTTTTCCAACGCGGCGGGAATGGCGTCTTTGTGGAGTTGTTTCAGTTCGGGCATGGCTTCGCCGTGATTCTTTACATCGTTAAATCGTTACATCGGCAAAGACAACCCACGATCTGCAGTTCACCCTTTACGATTCTCGATTCTCTGTTCGCTCTTCTTCTTCAACCGACCCCAGAGCCAACCTAGCGGGTCATAATACTGATCCACGACGCGTTCCTTTAACGGAATGATTCCGTTGTCTGTGATTTCAATGCTTTCGGGACAAACCTTCGTGCAACACTTGGTGATATTGCAGTAACCGATGCCGTAAGCATCCCGCAGTTCCTCTATGCGATCTTCCGTGTCGAGCGGGTGCATCTCCAGAGCGGCGACATGAATCAAAAAGCGCGGCCCGATGAATTTGTCGTGCATCTGGTGATCGCGCAGAACGTGACAGACGTCCTGGCAAAGAAAACATTCGATACATTTCCGGAATTCCTGCACGCGATCGATGTCCTTCTGCTGCATGCGCCATGTGCCGTCCGGCGCATCGGGCGGTCGCGGCTTGAAGGGCTTGATCTTTTTCTTGAGCTGGAAATTCCATGAGACATTTGTCACCAAATCCTTGATGACCGGAAAAGCTTTGATCGGCTCGATCGTCACCGGTTTTTCCAAGGGCAATTCGCTCATCCGCGTCATGCACATCAGCTTCGGCGTTCCGTTCACTTCGGCCGAACACGAACCGCATTTTCCTGCCTTGCAATTCCATCGGCAGGCAAGATCGCGCGCTTGCGTCGCCTGAATCTGGTGGACAGCATCAAGCACCACCATTCCTTCCGAGCACTCGCTCGTGTAATCGCGAAACGCGCCTCCCTTCGAGTCACCGCGCCAGATTTTGAAGGAGACCTTCATCGTGAATCGTTACATCGAGAATCGTGAATCGTCAGGATCATCCACGTACGAGAAATCGTCTTCCTTCACTCGCGTCGCGGGGGTTGTGTGCTGACGTAAGTAGCGAATGTAGCCATCGATGAGCTGCCGAACGCGCCAGCCTTGCTCCTTCAGAGCGATGATCTGTTTACCGACAAGATACTGTTGGTCTTCGCAAATGTTCAGATCATCAACCAGTTCTTCAAGTGACCCGCGCGACTGCAAGGTGAACTTGATTTGATCAAGGTAGTGATATCGACCATGGCCTTCCGCGATATTGTTCGTTAAGGAAACCGCAGCGCGTCGAATTTGGCTCGCCAATCCAAATTTTTCGATCTCGGGCAAGTCTTTCGCGACGCGATACATCGCTTTTCGAAACTCACGCGCCACTTGATACACTTCCAAATCCTCAAAAGTGGAGGTTTTTCGACGCCGTTCCAGCGGCGATTCACGATGTAACGATTCTCGATTCACGATCTCACCGATTCTCTTCAATCACCTGTTTCAGATAATCCGGTATTTCGGGTAAAGGCTCCAATCGGATTTGCATCGATCCGTCCCGCGCTTTGAGGATGATTGTGTTCACTTTTGAAAAAGGTTCGTGCTTTTCTGGATAATCTTCGCGAAATTGTGCGCCGCGGCTTTCTTTCCGCTCGACTGCGGCGCGGGTGATCGCCTCCGATACGGTAAGGAGATTGTTTAAATCGATGGTAGTATGCCAACCAGGATTGTATTCGCGATTGCCTGTAACTGCGGCGTGATTCGCTCGCTGTTTCAGTTGCTGCAACTGGGCGAGCGCGTACTGCATTTCAGATTCCGTTCGAACAATTCCGACATTGTCCTGCATCAATTCTTGTAAATCTTTTTGGATTTGGTACGGGTTCTCGCCGTCGCCTCGGTCGAATGGCGCGAGCGCTTCGCGCGCGGCGGAGTCGATCTGATCGTTGCGGATTTCACCGAACGAGTTCTGCTTCGCGAACTGCGCCGAAAATTCGCCTGCGCGTTTCCCAAACACCAATAGATCGGAAAGCGAATTGCCGCCGAGACGATTCGCGCCGTTGATTCCCGCCGCACACTCGCCCGCTGCAAAGAGGCCCGGCACTCGACTCATTTGCGTGTCGGGATCAACGCGCACGCCGCCCATGATGTAATGCGTCGTCGGTCCAACTTCCATCGGTTGCTCGGTGATATCGATGTCGGCAAGCTGTTTAAATTGGTGATGCATGCTCGGGAGCTTGCGTTTGATGTGTTCTGCCGAATTTGGGATTTTCGATTTGATCCAGGAGATATCGAGAAACACGCCGCCGTGCGAGCTTCCCCTGCCCTCCTTGATCTCGCGGACGATGCAACGCGAGACGTGATCGCGCGTCAGTAACTCCGGCGGGCGGCGCGCGTCTTTGTGTCCCTGACAATAGCGCCAGCCTTCCTCTTCGTTGTCGGCAGTGTGAGCGCGATAGGCTTCAGGGATTTCGTCGAACATAAAACGTTTGCCGTCTTTGTTGGTCAAAATGCCACCTTCGCCTCGCACGCCTTCGGTGACCAGGATTCCCATGACGCTCGGCGGCCAGACCATTCCGGTGGGATGAAATTGAATGAACTCCATATCGATGAGTTCGGCACCCGCCTCGTACGCGAGCGCGTGTCCATCTCCAGTATATTCCCAACTGTTACTGGTAATTTTGTAGGCGCGACCGATCCCACCCGTGGCTAGCACCACAGCTTTGGCCCGGAAAATTTTGAAACGGCCTCTCTCTCGTTCGTACCCGAAGGCTCCTATCACGCGGTCGCCGTCCTTGAGCAACGAAAGAATGGTGTGCTCCATGTGGACATGAATTCCCTTGTGAACACCATGGTCTTGTAATGTGCGGATCATCTCCAACCCCGTACGATCGCCCACGTGCGCCAGTCGCGGGTATTTGTGGCCGCCGAAATGTCTTTGCAGAATTCGGCCGTCTTTTGTGCGATCAAAAACGGCGCCCCAGGCTTCGAGCTCGCGCACTCGATCGGGCGCTTCCTTGGCGTGCAATTCAGCCATGCGCCATTGATTGACATATTGACCGCCGCGCATGGTATCGGCGAAATGCACCTTCCAATTGTCGCGTTCATCGACGTTGGCCAACGCCGCTGCGATTCCCCCCTCCGCCATCACCGTGTGCGCTTTACCCAGAAGCGATTTGCAGACGAGTCCAACGCGAACGCCAGCAGCCGAACCTTCAATCGCAGCCCGCAACCCCGCGCCACCAGCGCCAATCACGAGAACGTCGTAATCAAAAGTTTCGTACTCAGGCATCGTGAATTGCGATAAATTGCGCGATCGCCGATATCAGACTAACAACGCATCGCCTTCTATGTAGAAAATGGCACGCAGATCGGACTCGATGGAGACGCGTTAATTTCCTCAAGGCCGTTCGAAACGCAGGTGTGGTCTTGAAGACGTATTTACGTAGCATCGAGCTCGCGCAGCGCCTCATCCAAACTGATCAGCTCGCCACGTTCTGCCTCAGCAATGCTTTGACGCAATGATTCGGGAATATCCGCCTCTGTGAGTTGACTCAGCTTCTCCCACAGCCAAAGCCTTTCCTGCTTCGGGAGCGATTCGATTTCGTGCAGAAGTTCGCTCGCACTCATTCCTGAATGTTACAGGATTCGCCAATCTGTCCAGATTCCCATTGCGCAAAGGCGCACGTAAAGATCGGTAAAGCCGACCCAGAACAGACTCAGCCATGCCCAAAGCATGTGCCGGCGATTCAGACAACTCACGCAGGCGTAGGCGCGATAACAGGTTGGCGACTTTGCAAGTTGATCGCGAAATCCTCCGATCAGATGCCGCA
>WNGC01002231.1_pt1 | contig 11853 bp, 12 predicted proteins | sample 5400051 | NCBI WGS metagenome assembly WNGC01 (sample SAMN13153368, study PRJNA577476) | soil metagenome | isolation source: 20 cm soil or saprolite under grassland replicate 2 | place: USA:California | collected 2016-06-15 | reverse complement strand
CAGGCGGTCGCCCGCGGTCAATTTTGGGCGCTTTCCTGCAGACCTATGGAGCACGCCGATTTGATGGCGTAGAGCCAGGTTCTCGAGCCCGAGGGAAGCACGCGACCGGAAGATCGGGGCCAAAGATGCGAGGAGTGTCTTGAGAAAAATGAGCATCGGCGAGAATTATGTAGGAAAAACTAACTCCCATGGTCGGGGAAAATCTCCCTGAAACGCGTGGTCGAAAAGTAAAAGCGCGGATTGCGGCGCGCGGGCGGGAGGCTTTTGCTTCAACTGCAAAGTTCCATAGTGGTTGGTCGCTGTCGTTGGTTTCTTCGTTCGCCTTGTTAATGGCAATATTTGACGCACCAGGGCAGATCTTCGAAGAGCGGCGATACTTTTTATCGACCTTTCCGCACCGCCTGAACTCAAAAGATCTTAGCCGGAAGCGGAGATCCTTGCTCATGAAACAAAAATTCGACTGGAAAAGAATAACACTTCTCAGAAAAACCTCCTTGCAAGAAAGAGATCGAAAATATTGGCCGCTAATAAACGGCTACCCGGAAGTAATCCAGATTGCAACATGGGGATCGGTATCGACAAGTCGGCAAGTCGTCAGGAAATCAAACACTGACGAACTGTCACTCGACGCCTCTGGAGATGAACGCATAACATTAGGAAAAACGGTCAAGGCGCACGTGCCGAACCTCTCTTGGATCGAGCAGCTTTGAGATGAATCAAAACAAAATCTTGAGCGCGAATTGAATATCACGGGGCGCATTGGCGAGGGTTGCCACCGTTCCGAAGCTCTGAGACGCTGGGTTCCCGTTGGGAGTGCCAAATTGTGGGTGATTGAATAGGTTGAAGAACTCCGACCGGAACTGTACGTTGACGTCGCGCTTCCATAAACCCCATTTGAAGTTCTTGACGATTACGGCGTCAACGTTGCGCACCGGTGCGGTACGCACATCCGGCAGCACCGGTCCGACGTTGCCGAAGGTGAAAGGTGGAGCGACAGCGAAGACACTAGTGTTAAACCATCGCTCGACCGAGGGGCTAATGAGATGTGCGCTTTGCCCATTGCTAACCGAAGGACGCGCAATGGCGATTGGAATACCGCTTTGCAAGGTCAGAATGCCGTCAAAGTCCCAATCCCCGAGGATGATATTTGCCACGGGATTGAGTGCCTTGCCGAAAGCGCGGTCACGGCCGACTGGAATGCTGTAGACACCGCTGAGTCGAAACTGGTTGGGAGTATCGAATGTTGAGAGACCTTTCTCGACTTTGCGGTTATAGACATCGAGCGGGGTACGAACATCATCGATTGCTTTCGACCACGTGTGCGCTGCAAGAAAGGTCAGAGTCGTAGACAGGCGCTTTTCGAGTTGCGCCGTTCCTGCTTCATAGGTCGAGTTTCCGGCTGGAACAAACACCTGCTGAACTGCCGTGTATTGCGGAAACGGTAACAACGATTGTTGGCGCGAGATCGTAGTCCCCGATAACGCACCAGAAGAAATTACTCCACGGAATGGGTTCGGAACTAAGTCGTTTAGGTGGGAGCCCAAGGAGAGGTATTGATCGGGCAGTTGGTTGATATTCCAGGTCTCCAACAGGTGTGTGCCTTTCATGCCCCAATAATGGAGGTCGAGCACCAGCTCCCACGGAAGTTCGCGCTGCATCCCAAAGCTCCAACTCTGCATGTACCCATTATGGAACTGATGCACCGGGGCGGCTATTGCGAAACCCACGTTGGCGTTGGGATCTCTGTCATTTAACGAAGGTAGGATTCCTTGTGGAAAGGGATTGCTGATCGTTGCTGCCGGTGTCAAATTGTCCGTCGTTGCTAACATCGTCGTTGTTCGTACCGCTTCGACGGCTCCGTCCGCGTTGCCCTGAACAATTTTGGGAACATAGAAAATGCCGTAACCGCCGCGCAACACCATCTTCGAGCTGAGCCTATATGCTAGGCCGAACCGCGGCCCGATACTTTTCCAATCTGTGCCAGTCTGGTTCGCTTGATTGCTCCCACCAATCCACACTAGCTGGCCAGTGAGATTCGGGAGGCCCGCTGGCGGGCCTAGCGAACTGAGTGCTGTGGGGTCAAAGTAGGCGAGCCGATTGTACTTTTCACGATTGCCGATGTTCACATCCCAGCGCACCCCTAGGTTCAGTGTCAGCTTCTGCGATAACTTCCAATCATCCTGCACGAACGAAGCGTAATAAAGACCTTGCGTCGAAATGGGACTAATCTGGTTCACCGAGCCGCTCGAAGCATCCCCAAGCAGGAACGATGCAACGCCATAGCCTGCCGTGGCACTTGCAATGGTAGGGTTGGGCCCCTGCGTAAAGAGGCGGGTGAAATTGAAGGTTCCCGAAGCTTGGCTATTTTGTGCTTCGTTGAAGTCGAGCACGCGCCAGTCTCCACCAAATTTCAAGAGGTGACGCCCACGCTGCCAGCTTATGCTGCCCAAGGTGGCCCAGACGTTACGAGGCTGAAACTGCGTTATGGAATCCGTACCGTTGCCAGTTCCGATGGTATCGGTCAGATTCAAAACTGGGAACTGCGGCGCGACGAGTTGAATGTATGAGGCCGGTAGATTCAATTGTGAGAGATCAAAACCTTGTGAGGCTCCAGCTTGCTTCGCCAGCGCACGACTAACGGAAAATTGCAGTTCTCCCAAAAGATTGCGTGAAAATACGCGCGTCAGGTCTGCGATTGCTTGGGTGTAGTGATCGGTCGTACGCCGTCCTCCTCCGGCAGGAAGCGGGTATGGCCCCGGCACGGAGCGCTCATCTTGCTGTCGCGAAAAACGCACAAACATATGTGTTTTGTCGCCGAAGGCGGTGTCGGTACGTACGTCATACTTATCGCTGTTCGTAATTGAATTGCTGGAATAAATGAAGTTGTTCTGTCCAGTTATCGGATTACCTGCCAATTTTGGCAAAGGAATAAACTTGAGCGCAGCCGCCGCCACCGGATCAAAGCGGGTTTGCGGGATAACGTTGCCCGTAAATTGACTGCGCTGGCGGGTGCCATTTGAAAGGGTGACGAGTGTACTCGGATCGTAGATCTTGATGAGCGATCCGTTTGCGGCAAAGGTCTGCGAAAAATCGCCCTGTCGTTGCAGAGCTGTGGGAACAGTCGAAAGAGTAGTCACAGGAAACGCTTGACGAAGTCCCTCATAATCGACAAAGAAGAAGCACTTATTCTTAAGGATCGGTCCGCCGCTATCGGCCCCGAACTGATGCCTGTGAAAGGACGGTTTTTTCAGACCGCTCCGATTATTGAAGAATGCGTTTGCATCAAAGACGCTGTGGCGTTCGAAATCATAGACCACCCCGTGGTAATCTTTTGTCCCTGATTTCGTGATTACGTTGATAACTGCGCCGGAAGTCCGCCCAAATTGCGCGTCGTAGCTTTGAGCCTGCACTTTGAACTCTTGCACTGAATCCACTGGTGGGTCGATAATGCCGCGGTTGATATCCGGCGTGGTATCAGGTGCGCCGTCCAACAGAATCTCTTGAGAGCCAGAGCGGCCGGCACCGACGTTGAAATCCGATTTGAAGAAATTCCGTCCCACATCGTTACCGCCTCCGTTTCCAAAATTTGGACCAATGACTACGCCCGGCGTCAGCGAAATGAGAGCCAGTGGGTCTCGAACATTGAGCGGAAGGTTCTGAATCGAGCGGGTAGTGACAATCGTTCCGATACTGCTCGTTTCGGTGTCAAGGATAGGAGGCGCGGCGCTGACTGTAATCTGCTCGGTAACCTGACCGGGCTGCAGCGTGACGTTTACTTCCAGAACTTGGTTCACCTGCAGCGTGACAGGGCCGGTTTCAAAGCGCTTGAATCCTCGTAAAGTGCAGGACACGCTGTATTGCGCTGGAGGGAGACTGGCAAATCGATAGATGCCGCTATCATTCGATATTGCGGAATAAACGCTGCCGGTAGCGAGATTCTTGGCTGTGAGCTCGGCACCGGGAAGTATGGCACCGGTTTGGTCCATCACGGCACCGCTGATCTGCGCCTGGAAAGTTTGCGAACTGCCGTCCAGCGTTATCACTGTGAGACAAAAAGTCGTCGCTAACACTCTACGCAAAGATGTTTTTGACATCCTGCACCCCGACGGCTGCTAGGTTTTCGCACAGATGTACGGCCAACTCAAGTTTCTAGGGGTTTGTTACGGAGCTGTTACGCCTCGCCGGCGACGGTTTAAGGGTGAAAAGTGCTATAATCCTCGGGCGAATATGACACTTCTAGTCTCTCGGCCGAAGGACGGGCAAGATTCTGGCTTTTTGCCGTCAACCCTGTCGGTTCCGCTGGCCAGTCGCACATTCGAGCGTGCTCCCACTCTGCGCCGACTGCTAACCTACTTATGGGAGCATCGGGACGAAACCCTGAACGAATACAGGATTGCAACCGAGGCACTGTCCCGTCAGAATACCTTCGATCCTGATATCGACGCTTCCGTGCGCGTACTGATTTCCCGTCTCAGACAACGCCTCGCCAAGTATTACGAAGAAGAAGGTTCTGCAGAGACGGAGCGGATTGTCGTTCCACGCGGCTCGCATCAGCTCCGGCTGGAACCAGCTCCGCCGGCTCCGATTCGGGAGCCTGCCCGAGTTGATCAGAACTCCACAATAGGATCAAGCGTCAGCACGCGACGCTCGCCCGTAGTTACGTACCTCATGTTCGCCTGTGGCATTCTTCTAGCCGTTTGCATTGGTCTAACCGTTGCGCTTGTTTTGCACCGCTCGCCAGCAGCAGGGTTGAAGGTCCAGCCCGCGCCTTCGTTCTGGACGACGTTCTTCGGAAATGCGCGTCCTACTAGAATCATCGTGCCCACGCCCCTGTTTTTTTCCTTTACCCCCCAAGCAGGCAGTCCTTGGGGAACAATCATGTTCCGCGACACGGAAGTTAATGACTTTTCGAGCCGAGACAGATCATCTCGATATCGGACTGTTGCAGGGATATTTGGATCTCCGCACCTTGCCTCAAACTACACCGTTAGTTCCGATACATTTGCCGCGGTTCGTCTTGCCCGCTATCTGGATCGCGTTGGGCTGAGCACGACAGTGGTGAGCGCGACGGATGCTCCTTTGGAAGCGCTAGACGCCGAAAATGTAATTGCGCTTGGCACGTGGGGTACATTGAGCCCTTTGCAGCCTTATCTTGACCGCCTAGACTATGTGCTTGCCTCACATGAAACATCCGTCGAAGTACGAAACCCGTTGCCGGGAGAACCGAAGAGCACTCGTCTGGTTGAGGAATCGGCTGAGCGGTCCATCTGGCCTGGTGTGATTGCAGTGCTGCCCGGTCGCGACGGCCATACGCACCTCATTGTCTTGGCCTCGCGCCACACTTCCGCTCTCGTTTCTCTGCTTACCTCCAACCAGGGACTCGAAGAACTAGGGCAGTTGTGGAAGGCAAAAGGTTCACCGGAATACTACGAGGCGATCATCAGCGCTGAGATGGACGGCACGAAGATGGTGCGCTGCTGGCCTATAGCTTTGCGTCCTTTTCGCCCGTAACAGTAACCTAAGAAACGGTCGGAAACTCCCCACTTCGGTCCGTCTTGCGCGACAATCTGCACCTCACATGCGTATCCTTCTTTTTCTTGCCTTAGCTGCGGCTTCTTCTACCGCGGCTGCTGCTCAACAAAACCAATACGATCTAGTGGTCTATGGCGGAACCGCTGGGGGCGTCATGACGGCAATTTCCGCCGCCCACGAAGGCTTGCGTGTCCTCCTACTGGAACCGGGGCGCCACATAGGAGGCATGGCTACGGGCGGGCTGTCCCGAACCGACTTCGGGAAGAAAGAAGTTATCGGCGGTCTGGCTCTGGAGTTTTACTGGCGTGTAGGGTTGAAGTACGGCGTCAACCGCTTCGCAGACGAGGTTGCATGGTACTACGAGCCACATGTCGGTGAGCAAGTCCTCCATGAAATGCTGGAACAGGCACACGTCACTGTTCGCCTTGGCGAACGATTGCGGGAGAAAAACGGAGTTGAAAAGCAAGGCTCGATAATAGCTGCCATTGCCACCGACCTGGGTGCCTATCGCGCTCGCTTCTTTGCCGATTGTTCCTATGAAGGCGATCTGATGGCTCAAGCGGGCATCAGCTATACGTGGGGACGCGAATCAAAATCGCAGTATGGTGAGACCTTGGCGGGCGTCCATGAGCGAACACCGTTACATCAGTTCGTCGTCCCAGTTTCGGCATACGATAGCAACCGACAGCTTTTGCCGGAAGTCAGTCCCAACCCGGGAACGCCGCTTGGCTCGGCAGACAAGAAGGTCCAATCGTATAACTTCCGGATGATTCTGTCCGACGATCCGGGCAATCAAGTGCCCTTCCCGAAACCAGCAAGATATGATCCACACCGTTACGAATTGCTGGCTCGGCTTCTCAAAACAACAGTAGAGAAAATGGGCCTGGCGCCCGGACTCCACCAAGTGACGCTAATTGCGCCAATTCCTAATCACAAGGCCGATTTCAACAACCAGGGTGCCTTCTCGACCGACTATATCGGCGCAAGCTGGGAGTATCCCAACGGCACCTATGCAAAACGTGCGGAAATTTGGCAGGCTCACATCGACTACACGAAAGGATTTTTCTATTTCCTTGCCCATGATCCGCGCGTTCCGAGGTCCCTGCACGATGAAGTGAACCATTGGGGTTTGGCCAAAGACGAGTTTCAAGATACCAACCATTGGCCACACCAGTTATACATTCGTGAGGCGCGCCGTATGGTGAGTGACTTCGTCATGACGCAGAAAGACCTTCAAACCGACGTGGCCAAGCCCGACCCAATCGGGATGGGGTCTTATAACAGCGATTCGCATAATGTCCAGCGCTTTGTCACGTCGGCGGGCTATGCAGAAAACGAAGGCGATGTTCAAGTGCCCGTAGCGCCTTATCAAATCCCATACCGCATCATCGTTCCGAAGCGAAGTGAGGCGACCAACCTCTTGGTTCCAGTTTGCTTCTCCGCCAGTCACGTTGCTTATTCTTCGCTGCGCATGGAACCCCAATACATGATCATCGGTCAGGGTGCCGGAGTTGCAGCATCGATTGCGCTACGCGACGGCAAAGATGTCCAGGACATTGATACGCGGCAATTAACGCAAGAGTTGATGCAGCAAGGTGCGGTTATGGAATACCGCGAACCGGCAATCCCCCCGGCATTTTTCCGCAACTTATGGCAACGATATGAGGCGCTTGCGAGCAAGCAGACTGAGCTGCCTTAGCTGTTCCGTTGAACAACGTTGACCAGTCGAATGTGCGCTCTGCGGAGCACTGCGTCTCGTGGGAGGTCGCCACGCACTGCCGTTCTGCGGATGCCATTCCGAGCAGCGTGGTTACGACGCTCTAGACTGAATCCTAACTTCTTTAAGCTGCAGAACAAGGTAGCGTCTCGCATTGAAGCAATATGTCTATGGTCATGAACACAGCATCATCATTGCCCGCGTTGCTGTTCTGCAAGACACAATTGAATCGTCAGCTTGACCGCACCGAATTCGCCACATACACCTGGCAAAGCACCAGCAACTCCTCGCGCAACGGAACCATCATCTTCGCGGCACGGCGCCACCAACCTCCAATACCGCGCATGTCGTCCCCGCCGTCGCCGAATAGAAAGAGGAAAAACGAATATGAAGAATTCATCAGGAGGCAATTCATCCGGAATCAATGACAAGGTCGTGGTCATCACCGGCGCAAGCAGCGGAATTGGCGAGGCGACTGCGCTTCTGCTCGCTGCGCGTGGTGCGAAGGTAGTACTTGGGCCGCGCGGATCGGATCGCCTTCAGGCTCTGGCAGGTCGCATCGCCGATGCCGGTGGCGAAGCCGCCTATGCACGGACAGACGTAAGACATCGCGATGACATATCCAACCTCGTCAAGGTTGGGTGTGAGCGGTCGGCAAGCTTGACGTTCTCGTCAACAATGCAGGCGTTATGCCCATTTCACCCTTGGATGACCTGCGCGTCGAGGATTGGGAGGAGATGATCGACGTCAACAGCAAGGGCGTTCTTTACGGCATCGCGGCAGCGCTGCCCGTCTTTCGCAAGCAGGGTTTCGGACATTTCATCAACACCGCCTCTACAGCGGGACATCTCGTTAAGCCAAACATGTCGGTCTATTCCGGCACGAAATTCGCCGTGCGCGACATCTCCGAAGGTTTGCGCCAGGAGGCAGGCGATAAGCTGCGCGTGACGATCATTTCGCCTGGTTTCGTCCGGACGAGTTTCGCGCAAACTGTGATCAATCAGGAGATAAAAGCCAGCTCGAAAACTCCCGGGATAGTTTCGCGATGCCACCGGAGGCCATCGCCCGCGCCATCGCATTTGCGATCGAGTAGCCGGCCGATGTTGATGTTAAACGAGATTATCGTCCGTCTCACTGCGCAGGGTTGACATTTGGCGAATACGCCAAAGAACTCTCCGCACTAACCGTGATTTCAGTGACTTGCCCGTACCAATTCGGAACAAGTAGTCGTGTAGGGGATCGGGTTCGTCGTTGGTCAAATAAGCGCGTTTCTCCGTGCCACATCTCCGCCGACTAACTCAGGAGCGTCAAATTCTGAACGAGCGATTGGAGATCCAGAAGTATCCAGATATGCACCGAGCTGATCGGTACCGGGTCGGCTAGTGTTTACCGGTGCGGCGGCGCTTAGGCAATGTCGTTCCGGGTGGATGACGAGGTACCGGAAGCTATCCGGTAGCGAACTTAGTCCGAGCATGCCGCGGTAGGACTGTTTGGCATGCTCGAGGTCGTTTGAAAGATGGTGGACGAGAGGGGATTCGAACCCCCGGGCTCCTCATTGCGAACAGTGAGGGGAAAACGCTAAGGTTCGGCGCCACGCCGAGCAGAGCCTTGGCAGTTTCGGGATGGTCGCGAAAATATTTCGCAATCTCAGCACCCGGGAGACCGGAGACAGCCACGGCTCGCGTGACACCGATACGCTGAACCCTGAAGCCTGGCGGGAATCCATCCGCACTTGGTTTTCGCTTTCGATTGCCAATCCACCACGCAAACAGCACGTTGTAGAAAGATGAAAAGAGTGCGCCGACGAACAGAAGCACCGGCCGGACTACATGGGGCAGAAGAAACTTAAGAAACTCGCGGAGAAAATCAGTCATCATAGGCACCGGAGTTACCATGAGTATCCCACGCCGGCAGCTGGTTTTGCCATGTCGGTACTGGTAGGAACCTTTCCGGTTAGACTAACCGGGCACTTGGAGCACTAATTGGGATAAACTCCACTAGGAACTTGAAACGGCGGTACTCGATTATGCCTTTTCTTAGGGTGTTTCTGCTGCTTCTACTTGCCTTGCCATGTCTCCTGAATGCACAAGAGATCAAATATATCGACCTCACTGCTGTTCGTCAGCGCACGGAACTTCGGCACCCTCCAGCACCGCAATCGGATTGTAAAGAGGGCACGGGTTGTATTGGCAGTGGCTACGGCGGTACCATCTTGAGAGATGGTGCGCCCAACCAGCGCGATCCGCGCGCTCTGGGAATCTACTTAATGCGTGTTAATCCGACGGACATCGATGCAGCCGAGCCGTTCCAAGTAGAGTTTAAAATTCTTAACACCGGGACCGCTCCCATCGAGCTACCGGTATCTCCCCATCTATCCGACTTGCAGCCTAGCGATGAGTCCGTGGCCTTCAACTATTCTAGCCTTGCGCTGGTTGTGCGAGGAGAGGCAGAGCCGCAGGGACCACCAGTAGATTCAATCGGCTTCGTTGAGCTGTTCGGGTCGCCTGACCACTCAGAAAGCATGATGGTATTGCGACCCGGAGAATGGATTCGAGTCAGCGGGAACGTAAAACTACTTAAGTGCCCGCCGACACCGGTATCGGCGCGTTTACGAGGAGATTTTTGGTTGCGAAGGAATACGTTTATTCCACATCCAGGCGGTCAGTTCATTGAAACAAATAATCTGTACCCGAACGACACGCCCACTCCCTTCGTAGCAGTCCGTTTAAGTCCTCCCGCGGGGTCCGACCTGCCAAAGCAGTAGCCTCTGCCTCTATAATGCGATTTCCGTGCCGCGACAGGTGTGGGTGCGTTAACGCGCAAACCGTACAAGTGAAATTGGTGGCCTTGGCATATCTCCGGTAAGCCGTGCGGGATAATCGGGAGTTGAGGCGGCCATCAACGAACTTCGCGTCCCGTCGCTGAAGCATCTGTGCCCAACAACGCTTCACAATCTTTCACCTTCTCGCGGTCACCCATTCGCAAGGGCGTGTCCAGGGCCACTACCGCACCGCGGCATCTGACGCTACGCAACACAACGTCCCCCGGATTTTTCAGAAGTTTGAATTCATAGTCGCCTGGAAGCACACGGCCGAACGTGAAGTGGCCTGCCGCATCAACATCACTGCCTTGGGCCGCACCCTCGTGCGATTCGATACCGATCATGACTCCGGAGGGAACCTTGGCCTGCGGGTCGTCCGACTTTACAAGGCCTTTAATCTCTCCAAGCCCGCCCACAAGTAAATGCAGCGTGACGTCGGCGTTAGTAACGTTGAACGTTACGTCCCCTTCGCCTTGGTACTCTGAACCCAACCACCCCACACTCACCAACCTGTAGCGGCCTGACGGAATTCCTGGAATCACGTAACTGCCGTCTGGCTCTCGTCTCGAACTGTGGCTCCTACCTTCGATACGCACCGAGTAACGGTCCGGATTCGGCTGACCTTCTGGACCCCATGGCCAGACGATCACACTGTAACGCTGCTCCCGTTCAACGGTAACGCGAATGTCGTTCTGCTCTTCACCCTCCTTGAGCATCAACGCCTTCGCGTCTTCCGCTGAACCGACATTCCCGTACCATGTTTCTCGATACCACCCTCCAGCGTTAGGGAACGCGTTTAGCCCATTGGGGCCGTTCACGCAGACAAAGTACCTGCCGGACTCGAGCTTTGTGAGCACAAACCGCCCACTCGCGTCCGTCTTGGCCAAGTTCGCGACTCGCAGTCGAACCGTCCCCTTCTCCCCTTGCTCCTTGCGAACTGCATTTACCGAAATTCCAATCCCAGCTGGCTTTCCCTCTGCATCCATCAGAACCCCGCGAACGATGGCCTCACGCTTAAGTCGAAAGTCTATTCCACGAAGCTGGGTCGTTATATCGATGCGCTGCAACTGGCCTTCCACCGTCCCATCACGGCTATAGCTCTGCCACACGAATCCATCGGCAGATGCTCTGATTCGGTAAGCGTCAGCCTTCACGCTTTCAACAAACTGATATTCTCCATTTTTGTTTGTTATCGCGGTCGGATATTGGCCATTCGAAGATAGTGCCCACGCGCTGTCCAACTCAACCTCAGCACCCTCGATCGGCAGTCCGTTGTCTGATCGAACCACTCGTCCGGCAACCTGCGGTCCGGGTGCCTGAGCGTCCGCAACAACACATACCGCAACCAACGACAAGAGGACAGATACTCGTAGCAGGTTAAAGTACATTGGCCACCTTTACCCCGGTTGGATGCGGATTACAAGCTGATTGAGGGTCGGTTTGGTTCCGGTACCCAAGTTGCCGGTAAGCCGACCGAACTTGCCTGATAATAACGCGCTAATCGTCCATTTGAATTCTCTCCGGTTAAGCGACGCAGGAGTTAGCCAAGAAATCCGCTCTCTGGTGGCTGTATAATTTCCAAATGTTCGTCCTCAGAGCGCTCCTAGCGACTCTTCTCCTGGCTCAGTTCGTCGCGGCGCAAGGGCATGTCTCCTTTCCTACCGAGGACGGAGGCGTAGTCTATGCCGACATCTACGGAAAAGGCGAACGCGGGCTCGTGCTCGCCCACGGGGGCCGCTTCAACAAGGAAAGCTGGGAGAAGCAGGCTCGAACGCTCGCGTCG
>WNGC01002229.1_pt1 | contig 11856 bp, 10 predicted proteins | sample 5400051 | NCBI WGS metagenome assembly WNGC01 (sample SAMN13153368, study PRJNA577476) | soil metagenome | isolation source: 20 cm soil or saprolite under grassland replicate 2 | place: USA:California | collected 2016-06-15 | reverse complement strand
CGGCCATGCGCATGATGCGGTAGTCGTGGAAGTTGGACTGCTCGACGCGGCCCTCCCTCAAGGTGATCTCGCCCCAGAGAACCGAGGTGAGCCCGTAAGCGACGCAGCTTTGCACCTGCGCCTCGGCCGAATCCGGATTCACCACGTAGCCCGGATCCACCGCCACCACCACGCGCCGGATGTCGAGCTCGCCCGCGTCGCTCACCGAGACCTCGAACACCGCGGCCGCGTAGCTGCCATGGGAATCCTGCACGGCGATTCCGCGGTGCACGCCAGCGGGAAGCGGCGAACCCCAGCCCGAGGCGCGCGCCGCGGCGTCGAGCACGCCCAGATCCTTGGGCTTTCCCTGCAGAATGGGGCGGCGAAACTCGTAGGGGTCCTTGCCCGCAGCGTGCGCCAGTTCGTCGACGAAGCACTCGCGCATAAAGGGGTTCTGCGAATGGAACACCGTGCGCATAAAGCCCACCGGAACGTGGCTGTTCCTCATCGCGAACTCGATCCTCAGGTTCGGCACCTCGTAGGGCATGTCGACGATGCCGCCGAGGGCGTGCCGGTCTATGCCCTCCTTGATCTCCTGCGGCCGCACGCCCGCCATAATGGAATGGCTGGCATCGCGCACGCGCCAGGCGGTGAGCTTGCCCGCCGCGTCGAGAGCGGCCTTGAATCGCATCAGGGTCATCGGGCGGTAGTAGTCGTGCCGCATGTCCTCCTCGCGCGACCACAGGAGCTTGACCGGCCTGCCCTCCACGCTCTTCGCGATCGCCACCGCCTGCCGCGTGTAGTCCTGGAAACCGCGCCGACCGAATCCCCCGCCTAGGTGCGTGAGGTGCACCTCGACGTTCTCGAGCGGAACGCCCGCGGTCGCCGCCGCGGTCGCGTGCGTCGCTTCCGCGTTCTGGGTCGGTGCCCATACCTCGACTCGGTCGCCTTTCACCAGCGCCGTGCAGTTCATCGGCTCCAGCGGCGCATGGTTCAGAAAAGGCGCGTAGTACTCCGCTTCGACGATCTTCGCGGCCTGGGCGAAGCCGGTCTCGACATTGCCGTCGTTGCGCGCGACCGGGATACTGGAATCCTCCAGGCCGAAGCGCACGAACTCGCGGATGCTCTCGGTCGAAGCGGCGCCGTTCGGGCCGAAATCCCATTCGATCGCCAGGAGCTTGAGCATGCGGTTCGCCCGCCACCAGTTGTCGGCGACTACCGCGACCGCATCCTCGATCTTCACGACCTTGACAAGGCCCCGCAGCCCCTTGATTCTTTCGTCGGCGACGGTCGCGAGCTTGCCGCGGAACACCGGGCACTGGGCGATCGCCGCGTACGCCATGCCCGGCAGCTGCACGTCGATGCCGAACAGCGGCTTGCCTCTCACCTTGTCGGGAATGTCCAGCCGGTGCGCAGCCTTGCCGATAAGATTCCACTCCTTGGGATCTTTCAGCTTCACGTCCTTCGGCGGTTCGAGTTTCGATGCGCCTTGAGCCACCTGGCCGAAGCGCAGCTTTCTTCCCGACGGCGTATGCCTGATGACGCCGTTCTCCACATCGCATTCGGATGCGGGAACCTTCCACCTCTGCGCCGCGGCGGCGATCAGCATCTCGCGCGCGGCGGCGCCCGCCTGGCGAAGATATTCCTGCGAGCTGCGGATCGACTGGCTGCCGCCGGTGGCCATCGAGCCCCACACCCGGTTGCGTCGCACCTGTTCGGCGGTCGAGACGAACTCGGTGCGCACTTTTTTCCAGTCGCACTCGAGCTCCTCCGCGACCAGCATGGGAAGGCCGGTCGAGCTTCCCTGCCCCATCTCCGAACGCGCCACGCGGATCAGGACGCTGTCGTCCGCGCCGATCACGATCCAGGCGGTGAGCTCCGGGCCTTTCGCTGCGCTCTGAGCGAAAACCCGCGCGGGGAGCGTCAACTGCAGGGCGAAGCCTCCTCCGACTGCGGCCGAGACTTTGAGGAAATTCCGGCGGGATTTGCGCAACGGGGTCGGCATCATGGACCAATTCATTCTGCGCTTCGGCCTGCTCGGCTGCAATACGCCTTATGCCGTCGGCAGCCTGTAATCTTTGAAGTCCTGCCGCAGCTTGGTCTTCAGGAGCTTCCCCGTCGCCGTGTGCGGCAGCTGCTCGACGAAGGCGACGTCATCCGGTATCCACCACTTCGCCACTTTGCCTTTGTAGAACTCGAGCAGTTCCTCCCGGCTCACGCTCGCGCCGGGCTTCTTCACCGCGATCACCAGCGGCCGCTCGTCCCACTTCGGATGGCGCACGCCGATCACCGCGGCCTCGGCGATCGCCGGGTGCGCGACGGCGATGTTCTCCAGTTCGATCGAGCTGATCCATTCGCCGCCCGACTTGATCACGTCCTTCGAGCGGTCGGTGATCTGCATGTAGCCGTCTGGGTCGATCGTCGCCACGTCGCCCGTGGGAAACCAGCCGTCGCGCAAGGGGCTGCCGCCTGCGCCCTTGAAGTATTCCTTGAGTATCCAGGGCCCGCGCACGAGGAGGTCGCCGAAGGCCTTGCCGTCGCGCTGCAGCTCGCGTCCCTCGCCGTCCACGATTTTCATTTCGACGCCGTAGATCGTGCGCCCCTGCTTGCATTCGAGCTCGCTCTTCCTGTCGCGGGGCAGCGCGGCGTGCTGGGCCTTGAGCGTGCAAAAGCTGCCGAGCGGGCTCATCTCGGTCATTCCCCAGGCGTGCTGGCAGTGCACGCCGTACTCGTCGCGGAAGCTGGCGATCATCGCCGGCGGGCAGGCCGAGCCGCCCACCACCACCGATTTCAGCGTGCTGAACTTGAGATTGTTCTGTTTCATGTAGGCGAGCAGCGCCAGCCAAACGGTGGGCACGCCCGCGGTCGCAGTCACTTTCTCCGCCTCGAAGAGCTCGTACAGGCTCTTGCCGTCGAGGCCCGCTCCGGGGAAAACCAGCTTCGCGCCGTTCAGCGGCGCGAAGTACGGAATGCCCCAGGCGTTGACGTGGAACATGGGGACGACCGGAAGGACCACCGTGCGCGCCGAGCAATTCATCACGTCGGGGAGAGACGCGGCATAGGCGTGCAGGACGGTGGAGCGGTTGGCGTAGAGCACGCCCTTCGGATTGCCGGTCGTGCCCGAGGTATAGCACAGGCCCGCCGCGGTCCACTCGTCGAATTGCGGCCACTCGTAATCTCCATCCTCGCGCGCGATCAGCTCCTCGTAGCACAGCAGGTTGGGGAGATTAGCCTGGGGCATATGGGCGCGGGCCGTCATCGCCACCCAAGCCTTGACGCCTTTGCACGCCGGGGCGAGCTTCTCGACGAGCGGCACGAAGCTCGAGTCGAAAAAGACGTAGCGGTCTTCCGCGTCGTTGACGATGAAAACCAGCTGCTCCGGAAAAAGCCGCGGATTGACCGTGTGGACCACGGCGCCCATGCCGGCGACGCCGTAGTAGAGCTCGAAGTGGCGAAAGCCGTTCCAGGCGAGCGTGCCGACGCGCTCGCCCTCTTTCACTCCGAGCCGCGCGAGCGCCTGAGCGAGGCGCTTCGAGCGCCGGTGCGCATCGCTGTAGGTATACCGGTGGATCGGACCCTCGACCGTGCGCGACACGATCTCGGTGTCGCCGTGGCTGCGGTCGGCATGCGCGATGATCGACGAGACGAGCAGCGGCATATCCATCATGAGACCGCGCATGGGTTGTCTCCCGGGTGCGATGGGTGCCGGCGAAAATTACCCTGCGCATAAATCCGTGTCAATCTACAATCGGCGGGAGCAGAACCTGGTGCCACCACCATGAGCGTAAGGAAACTCCTCGATCTCACCGGAAGGATCGCTCTCGTCACCGGCGGCTCGCGCGGCCTCGGGCTGCAGATCGCCGAGGCGTTGGGCGAGATGGGGGCGAAAATCGCGATCACCGCGAGGAAACCGGATGAGCTCGAGCAGGCGCGCGAGGCCCTCGCCAGGCAGCGCATCGATGCCTTTCCGCTGGTCTGCGACATTTCCCGGCCGGAGGCGATCGAACCCATGGTGTCGAAGCTGCTCGAGCGCCACGGGAAGGTGGACATACTCGTGAACAACGCGGGCGCCACCTGGGGCGCGCCCGCCGAGGACCATCCGCTCGAAGCCTGGCAGAAGCTCGTGAACCTCAACCTGACCGGGACGTTTCTCGTGACCCAGGCGGCGGGAAAACGCTCGATGATCCCGAACCGCTATGGCAGAATCATCAACGTCGCCTCAATCGCGGGGCTGCGCGGCAATCCCGTGGACATGCTGGAGACGCTGGGGTACAACACGACGAAGGGGGGGTTGGTGAATTTCACGCGTGCGCTCGCCGCCGAATGGGGCGAGCACGGCATCACGGTGAACGCGATCGCTCCGGGATTCTTTCCTTCGAAGATGACCCGGGCGTCGCTCGAGAAGCTTGGCGAGAAGATCGCCTCGCGCACCCCCCTGCGCCGCCTGGGCGACGGGGAGGACCTGAAGGGCCTCGCGGTCCTGCTCGCCTCGGACGCCTCGCGCCACATCACCGGGCAGGTCATCGCGGTCGACGGGGGCGCAAGTGCCGCCTGAAAGAGCCCCGATGACGCCGAGCTTCGCCGGCATCAAGATCCCGTTTACCGAGCACCTCGGCGTGCAGCTCGTCGAGATGACGAAGGAACGCGCAGTGGTTTCGCTCAAGAAGCGCCCGGAGCTGTTGAACAGCTGGGGCGCGACTCACGGCGGGGTGATCATGACCATGCTCGACCTCGTCATGAGCTGGGCGGTGCGCGGCCACTACGGAGTGGTCGGCGGCGTGCTGACGATCGACTTGAGCGTCGGCTTCATGAAGGGCAATTTCGGCGACAAGGTGAGCGCCGAAGGCCGCGTGCTGCACGGCGGGAAATCCACCGCTTTCTGCGAAGCCGAGGCGCGCGACGACAAGGGCGCGCTGCTCGCCAAGGCGATCGGGACTTTCAAGCTCCTTCCGGACAAGGAAAAGAAAAGCGGCTGATCGCGGGTCGCGACCCGGTGCGGCTGTTGGAACGCAGGAACCATCTCAAGAGGGGTCCATTCGCACACGTTGTCCCAATTGCAACAACCCCGTCGACTCCGATGCGCCGAAGTGCGACAAGTGCGGCGCATTGTTCGGCACGGGTTGGAAGCCGGTGCACTTCCCGGAAGACACGGGTTCCGAGCAGCGCTACCCAGTTGAGTTCACGGGCTCTGCGGGCGAATATTTCCGCATCTGGATCGTCAACCTCGTCCTCACCCTTCTGACGGTCGGTGTCTACTCGGCCTGGGCGAAAGCGCGCAGGCGGCGCTATTTCTACGGCCACACGCGAATCGATGGAGAGGGTTTCGAATACCGGGGCAGACCGATAGCGATCCTCAAGGGAAGGCTCATCGCCGTTGCCGCGGTCGCACTCTTCTACGCGACGGCAAAGCTCGCACCATCACTGATTTGGCTGCTTGCGATCGTCACTGTGTGCGTAGCGCCCTGGCTAATCGTCCGCTCGATGGCGTTCAACGCGCACAACACCGCGTACCGCAACATCCGCCTGCGTTTCCGCGGCACCTACCTGCAGTGCCTAGGGCTCTTACTCTGGACGGGGTTCATTCTCGTCGTGACATTCGGCTTGGCTTACCCGTATTTCAAGGCGCGATTGATGGAATTCCTGTTTCGCAACCACAGCTACGGCACAACGGCTTTCGAGGTGCCTGATCTGAGCTACTTGCGAACCTATGTGCGGGCAGGTGCCCTAGGCTTGCTCTTTGGGATTGGCGTTGCACTGCTGGGCTTCATACTCTTTGGCGTCCTCGGCAGCGACAGCAAGCCGGGGTCCTTTATCTCCACACTGGCCGGCTATGTCGGATACCTGTACATCTTCTGCTACATTCGGACGCAGATCGCCAACGCGACCTGGAACGTTATCCACATCGGGAAGATCCGCTTTGAGTGCGCTCTGCGGACGGACGATTTGTTCGTGCTGTACCTGAGCAACATCATCGCCATCATTTCGACTCTGGGGCTCGCGGCACCCTGGGCGATGGTCCGCGCGATGCGGTACCGCGCGCAGAAGATGACGGTGCTCGCTGCGGGCGGGCTGGAGAGCTTCGTGGCCGTCGAGTCCGCTGATGTTGGCGCCACCGGCGAAGAGATCGGCGAGATGTTCGACTTCGATCTCTCTCTGTAGTCCTGCTTTCCGTGATCGAGTTCGACGCGATCTTCTACGACGGCAAGAGCTCGACGCGCAACGCCGTTCGCGTGCGCGGCTACTCGCGAAGCCTTTGCATCGCCGGAGGCGGGTTCGAGCTCGAAGTCCCGCTGGCGGTGGTGCGCGTCGAACCTCCCGTCGCCGGGACACGCCGCCTGCTGCACCTTCCCGACGGAGCGCAGCTACAGACCGACGACGACGCTGCTCTGCGTGCCCTGTTCCCTCGATCCAATCCCCTGGAGACTTGGGTTCACGGTTTGGAGGGCCGCTGGGCGTACGCGCTCGCAGCCGTCGCGGTGGCCGCAGGATTCACCTGGTGGTGCGTGGTCTACGGATTGCCCCTGGCCGCAGAGTTGGCTGCGGCATATGTTCCGACCTCAATCGAAGCCAAGCTCGGCGACCGGGCTCTGGAGAGCATCGACCAGACCCTCTGCGGGCCGACCGCGATCGATGCAGGCAAGCAGGGTGAGCTGAGCCGAAACTTCGCCGCGCTGACCGCGGGACAGGGCGACGGCTACGCCTATCGGCTCGAATTTCGCGCTTGCAAGGGAATGGGGCCCAATGCGTTTGCCCTGCCAGCCGGGGCCATCGTGCTCACGGACGCCCTGGTCAACCTGGCGCAGAACGACGCGCAGATCTCGGCAGTCCTAGCGCACGAGATCGGCCACGCGCGCCACCGGCACGGCCTGCGCATGGCGTTGCGGGCAGCCGGCCTCGCCGCACTGATCTCCGCGCTTGCGGGCGATGCGGTCTCTATCACGGGCCTGGCCGTAACCCTGCCAACTGTGCTATTGCAGAGCGGCTATTCTAGAGAATTTGAGGCTGAAGCCGATACCTACGCCTTTCGACGCCTCAAGGAGGTCGGGCTGTCGCCGAAATACTTTGCGCAAATTCTGACCAAAATCGACGAGTCCCGGCGCATGAGCGCCGACGCGAGACACAGCAAAGGGAAGGCAAGTCGAGGGGCCGGCGAGTTCGATTATTTCTCGACCCATCCTGCGACCGCCAAACGCATTGAACGTGCGCTGGAAAGTCAGTGAAGGTGTACGGCGTGTTTTGGATTGGTTTAAAAAGGCGTCAGCCCGCTGGGGGAGGAGCTCCCCAACCCGTTGATGTCCTTCACGCGCACCGTTCCGACATCGGTGCCGACGGTCTTCCACAACTCGACGCCCGAGGCGCCGCCGTTGGCCCGGAAATACAGCGCGCCGTTGAAGACGGCGAATCCACCCGGAGAGGAGTTCCCTGCCAGGGGATTGATGTCCTTCACGCGCGCCGTCCCGAAGGCGCTGCCGTCGCTCTTCCACAGCTCGACGCCCGAGGTGCCGTCGTCGGCCGCGAAATACAGCGCCCCGTTGAAGACGGTGAGCCCGGTCGGGGCGGAGTCCCCCGCCAGGGGATTGATGTCTTTCACGAGCGCCGTCCCGCCGACGCTGCCGTCGGTCTTCCATAGCTCGAAGCCGGACATGCCGTCGCTTGCCTCGAAATACAACACCGCGTTGAAGACGGTCAAGCCAGAGGGGGAGGAACTCGCACCCGACGCGCTGGTGTTGATATCCTTCACCATCTCGGTGACGGTGCCGTCGGTCTTCCACAGTTCCTCGCCCGAGGTGCCGTCGTCGGCCGAGAAATACAGCGCGCCGTTGAAGACGGTGTACCCGTTTGGAAGGGAATCCCCCAGGGGATTGATGTCTTTCACCAAGCTCGTCACGCCTGCGGCGTCGGTTTTCCAGAGTTCCACGCCCGAGGTACCGTCGTCAGCGGAAAAATACAACGCCCCGTTGAAAACGGTGAACCCGAAGGGGGAGGAGCCGCCCGTTCCAAGGTTGATGTCCTTTACGAGCTGCGTCCCGTTGGTCGTGCCGTCGGTCTTCCACAGCTCGGAGCCCGTGGCTGCGTCGCCGGCCTGAAAATACAGCGCCCCGTTGAAAACGGTGAAAGAGGAGGGGAAGGAGAGGGAGCTGTCCATACCCGGGTTGATGTCCTTCACGCGCACCGTCCCGGCTGCGGTGCCGTTCGTCTTCCACAGCTCGACCCCCGTGACGCCGTCGTCGGCCGCGAAATACAGCTCACCGTTGAAAACGGTGAACCCGAAAGGGGAGGAGCTCGCGGCCCCCGTGTTGATGTCCTTCACCATCAGCGTTCCACCTTCGGTGCCGTTTGTCTTCCACAGCTCGACGCCGAAGGTGCCGTCGTCGGCCGCGAAATACAGCGCCCCGTTGAAGACGGTGAATCCGGAGGGGGTGGAGCCGTTCGCGCCGGGCTTGATGTCTTTCACGCGCACCGTTCCGGCGTCGCTGCCGTCGCTCGCCCACAGTTCCACGCCCGAGCCGCCGTCGTCGGCCGCGAAGTACACGCGCGGACCGACCGGGCCGGGGGCGCTGCCGCCTCCTCCGCTGCCCGCGCCCCCGCAGCCCGCCATCGTCAGGGCGACAAGGCCGAGCGCCATAAGCCCGCGCACCGCCTGCCGTTCCGGGCGCCGCGTCGAGTCAAGCGCCTCGAAGATTCCGTTGGTCTCGATTCCCATCTTCTATTCGCGTCATGGGCCGTTCGAACCAGGAATTACAACACGCCGCGTAAACAGGATAAAGTCGACTAGTGCGCGATCAGGGCTCCAATCGGACTATGGCTGCGCGGCGCGTGTGGATTTTTACTCGATCTTAGGCGCGAGCAGCATCTCGCCTCCGCCGAGGATCAAGCGGTTCCAGGTCGGGGTGACGACGATCTCGTTCATGCAAACGTGCGCGGGCGATTCTGCGACGAAGCGCACCACCCGTCCCAGGTCCTCCATCTTGAGCATCTTCGCCTGGTCCTCGGGCGAAGGCGGTTTGGGCCGCGCCTTTTGCAGCGGCGTCACCGTCTCGCCCGGATGGATGGCGCAGCCGCGGATCCCGTTCAGGCCTTCCTCGATGTTGATCTGGTGGACCAGGGCGCACAGCGCCTGCTTGCTCGCGTTATAGGCGGCGCCGCCGAGATAGCTCTGATAGCGGGCGAAATAGGACACGACGTGGATCACCAAGCCGTCGCGCCGTTTGCGCATCGAAGGCAGCACGGCGAGCGTGCAGTACAGCGCGCCGTTCAGGTTGATGCCGACGACCCGGTCCCAATCGGCCGCGCTGAGATCCTTGAAGAAGCGCTTCGGGACGTTGGTGCCGGCGCAATTGACGAGGATATCGATACGGCCGTGGCGCTCGAGGATCGCAGCCGCCGTGCGTTCGACCGCCTGCTTGTCGCTGGTATCGAGCGCCTCGGCTTCCGCTTTGCCGCCGGTCTGTTTCACGAGCGCCGCGGTTTCGGCGAGCGCGTCGGCCCGGCGCCCCGACACGACGACGGTTGCGCCCGCTCTTGCGAGCTCGACCGCTGCCCCCTGGCCGATACCGCTTCCGCCGCCGGTGACCCAGGCGATTCTTCCCGAAAGCATGGGCTCAGTCGTCGTCCTCGTCGTGGATCACCACCGTTCCCGCGAGCTTGTCGTGCCAGCCCTGCTTGCGCTTGTCGAAGGCGATCCACAGGAACCCCAGGCACACCGGAACGAACGAAACGAGGTAAGCGAAGAAGCGCCCCGTCAGCTGCCCGGTTGAGGGCTGGCCGAGGTCGCTTGCGTTGACGATCCTTGCGTTGAACAGCATTTTTCCCGGCGTGGCGCCGCGGAAGCGCCAGAAGAGGATCGTCGCGACAATCAATCCGACCTGCACCTTGATGTCGAGCAGGGCGGCAATCGTCGAATTGGACCGGCCTAGCATCTCCACTACTCTCGCTGCGTCGGTGCTCGGGTCACCCGAAGAGATCAATAAGGCAGCGAATTCGGCGCCGAGCCGGCCGAGATAGCCTCCCCCGTAAAGCGCAACCATCAGAGGAAGAAGCACGGCAACGAGGACCAGCACGTCGATGAAGAAGGCAAGCAGGCGCATCCAGAATCCCACGTATTGCGGCTCTCGCGAGGTCACGGTTTCGGCCATGTTCACCCCCTTCGGCGCATGGTAGCCCGACATTTGTGACCGAAGCAACAGCGCTTTATGATGGCCCGGGAAACCGGAGGAGTCGCGCATGAAAGCCGTGCTGTGCAAGAACTGGGGACCGCCCGACGCGCTCGTGGTCGAGGACGTTCCCTCGCCTGCGCCGGGAAAAGGACAGCTTTTGGTTTCGGTGAAAGCGAGCGGGGTGAATTTTCCCGACGTCCTCCTCATCCAGAACAAGTACCAGTTCAAGCTCGATCTGCCCTTTACGCCGGGGAGCGAGATCGCCGGAGTGGTCAGGCAGGTCGGCGAAGGCGTGCACGGTTTCATGCCGGGGGACCGGGTGATGGCCCACATCCTCCTGGGCGGCTACGCGGAGGAAGTCGTGGTCGACGAAGGGCTCGTCGCGCCGGTTCCCGCCGACCTCGATTTCACGGTCGCCGCCTCGTTCGGCCTGGTCTACGCGACGGCCTATCACGCGCTCAAGGACCGCGCGAGGATGCGCTCGGGCGAGACGCTGCTCGTGCTCGGCGCGGCGGGCGGAGTCGGACTTGCCGCAGTGGAACTGGGGAAGCTCCTCGGCGCGCGCGTGATCGCCTGCGCCTCCTCCGACGAGAAGCTCGAAACCTGCAAGCGTTTCGGCGCCGACGTCACGATCAACTACGAGCGCGAGGACCTGCGCGAGACCCTCAAGAATCTGGGCGGGACCGTCGACGTCGTCCTGGACCCGGTCGGCGGAAAGTATTCCGAGCCCGCCGTACGCGCGATGGCCTGGAAAGGACGCTATCTCGTGGTCGGCTTCGCCTCGGGCGACATCCCGAAGATCCCGCTCAACCTGACGCTGCTCAAGGGCTGCTCCATCGTGGGCGTTTTCTGGGGCGCGTTCGCGAGGAGAGAGCGCGATCTCAACGAAGCGAACCTGAAGGAGCTGACGGCGTGGCTGCGCGCGAAGAAGATCAAGCCGCTGGTGAGCGCAAGCTACCCGCTGGCGCGCGCAGTCGACGCGCTCAACGACATGATGAACCGCAAGGTTCAGGGAAAGATCGTGTTGGTGACCGGCTAGTCTGGATAGCCGCCCGCGCCCGGAAGGACACGCATCCACGGCGACGGACAGCTGGGGACGTCCGGGTAATACGCGCGGGAGTCCGGGCAGTAGTAGTACACCTCGGAACTCTGCTCGATATAGACCGGCGGTTCCGTATAGACCGGCGGCGGAGCGTACACCGGAGGATAGTAGGGGTAGGGGTAAAAGAGCGGCGCGCCGACCACGACCGTGCTGCCGACGATCACGCGGCGGCGATGGAAGAAGGGAGGACGCCCGACGACGATCCCTCCGGGACGCGCGCCCACGAAGGGCCGACCTCCCGAGTGTCCCATGTGTCCGCTCACCACTCCCACGCGTCCGCTCACCACGCCGACGTGTCCGCTCACCACTCCCACGCGTCCGCTCCCTCCCGCGTGCCCTCCGCGCATTGCGCCGTGGCCCCCGCCGTTACGCGCGAAAACCGCCCCCGCGCTTGCCAGCAGGGCCAGCGCAAGCACAATCGCGATCGGTCGTTTCATTGGAGCCCTCTATTCATGGAGACCCCGGATAAGGAAGTCTAACGCCTAGCCGGAGCCGGCGTGGACCTTTTACACCTTTTACACCTCGTTACATTCGGCGTCGCTCAGCATTCCGGCTCGCCCGCCCGAGGCGCGGGGCGTTGCACAAATCCGAACCGGCGGGGAACGTCTGCGGCATGAA
>WNGC01003262.1_pt1 | contig 11860 bp, 8 predicted proteins | sample 5400051 | NCBI WGS metagenome assembly WNGC01 (sample SAMN13153368, study PRJNA577476) | soil metagenome | isolation source: 20 cm soil or saprolite under grassland replicate 2 | place: USA:California | collected 2016-06-15 | reverse complement strand
TGCGCCTGGCAAGCAATCAAGCGCTCTCGTGAGCGCGCGGACTTCTGGCGTTGGCTACTCGCATATCGCCGCAAATATCTACCGCTCCTCCTCCAGGCGATTGCGCAGCACGCGTCCACTGCCGACGTCCTGATATTTCGCGATCCCAGAGCTGCTGAACGTTTCCTCAACTCGATGCGAGCGTCAGAAACAACAAGGCGCGGCGGGTGACCATCCACCCCCCGCGCCTCGCCGCCTAGACCTAGACTACTGGAAAGCAACTTCTCGCGAGCTCTTGAGCAGACCGCTCAGGCGGGCGCGGATCGAAACCGGCATATAGCGCGACCGCAGCAGGCCTTCGAGCCGGACGACACGTGCTGCCGTCTCGACCTTGCGGCCTGCCTTGCCGTCCAGCCACGCAGCGTAGTAGATCGCGAGGGCTTCCACCTCGAGATCGCCGACCAGTGCGGCGTCAGTCGCGAGTTGATCCATGCCGGCGGCGGCGCCCACCAGGTTGCCAGCGTTGTACTGCGCGTTCGCCATTTTCCAGCTTGTCCAACTGGGAAGGTGCCCCTCGCCGCGCGCGATGTCGGCTGCTTGGGCGTACTGTCGTGCCGCTGCGCCGAACCGCAGGTGGGTGCTCAGCTCATCGCCGCGGTCGATATACAGCTGCACCGCGGAACTGAGTTCACCGGCCGACCCTTGAATGCCGGGGAGGACGGTCGGTTCGGGCGCGGCGGATTGTGAAGCGGAAAGATTCGGTGCGATGAGCAGCGTAGCGACTGCAACAAGACTCAGAGCCGTCTTCATAGACTCCCCCCGTTGCATGGGTGACATGGGCGACGACGGCAGGTGGTTATAGGACGTGCGAAGCCTTCAGATGGTTGCTACAGACAGGGGAAGCTCACAAGAACGTGACCTATTCGGTGCCCCCGCTTACGCCTCGCCACGCTCCGCGCAGCAGCGCGTGCCACATCGGCAGGCCAAATCCATACGCGGCGAGAATGGCGGCGACCACGGCGACGGCTTGGATGCTCTCGATGCCTTCATGCGTCCAATACACGTCGGCGAGCCGCAGCCAGAGCGCGAACTCGTCGAGCGTCAGGCCGAGCGCCACCCCAAAGATCACGGCAATCCGCAGATGCCAGCGTTCGCTGCGACTCGCCAGGGCACCGAAGCCCGTGATCATCAACAGCAGGATGCCCCAGAAGAGATGATGGATATGTAAGCCCGTCTTCGTGATCACGTCGCGAAACGGACCATGCGGGAACAACTGATAATGAATGATGGCCGTGGAGACGCGCAGGAACGCCACGGTGGCCAAAAAGGCGGCGAGCACGCGCAGCGCGATGCGACGCGAAAGACTGAGATCCTGGTAGCGGACGTGAATCTTCACGCGGGTCTAGATGATACTCCGCTCGTGCCTCGTGGAAGGTTCTAGCCCTCTGGGTCTAGCTCCAGCTTGCCATCCTGCCCGGGGTACTCCTTAACACCATATCCCGGGCGGCTATCCTATGAGTCCGCACCGCTTTGCTGAGATCGGTCAGCTTGCCGAGGAGTTCTTCGAACGTGCTCCGATCGGCATGGCCATCCTGCGCCTCGAAGATCCGGCCAACCCGGCGTCGCTCCGTATCATCGCCGTGAACCCGGCCGCGCAGATCGTCTCCGACGTCCCGACCGCCAGCGTCGGGAAGCGCCTCGATGAGGACTTTCCGGCCATCACGAGGACGGCATTCCCGGGGCAGCTCACCGAAGTCATGCGTTCCGGCATCGCCGCAAACCTCGGTGAAGGACCGGGCCAGTACGATCCCAACCGGACGTTCACGGTCACGGCCTTCCCGATCCCATCCGACTGCGTCGGGCTCTTGTTCGAGGATATTACCGAACGGCGCAAGCAACAGCGCCGCGCGCATGAATCGGAGCTCCGCTACCGCAAGATCTTTGATCGGCAAGAAGACCGCCGAGTTCGGGTTCTGGAGCGAGGGGGATGAATACTCGGCAGTGCTCCAGCGGCTGCGCGCGGAACGGTCCATCCGCGAAGTCGCCGTGACGTTCCGGACGTTCGGCGGTCAGGTACGCCGCGCACTCGTCGCACTCGAGTTGTTCGAAGTCGAAGGCGCGGAGTATATCCTCGGAATCTTCTGGCGAGTCTAGTCTACTTCGCCTTTTTTTCTTAATTCAACGAAGCAAACGAGCCTGTCATCCTGAGCGCCGCAGGCGCGAAGGATCTGCTTGCTCCTTCACTAAGGGTCACTAGCGGCCCCCCGACATCCGCTGCAAGATAGAACCCGCCTCAAAAACAGAGAGCCGCATGGGCATCCTCACATTAGCTATCAGCGCATTGTTATTTCTTGGACCGGGTAAACCGCCGGCGACCGATCCGGTTACTGACTGGATCGACCGAGCGGTCTCGACTGGCCTTCATGCCGGCGTCCTCAACGGGGCCAGTCAGAGAAACGTGGCGCTCGTCGCCATCGCCATGTTCGATGCGCTCAATACCATCACGCCGCGCTACACGGCGTACCGCGTCCAACAGACCGCGCCGGCTGGCACCTCCCCGGACGCTGCGGCCGCGGCGGCGGCGCATTATCTGCTGATCCGCCTGTACCCGGCCGAAGCCCCAGGGCTCGATTCCGCATTCCAAGCCGAGCTCACTGCGATACCGGAGAACGCGCACAAGGCTGACGGTATCGCGCTCGGCGAGCGCGTGGCCGCGGGGCTGCTGGATCAGCGGAAAGAAGACGGCATGGCGGTGGCCAACGCGTACCGGCCGATCACTACGGCAGGAGCCTACGTGCCCACGGGCCTCCCGATCTTATCGACGCTGAGCTTGGCGAAGCCCTTTGCGCTGAAGACGTGCGATCAGTTTCGGCCTGCGGCGCCCTATGCACTTGGCAGTGCGCAATGGGCGAGCGACTACAACGAGGTGAAGCGGCTGGGCGCCGCGACCGGTTCGCAGCGCACCGCTGAGCAGACCACGATCGCGCGGTTCTGGGAGTTCGGCGGGCCGGGCACGTACATGCCCGTCGCCCGTGCCGTGGTGGCGGCGAAGCAGCTGGGAATGTTGGAGAGCGCCCGCATTTTTGCGCTCACTGCTGTCGCGGCCGCCGACGCGCTCATTGCGGTGATGGACGCCAAATACACATACAATTTCTGGCGCCCGGTGACGGCGATCCGCAACGGCGACCGCGATGGCAATGACGCCACCGAGCGCGATGCGGTGTGGGAGCCGTTCATCGTTACACCAATGCACCCCGAGTACCCATGCGCGCACTGCACCATACAGGCTGCTGTTGCAAGCGTAGTCGCGGCGGTTGTGGGCGATACCGTGTCGTTCGCGCTCACGAGTCCCACCGCGCCCGGCGTCAGCCGCAGCTTCAGCCGGCTGTCCGACTACGCGGCGGAAGTCGTAAACGCGAGGATTTATGACGGCGTCCACTACCGAACGTCCGGCAACGTTGGCAACGCGCTGGGGCGGCAGGTCGGGACATATATCGCGGCAACCCTGCTCATTCCACTTCGGTGACCCACTCTAAAGAGTGGGCCCGGTGAACCACTGCGCCTGAGGCGCAGTGCCCTGTTGGGCCCACTCTTCAGAGTGGGAACAACTCGATACTCGAGAGCCAGAACAGGTTCCAACCCCGCGAACTGCGCTCCCGCGCGACGCCTGCAGAGCGCTTCGCCTGGTCGTGAGGGTGGCTGTGCACGCGGGCGCGGGCGCATATTGAGCCGATGTTCCAGCACGACGAGGGCCTCGCCGCGGCGCTATCCACCCGCTACCGCTTGGAGCGGCCGCTGGGCCGGGGCGGGATGGCCACGGTTCATCTCGCCCTCGACCTGAAGCACCACCGCAAGGTGGCTGTCAAAGTGCTCGAATCCGATTACGGCTCTGCGGTTGGAGCCACGCGCTTCCTGCGTGAGATCGAGATCGCGGCCGCGCTCAATCATCCCAACATCCTCGCCGTGCACGACTCCGGAGAGGCGGCCGGCGTCCTCTACTACGTCACGCCCTACGTCGAGGGGAAGTCGCTGCGCGATCGGCTGGTACGTGAGACGCGGCTGCCGCTCGAAGAAGCGCTGGCGATCGCGCGGGAGGTCGCGGACGCGCTGGGGTACGCGCATCAACACGGCGTGATTCATCGCGACATCAAACCGGAAAACATCCTGATTCAGTCCGGACACGCCGTCGTGGCGGACTTCGGGATCGCGCGGGCGATCACCGCCGCCGAGGGGACGCGTCAGGCGGCGCTGACGCATCCCGGCGCGCCGATCGGGACGCCGCAATACATGAGCCCCGAGCAGGTATCCGGCGAGCAGGAGTTGGACGGGCGGTGCGATCAATACGCGCTGGCGTGCGTGCTGTTCGAAATGCTGGCGGGTCGGCCGCCGTTCACCGGTCAGACGGTAGAGAGCCTGATGGTGCGGCATCTCGCGGCCGAGGCCCCGCGCATCACGGATCTCCAACCAGATGTCCCGAAGCCGATTGCTGCCGCGCTGGCCCGTGCGCTCGCCAAATCGCCCGCTGACCGGTTCAGCACTATGGCCGCATTTGTCGAAGCCCTCTCGGCCCCGGAAGCTCCAGTGGGCGCGCTGCCGCCCGCTCAGCTCACCTCGTTCATCGGCCGCGAGCGCGAAACCGCGGCCGTCGAGGAGCTGCTCCGGACCACACGCCTGCTGACACTCACCGGCGCGGGCGGCAGCGGCAAGACTCGGCTCGCCTTAGAGGTCGCGAGCCGCTTGCAATACCCGGATGGCATTGCGTGGGTGGAGCTCGCGCCGCTCGCCAATGCCGAGCTGCTCCCGCATCACATTGCCGACGCATTGGGCGTGCGCCGCGACGGCATCCGATCGGCCGAGGACGCGCTGCTCGAAGCACTGCGCGACTGGGACGCGCTGCTCGTGCTGGACAACTGCGAGCATCTGGTCGTGGCGTGCGCCCGGCTGGCCGACGCGCTGCTGCGGCGCTGCCCGCGGCTCCGCATCATGACCACGAGCCGTGCGGCGCTCGGCGTCGGCGGCGAGCACACCTGGCTGGTGCCAGTGCTCGCTGAGAGCGAGGCGGTCCGGTTGTTCGTCGAGCGCAGCCAGGCGGTGCGGCCGTCGCTCGAGCTGACCGACACAAACGCCGCGGCGATATTGAAAATCTGCCGGCGGCTGGACGGTCTTCCCCTCGCCATCGAGCTGGCTGCGGCGCGGGGGCGCGTCCTCGATCCGCAGCAGATCGCTGCGCGGCTCGATGACGTGTTCGCATTACTCTCCGGGGGCAGCCGCACGGGCCTTCCCCACCACCGCACGCTGCGCAGCACGATCGAGTGGAGCCATGCCCTACTCACCGAGCACGAGCAGATCCTGTTCCGGCGGCTGGCGGTGTTCGCCGGCGGGTTCACGCTCGACGCGGTAGAGGCGGTCGCTGAAGGAGACGCGCTGGACCTGCTCAGCGGTCTCGTTGAAAAGTCGCTCGTGCTATTGGAGACCGCGGCGATCGAGGCACGCTATCGCATGTTGGAAACGATCCGACAATTCGCGCAGGAGCGCTTGGAGGAGGCGGGCGAGGCGGCGGAGCTCGGGCGCCGTCACGCGCAATTCTTCCTCGCCCGTGCCGAAGCCGCGGAGCCGTTCCTCGCGAATCAGTCCGAGGAGTGGCAGGAGCGGCTCGCGGAGGATCTCGGGAACCTGCGCGCCGCGGCCGACTGGTTCGAGCTGCAGCACGACGCACCGGAGGGGGCCCTGCGGTTGGCGGCGGCGCTGCACTGGTTCTGGTTCGGGCTGGGTCACTACCGCGAGGCGCGACGGCGCCTCGAGAAGGCGCTCGCGCGGAGCGGCAGTGTGCGGACCCTCCCGCGGGGACGCGCGCTCTCCTCACTCGCGACCTATCTAGCACTCCAAGGCGAAGCGATGGCGCTCCGTCCGGTGGCAGAGGAGAGCGTGGCCATCCTGCGGGAAACGGCCGCCGGCTCGGCCGATCTCGTTTGCGCGCTCGTCGCGCTCGGGCAGTCGCGGCTGCTCGAAGGCGATCTGGACGGCGCGGCCGGCGTGGAGGCGGAAGCCCTCGGCCTCGCGCGCACCGTGCGGCCGCGCTACTGGATCACTTACGTGCTGTACTGGCAGGGCCGCGTGGCCCAGGTCCGCGGCGATCTCACGGCAGCGCGCGCAGCATTCGACGAGGGCGCCGCGATCGGCCTCGAGGATGGCTTCAACCAGCCGATCGCCCATCTCTCGACGATGCGGGGCCGACTCGCCCTCGCCGAAGGGGACAGCGCCGCCGCCCTGGGCTGGTTCGCCGTCGCGATCACGCCGCTCAAGCGGATGAAAAACCATTGGTCCGCGATTATGCTGCTGGAAGACCTCGCGCGCATCGCCGCCGAACGAGGCGATCCCGAGCGGGCCGCGCGCGCGCTGGGCGCCGTAGCCAACCTGCGCGAGGAGGCCGGGGCCGCCCCGCTGCCGCTCGAGCGCGAGGCAATCGACCGTTTCGCCGGGTCGCTCCGGGGCGCCCTTGGCCCACCGGCGTACGGGGCGGCATTCCAGGCGGGTCAAGCGTTGAGCCTGACGCAGGCCCTGGACCTCGCCGAGACGATGGTCGGTGCAGCGACAGCGGCTTAGGACCTAAACAGGTTCCAACGCCGCGCGACAATCTTGGACTAATCAGCAAAAACAATAAAGATGAACGCAGCGCGGCAAAGGTAACGCACGCGTTGTAACGCGCCGGTCGCAAAGAAGTTATAAACCGGCGTCGCAATGCATCCCATGTGTTGCGCCCCTGCCTCACCCTGCGCGCGCAAAAACCGGTGTACCAAAACTCACATGATCAATTGGCGGAATTCACTCGCGCTCGTCGCGTGCGCCTCGGGCGCGCCCGCCGTCGCGCAGGAAATACCGCAACGGATGTCGTATGGACTCGAACTCGCGTTCCGCTCAGGCCACGCAGACCGCGGGTTCATCATCAACGATCGTCCGGTCATTCAACCCGAGATGTGGCTCTCCGGAAGGGGCACCGAGTTGTCCGTGTGGAGCAACTTCGCGTTGGCCCAAACCACTGATGGTGCCCGCCCGCAGATCCTCGAGCTGGAGCTGACGCGCGAGCAGGCGTGGGGCAAACTCACGGTCGCGCCCGCCCTCCGGATGTTCTTCTACCACGATGCGCTGAGCACCGACAGGACCCGGTCGCTGGAAGGCTGGTTGAATCTCTCGTATGACGTTGGGCCGTTTCGCCTGTTCACGCGTCACAGCCTCGACATCCTGACATTCAAGGGCGCGTACTTCGTCGATGCCGGGATCGAGTCCGAACACCACATCTCACCGGCTCTCGAGATCGGCGGCTCACTCGGCGCCGGATATGCGTCCGCACGGTTCAATGATGCCTACGCCGACATCGGCATACGGGCGCTCGATCGTGTGAGCGCCGAGACGTGGCTGACGGTCTACACGAAGCACTTCTACGTGGGCCCCCATTTCGAGTTCAGCTCAATTGTCGATCGCGCGGTGCGCGCGGCGACGCCTCGACCCACCTACCTCCTGGTCCGCCTCAGCATCGGAGGCGAGTTCTAGATGACTGCGACCGCCGCCCCGCCCGTCCGTCGAACGCCACAGCGGAGGCCGAGTCTCGTCGCACGCCTGGAACAGCTCGGGAAGATCCTGCGACCCACGCCGCATGTGCGGCTCGCCATCCCAGGCATGCAGCTGTTCGCCAAGCTCGAGTATGCGAACCCGATTGGCAGCATCAAGGACCGCCCCGCCTTTTGGATTCTCAAGCAGGCGGCGAAACGCGGGGAGATCTGCGACGAGACAACCGTGATCGAGTCGTCATCGGGGAATTTTGCCTCCGCCCTCGCCGCATTCACTCGCCTGGTAGACTTGCGATTCATTCCCGTGATCGATCCCAACATCTCCGCGACGTATGAGTCGATGCTGCGGCGCCTCTGTGATAGAGTGGTGAAAGTCGAGGAGCGCGACGACACCGGCGGATTCCTCAAGACCCGCTTGCGGATGGTAGAGCAGCTCTGTGCCACGACTCCGCACGCGTACTGGACGAACCAATACGCCAATCCGGACGCCGTGGACGCGCACTACCACCTCACGGCCGGCGACATCTGCGCCGATTTCGATTCGCTCGATTATGTCTTCATCGGCGTCAGCACGGGCGGCACGATCGCCGGCGTATCGCGCCGGCTGAAGGAGTGCTACCCAAGAGTGCGGATCATTGCCGTCGATACCGAGGGGTCCGTCATTTTCGGAGACGCTCCCAAGAAGCGCCATATTCCCGGCGTCGGGTCGAGCATCGTCCCGCCACTCGTCGCCGAGGCCGCCATCGACGACGTCGTCCTGGTGCCCGAGCGCGAGACCGCGGCGGCGTGCCGCGAGCTCCTCGTGACCCACGGGCTGTTCGCGGGCGGCTCCAGCGGAACCGCGTTCGCGGCCATCAAGCGATATGCGTCGAAGCTGGCTCGTTCCACGGTGCTGTTTCTCTGCGCAGACCGCGGCACGCCTTACCTCGACACGGTGTTCGATCCCGCGTGGACCACGCGACTCGAGTAGATCCATGACCTTCGAGCTGTCGATCATCAACGGCAAGACCGTCTTCGACATCGTCCGCGCGCATCGGGCCGCGTGCATCGACGTCGTCGAGCAGGCGTATCTCGCGCACGCCAATGGGCACTGCATCAACCCGCCGAGCTACTTCCTGCGCTTCCCCGAGAAGCCCGATTGCCGGATCATCGCGCTGCCGGCGTACCTCGGAAACGGCGTCGGCGTGGCCGGGCTCAAATGGATTGCCAGTTTTCCGGGAAACGTTCAGCGCGGCTTTCCGCGTGCATCCGCCGTGCTCGTGCTCAATAGCTGCGAGACCGGCTACCCCTTTGCCATTCTCGAGAGCTCGATCCTCTCGGCGGCGCGGACGGCTGCGTCGGCGGCGCTCGCGGCGTACTGGTTGAACGGGCAATCGCGCCGGGCTGAAGTCCTGGGCATCGTGGGCACCGGGTTCATTGCCCGCTATGTCTACGACTTCCTCATCGACACCGGATGGGCGATCAAAGAGGTGCGGCTGTACGACAAGTCGCCCGAGGAGAGCGAGAAGTTCAAGAGCACGGCGTGCCGCCCCGAGCACCACCGCGCGGTCACGGTCGTCCCCCACGTCAACGAGCTGCTCAGCGCCTCAGATTTGATCGTCTTCACGACGGTCGCGTCCGCACCGCACATCGCCGATACGTGGCTGTTCAATCACAACCCGCTGGTGCTGCACATTTCGCTGCGCGATCTCGCCCCCGAGATCCTGCTCACGTCGCAGAACGTGGTCGATGACGTCGAGCACGTCATGAAGGCGAATACCTCTCCCCATCTCACCGAGCAGCTGTCGGGCAATCGCAACTTCGTGACGGGCACGCTCGCCGAGATCATGCAGGGAAAGCGATCGGTAAATCGCAGCCGCCCGATCATTTTCTCGCCGTTCGGGATGGGGATACTCGACGTCGCGGTCGGCAAGTGGGTGTACGACCAGGCGATCGCCGCCGGCCAGGACCAGCGCGTACCGGACTTCTTCTACGAGACCGTGCGATGACGACCACGTCGTTCCAGGCCCCTGCCGAAACGATTTTCGCCGAGCTGCTCGCGGAGGTCCTGCGCGTCGACCAGGTGCCGGTGGAGAGCCATTTCTTCGATGACCTCGGCGCCGACTCGCTGCTCATGGCCCAGTTCTGCGCGCGCGTGAGAAAGCGCGGTGACTTGCCCAGAGTATCGATGAAGGACGTCTATGCGTATCCCACGATCCGGGGCCTCGCGAAGGCGCTCGCGAATGGCGGGCCAGCCACAACAGGGCGCCGAAAGACGCCGGAGGTCGCCGCGCCGACGCCAATTAACCCGCGCGAGTACATCCTGTGCGGCGCGCTGCAAGCGCTCTTCTACCTTGCGTTCTCGTACCTGGGCGTGCTCGCCGCGACCCGAGGCTATCAAGGGCTCGTGGCCGATGCGGCCGGCATCGAACGGGTCGTGCGCCTGGTGCTGTTCGGCGCGGTGGCGTTCCTCGTCGTGTGTGCCGTACCGATCGCAGCGAAGTGGCTGCTGATCGGTCGCTGGAAGACTCGGCAGATTCGACTCTGGAGCCTCGAGTACCTGCGCTTCTGGATCGTCAAGACACTGATACGCTCGAACCCCTGCCCCTATCTGTTCATCGGCTCGCCGCTGTACGGGCTCTATCTACGGGCGCTGGGCGCGAAGGTCGGGCCGGGCGTGCTGATCCTGTCGCGGCGGATCCCCGTGTGCACCGACTTGCTCTCGATCGGGGCGGGAACGGTGATCCGCCGGGAGGCGAGCTTCCTCTGCTACCGCGGCCAGGCAGGCCGGATCGAGATCGGATCGGTGACCCTCGGCCGAGACGTGTATGTCGGCGAGATGTCAGTGCTGGATATCGGCACCGGGATGGGTGACGGAGCGCAGCTCGCTCATGCGTCTGCGTTGCACAGCGGCCAGGCGGTACCTCCTGGAGAGCGGTGGCACGGATCGCCCGCGCAGCGCACGGACGTGAACTACATGAGAGTGCCGCCATGTAAGGGCAGCACGTTGCGCCGCGCCATCTCCGGCACGCTCACGCTGCTCGCCATCCTCTTCCTTTATGTTCCGCTGCTCGAGGGCGGCCTGAACATGCTGTCGGTCTGGGTCTCCTCGCTCATCGCAGCCGGCCTCGTGCTTCGGGCGCTGGCGATTTCGTTCGTCCTCTTGTTCGGTGCCGTACTCGCCGGCCTCCTCGCTATCGGCATTGTTCCGCGCGCGTTGAGCGCCTTCCTGAAACCCGACACGGTCTATCCGCTGTTTGGCTTCCGCTACACGGCATACCGAATCATCGGGGGGTTGAGCCGGATGCGGTTCTTCCCGCTGCTCTTCGGTGACAGCTCCTACATCGTGCACTTTTTGCGGTGGGCCGGCTATCGCCTCACGCCCGTGGTGCAGACCGGGTCGAATTTCGGCAGCGAGGTGACGACCGCGAACCCCTTCCTGACCTCCGTGGGCACCGGCACGATGATCGCCGACGGTCTGAACGTGATGAATGACGAGATCTCGAGCACCTCGTTCCGCGTGTCGCAGGCGGCGATCGGGCCCCGCAACTTCCTGGGCAACTACGTCACCTATCCCGCCGGCGGCAGGACGGGCGATAACGTCCTGCTCGGAACGAAGGTGATGGTCCCGATCGACGGCAAGGTTCGCGAAGGGGTGGGCTTGCTCGGCTCGCCACCGTTCGAGATTCCGCGCTCCGTCGAGCGCGACAGCCGATTCGACCATCTGCGGACGGGCGAAGCGTTGCGCCGCGGCCTCGCCGCAAAGAATCGATTCAATCTCCGGACAATCGGCATTTTTCTCTCGACGCGGTGGCTTGGTGTCTTCCTGATCGTGCTCATCGATCTGGCCGCAATCGAGCTCTTCAACGACGTGCTGGCACACGCCGTCACGGCGGTGCTCCTCGCGCTCAGCGCTGTCGCCGCCGCGATCTATTACGCCCTGGTGGAGCGCCTCTTCGAGACGCTCGGCCCACCACCGCCGCCCATCTGCTCCATCTACGATTCCCGCTTTTGGTGGGTCGAGCGCGTGTGGAAGCTGCATCCGATCAACTTCCTGCACCTGTTTGACGGTACGCCATTCAAGAGCGTCCTGTGGCGGCTGATCGGTGTCCGATTCGGCAAGCGCGTGTTCGACGACGGCGTCTTCATCTCCGAGCCGACGTTGACCGTCATCGGAGACGAGTGCACGCTCAATCAACAAACGATTCTCCAGTGCGATTCGCAGGAGGACGGCACGTACAAGTCCGGCCCCATGACGATTGGCGCCGGCTGCTCGATCGGCGTGGGCGCCTTCGTGCATTACGGCGTGACGATGGGAGACGGCGCGGTACTCGCCG
>WNGC01002226.1_pt1 | contig 11862 bp, 11 predicted proteins | sample 5400051 | NCBI WGS metagenome assembly WNGC01 (sample SAMN13153368, study PRJNA577476) | soil metagenome | isolation source: 20 cm soil or saprolite under grassland replicate 2 | place: USA:California | collected 2016-06-15 | reverse complement strand
GATCCCCAGTTCGAAGGGCAGACCAAGACCAAGCTCGGCAACTCCGAAGTCGAGGGGATCGTGAAGACCGTGGTCAACGACGCCCTGGGCGAGTTCTTCGACAAGACGCCGAGCGTGGCGCGGACCATCATCGCCAAGGCGGTGAGCGCGGCGCGGGCGCGCGAGGCGGCGCGCAAGGCGCGCGAGCTGGTCCGCAAGAAGAGCGGGCTCGAGGGCGGGTTGCTCCCCGGGAAGCTCGCTGACTGCTCGGTCTCGGACCCGAAGCTCACGGAGCTGTATCTGGTCGAGGGCGATTCCGCCGGCGGCTCGGCCAAACAGGGGCGCGACCGCAGCTTCCAGGCGATCCTGCCGTTGCGGGGCAAGATTCTCAACGTGCAGAAGGCGCGCATCGACAAGATCCTCTCCAACGAGGAGATCCGGACGATCATCACGGCGATCGGCACCGGCGTGGGCGAGGGTTTCACGCTCGACGACGCGCGCTACCACAAGATCATCATCATGACGGACGCCGACGTGGACGGCGCCCACATTCGCACCCTGCTCCTCACGTTCTTCTATAAGGAGATGAAGTTCCTGATCGACGCCGGCTACATCTACATCGCGCAGCCGCCGCTGTATCGCGTCGCCAAGGGCAAGGAAGAGTTCTACGCCTACGACGAGAAGGAACGCGACGCCTACGTGAAACGGCTCACGAACGGCGAGGCGGGAGCGGGCCACGGGAATGCCATGATTCAGCGATACAAAGGACTGGGGGAGATGAATCCCGACCAGCTGCGCAACACGACGATGGATCCGGCGCGCCGCACCCTCCTCAAGGTGACCATGGAGGACGCGTTCGAGGCGTCGCAGCTGTTCGAGACGCTGATGGGCGACGAAGTGGAGCCGCGACGGAAGTTCATCGAGGAGAACGCGAAGTTCGTGCGCAACCTCGACATCTAGGGCCTAGCGCTTCAGCTCTTCGACGCCGTCCTTCGTCACCCGATGTGAGATCAAGGGCAGCGGCTTCTCCGCGAGCTTGTCGCCGATCACGATCGCCTGCTGCAGCGCCTCGAACCCGAGCTTGATCCCCGCCGGATCCTTTGCGAACACGGAAGCGATCGGCTCCCCCGCCGGGACCTTGTCGCCCGGGTTCACGGTGATGACGAACCCGACCGTGGGATCCACCGTATCTTCGACCGCGAGACGCCCACCACCCATGGCCACGACGGCACGGCCGATGATCTTCGGCTCCACCCGCTGCACCACGCCCGTGCGGGGCGCATTGTACACCTCGACCTCCTGCGCCTGCGGCAGCACCGACGCATCCTCGACCACCTTGGGGTTGCCGCCCTGGGCCTCGATCACCCGCTCGAATTGCTCGGCGGCGAGCCCCGATGCGAGCGCGTTCTCGAGTCGCTGGCGCGCCTTCTTCGACGTCTTCTCCACGCCCGCGACGAGCAGCATTTCGACGCCCAGGGCGTAGGTCACCTCCATCAGGTCAGGCGGCCCCTCGCCGCGCAGCGCGAGGATCGCCTCTTCGGTCTCGAGCGCGTTGCCGCAGGCGCGCCCGAGCGGGCGGTCCATGGCGGTGAGCAGCGCGACGGTGGGGCAGCCGCGGTCCTCGCCCAGCGCGATCATCGTCTGCGCGAGCTCGAGACTCTGCTCGAGCTTGGGGAGGAACGCCCCACTGCCCCGCTTCACGTCGAGCACCAGCGCGTTCAGCCCTTCGGCGAGCTTCTTCGACATGATGCTGGCGGCGATCAACGGAATCGCCGCGACCGTGCCCGTCACGTCGCGCAGCGCGTACAGCCGGCGGTCGGCGGGGGCGATCTCCGGCGTCTGCCCGATCATGGCGCAACCGAGCTTCATCACCTGGGCCTTGGCCTCCGCGAGCGACAGGCCGGTGCGGAACCCGGGGATCGCCTCGAGCTTGTCCAGGGTGCCACCGGTGTGGCCCAGCCCGCGTCCCGACATCATCGGCACCGCCACCCCGCACGCGGCGACGAGCGGCGCGAGCACCAGCGACACTTTGTCGCCGACGCCGCCGGTCGAATGTTTGTCGACGCGCGGCGTTCCCCACGAGTCGAATGACAGCCGCTGACCCGAGGCGAGCATCGCGTCGGTGAGCGCGGCGAGCTCCTGGCGCTCGAGCCCCCGGAGCAGCACCGCCATGAGCAGCGCCGACATCTGATAGTCGGGCACGCGGCCCGCGGTGTACGCGGCGACCAGGGCCGACCACTCCTCGGGCGTGAGGGCGCCGCCGTCGCGCTTGCGCTCGATGAGGGGCACGACCAACATTAGCGGCTCCCTGGCGTGCGGAGTCGTCGATGCGTGGTCCCGTGTCCCTGGTCATGTCGCTCGGCGTTCCCGCGCTGCTCGCGGCCCAGGCGCCGCTGGGGGTCGCGCAGCACATCGCGCTGGGCGATAGCGCGCACGCGGCGCTCGCGCCGCAGCAGGCCCTGGGACACTATCGCGCCGCGCTCGCCCATGATTCCACCAACTACGCCGCCCTGTGGAAGGCGGGCCGCGAAGCGGTGGACCTCGCCAAGCAGATCGAAGGCAAGGACGATTCCTCCAAGCAGCTGCGGGACAGCCTCTACGTCGTGGCGCGGGCGTACGGCGAGGCCGCGGTGCGCGTGAATCCCAACGGGGCCGACGGGCACTTCACGGTCGGCCAAGCCCTGGGCCGCCTGTCGCGCACCAAGGGAGGCAAGGAGCGGGTCCGTTTCGCCAAGCTCATCTACGATGAAGGGATGAAGGCCCTCGAGCTCGACTCGACGCACGACGGCGCGAATCACCTGATCGGGGCCTGGCATGCGGAGGTCAAGCGGCTGTCGGGATTCCAGAAGTTCTTCGCCAAGGCGCTGTTCGGCGGCGGGTTCCTGGACAAGGGCAACTGGGAGGACGCCCAGCGGTACCTCGAGAAGGCCGTCGCCCTGAAGCCGCAGAACATTTTTCACCGCCTCGAGCTGGCCGAAGTGTACGTGGACCTCGGGAAATACTCCAAGGCGCGGGAGCAGTTCACGGCGATCGCGCCGCTGCCCATCGCCGACGTGCTCGACCACGAGTACAAGCAAGAAGCCAAGCAGATCCTCGACGACATCAAAGGCGAGAAAGACGAGACCTAGCGCTTCATCAGGCGCTCGATCTCGGCCGTGGTCTTCGGCGCCCTGGCGGAGAGCCACTCCGCCCCGGTGGCCGTGACCAACACGTCGTCTTCGATCCGCACGCCGAGGCCCTCCGGCGCGAGGTAGATCCCGGGCTCGATCGTCAGGATCATCCCGGCCTTGAGCGGCGTGGCGTAGTCACCCACGTCGTGCACGTCCATGCCCAGCCAGTGCGACAACCCGTGAATGAAATAGGGGTCGCACGTTTCCGCCCCGCACAGGGTGCCGGAATGGGCGCGCATATAGTCGCGCGCCACGCGGTTGAGCTGGGCGATGGTCGTGCCGGGACGGATGGAATCGAACGCGGCCTGCTGGGTCGCCAGCACGAGGTCGTAAATCGCTTTCTGGCGCGGCGTGAACTTCCCGTTTACGGGGAAGGTCCGCGTCACGTCGGCGGTGTACTGTCCCCACTCCGCGCCCGCGTCCACCACGACCAGGTCGCCGTCCCGCGTCTGCCGCCGGTTCACGTCGTAGTGGAGCGTGGTGCTGTTGGGACCGCTGCCCACGATGGCCGGATAGCCCACACGATCGGCGCCGTTCCTCCGGAATGCCGCCTCGAGCGCCGCTTCGATCTCGTACTCCCACATGCCCGGGTGCGCCGCCTGCATCGCCGCGACATGCCCGAGCCCCGAGATGTCCACGGCCTTCCGCATGCGCACGATCTCGTCGGCGTCCTTCACGAGGCGCAGCGAATCCGCGGTCGGGCGCAGGTTGCGCACGTCGCGCCCCGCGAAGGCGAGGTCGCGGAGCCGCGGCTCGTCGCGTGTCGTCTGATCGAGTGGCGCGTAGACGGGTCCGTGGACCCGGACCAGCGCGGTGGAGAGCACCGCATCGAGGGAGTCCGTGGGGAGCACGCGCATGATGCCGGTGAGGCGGGACGCGATGCTGTCCGGCCCGAGGCGGAGGCCGGTCCAGCGCTCCTGGGACGGATTCCGCGGCGGCAGGAACAGCACGGTCTCGGCGGCGCCGCCACCCGCGACCAGGAGGAGCCACGCGTCCTGGGTCTCGAGCCCGGTGAAATAGAAGAACGTGTTGCTCTGGCGAAAGTCGTTGTCCTGCACGTAGTCGCGCTCGAGCTCGCGCTCGTGCGCGGCCGGCACGAGTACGACGCCGCGGCCGATGTGCGCCAGCAGCGCACGCCGCCGCGCGGCGACGCTCGCGGTGTCGACGGGCCGGCCCATGCCCGGCAACTCCGAGACCGGCGTCCAGGCGCCGAGCGGCGGCGCGGGGTTGGGACGGCCCTGCGCGGCGAGCGCGGGCACGACGAGGCACGCGGCGAGGAAGGCGGATCGCATGGGCTCCGAAGCTATCGCGCGCGCGCGCGCGCGGCAACTTGACGCCGCCTCCGCGGGAGACGCAAACTATGCCATGATTCCCCCCTCCGCTCTCGAGGCGCGCGTGGCCGAGCTCGAGCGCGAGCGCAAGCACCTGCTCGCGGTGATCGAGATCCTCAAGGAAGTCTCCACCTCGCTGCACTTCATCGACATCCTCCAGGCCATCGCGCGCAAGCTCGGCGAGGCGTTCGGGCTGGACCGCTGCTCGATCTTTCTCGCCGAGCGCGGCGGCCGGTCGGTGCGGCTGGTCGCCTCGTACGAGGATCCGACCATTCGCAACTACGTGGTGGACCTCGAGCGTTATCCGGAGCTGAAGCGCGCGATGCAGGGGGGTGAGACGGTGTTCATCCCCGACGCCGCTACCGATCCCAGTCTCAAGCACGTGAAGAGCGAGCTGATCAACCGCCGCGTGAAGTCCATCACGGTCGTGCCGATCACGTGGCGGGGGGTGGCGATCGGGGCGATCTTCCTGCGCACGTTCCGCGACGGACCCACCTTCTCAGACGAGGACGTGCGATTCGTGCAGGTGGTGGCCGCGATCACCGCGCAAGCCTTGCGCAACGCGCACCGCTACGAGCGCCTGGCCCAGCGCCAGCAGGAGACCGGCGAGACGATGCGCCGTATGGAGCTCGAGCGCGTGGCGCTGCTGGCGTTCCTGCGCCGCCTGCTCGGGGCGTTCGGCGAGCGTGAAGGTGCCTGGGCCGAAGGCCTCCTGCCGCGCGCCTCAGCCGACGAGCTCGACCGCTTGGTCGGCGTCGCGATGGCCGTCATTCAAGAGGAAGCCAAGGGTCGGTGAAGGGTCCTGCCGCACGAGCCGCCGAGCTGCGGCGGCTCCTCGAGCGCGCCAACCACGCCTACTACGTACTCGACAAGCCGGAGCTGTCCGACGCCGAGTACGACCGTCTGTTCCGCGAGCTGCAGGAGCTCGAGGCCAAGCATCCCGAGCTTCGCACCCCCGACAGCCCGACGCAGCGCGTCGGCGCCGAGCCCGCGGCGGCGTTCAAAAAGCACCGGCACCTGGTGCCGATGCTGTCCCTCGCCAACGCCTTCAACGAAGCGGAGCTCGCCGAATGGGAAAATCGCAACGCCCGGCTGGTCCCGGAGGTCCGCACCACCGGCTATACGCTGGAGGTGAAGATCGACGGCGCCGCGGTGAGTCTCACGTACGAGCAGGGACTGCTCGTCGTAGGCGCGACGCGCGGCAACGGCCTGGTCGGCGAAGACGTGACCGCCAATCTCCGCACGGTGGTCGACGTCCCGCTGCGGCTCACGGGCAAGGCGTGGCCCAAGCGGCTGGAGGTCCGCGGCGAGGTGTATTTCTCCAAGTCACGCTTCGCCCAGCTCAACCGCGAACGCGAGCAAGCGGGCGAGCCCGCGTTTGCCAACCCGCGCAACGCAGCCGCAGGATCGCTGCGCCAGCTGGACCCCAAGATCACCCACAGCCGCGGCCTGCGGATCTTCTGCTTTCACGTCGAAGCCCCGGGACAGAAACTGCCGGTCACGACGCAGCACGAGGTGCTCGAGCAGCTCACGACATGGGGATTCCCGGTCGAGCAGCACCACGCCCTCGTCCCCGACCTCGCCCACGCCAACCGCGAGATCACCACGCTCGAGCAGCTCCTCCCCACGCTCGACTACGGCGCCGACGGCGTCGTCGTGAAGGTGAACCCGCTGCGCCTGCACGCGGAACTCGGGACGGTTGGTAATCGCGAGCCGCGCTGGGCCGTCGCACGCAAGTTCGCGCCCGAGGTCCAGGTCACGAAGCTCAAGGAGATCCGAATCAACGTGGGACGCACCGGCGCGCTCAACCCGTACGCCGTGCTCGAACCCGTCGAGATCGGCGGCGTCACGGTCACCACGGCCACGCTCCACAACTTCGATCTGATCGAGGCGAAGGACATCCGCGAGGGCGACTGGGTGGAGGTCACGCGTGCGGGCGAGGTCATCCCGCAGGTGCTGGGACCCGTGCGGGAGCGCCGGACGGGCAAGGAGCGGAAGTTCAAGCGCCCGGAGCGCTGCCCCGTCTGCCACGCGAAGGTCGAGTACCCGTCTGACGAAGTGATGGCGTACTGCTCCAATGTCTCGTGCCCGGGCCGGATCCTCGAGAGCATCGTCCATTTCGCCGCCGTGCTGGACATTCGCGGCCTGGGATACCAGCGGGTGCGCGCCCTGCTCGAGGCCAAGCTCATCAAGGACGTCGCCGATCTGTACGACGTGACGCCGGCGCGGCTGATCTCGCTCGAAGGGTTCGCGGAGAAATCCGCCCAACAGCTCGTCGAGGCGATCCAGGCGTCGAAGCGGCAGCCCCTCTCGACGCTGCTGTACGGGCTCGGTCTCCGCCACGTGGGCGCGCAGGTGGCGAAGCTGCTCGCCCGCCACTTCGGCACCATGAAGGCGCTCCGCAACGCCTCGGTCGAGGAGATCAGCAAGATCCGCGGCGTCGGGATGGCGATCGCGGAGGCGGTGGCGGGGTTTTTCGACGAGCCCAAGAACCGCAAGCTGCTCGAGCGCCTGGACAAGCTCGGGCTCAACCTCACCGAGCCGACGGCCGCCGAGGCGCAGGGCCCGCTCGCGGGACAGACCTATGTGGTGACCGGCACGCTGCCGTCGCTCTCCCGCGCGAAGGCGGCCGAGCTGATCGAGGCGGCGGGCGGGCACGTCGTGGACAGCATCTCGAAGAAGACCACGGCCCTCGTCGTCGGGGCGGACGCGGGGTCGAAGCTCGAAAAAGCCAAAGTGCTCGGTATCCCGATCATCGACGAGGCGGAACTCTTGCGCCGCGCACGGGCCAAACCCTAAGTTGCCGTCCCAGATGAGCGCCCCTCCCTCCACAGCCGCGACCGAGGCCCTCACGATCGGGCGCGCCGCGCTGCGGCAGCTCCATGCCACCCTGCTCCGCGATGCGCCCGACCTCACCGTCCCCATCCTCCAGGAGGTGGGATTCGCCGCCGGAGCGGGAGTGTTTCAGGCGTTTTGCACCTGGCTACCCGCGGAAACGGGCGTCGCGCGGCCCGACGACCTCGACGCCGGGCGACTGAACGCCGTCCTGTCCGCGTTCTTCCAGGCGACGGGGTGGGGCTCGGTCAGCGTGGCCCCGCTCGGCCATGCAGCCCTGGTCGTGGACTCGAGCGACTGGGCCGAAGCGGCCCCCGGGAGCGCCCCGGAGCCGATGTGCTTCTTCTCGTCGGGCATGCTGGCGGATTTCTTCGGTCGTCTGTCGGGGGAGCCCGTCGCCGTGATGGAGGTCGAGTGCCGCTCCCGAAACGACGAGCGGTGCCGGTTCCTGTCTGCTTCCCCCGATACGTTGAACGCGGTGTATGAGGAGATGACTCGGGGTCACAACTACGAAGAGGTGTTAGGGGCTAGGGGCTGACGTAGGTGTCGGGTGTCAGGTGCCTGGTGTCTGGGTTGAACGGCGACGCCGCGTCAGGGCGCGTACCAGCCCAGCGAGCATTCGCCCGACGTCGGCGGCTTGGGCCAATGCGCGATCCTCCGATTCTTTCGACACGTAGCCCATGCGTCCCGCAATCATCACCTGCGTTTCCATTTCCATCAACGAGCCGTTCGCAATGGACAGGTGGTGCAGGTAGTCGCCGAGATGGTCTCGTCCGTGCCCCTCCGCGACGTTGGACGGCACCGACGTCGCAGCCCGCCGCATCTGCTGGACGAGTCCGTACTTTTCGTCGCGAGGGAGAGTGTCGCTGAGTCGGTACACCTGAACCACCAAGTCCATCGCGCGCTGCCAGACCAACAGGTCCCGGTAGCCCTTGACTACCAGAGATCGCACCACGCCTGAATCACGCATCGGAACCCTCGTCAGGTGTTTCAGGCGAGTCTACCTATAGAGGACTAACCGCGAAGAACCCTTTCTCGGCGAAGGGGATCCATTCCATGCGCTTAGCTGACACCTGACACCAGGCACCTGACACCCCAGTGACCCAGCTCGAGGAGCAGATCCGAGCCATCGTCGATCGCGAAACTCACGCCTGGGACACACAGGACGCGCCGCTGCTCGTGTCCTGCTTTCATCCGGCTATGGTCTGGCCCTGGCCTCCCACGGCCCAGTCGCACGATCCCATGACATGGGTCCTGGTGTGGGGTCGCTTCGACGCGGAGCGCTGGCGGCGGGGGTGGCAGCAGCTATTCGATACCCACACCCTCGTCCACAACCGGCGCGACATCAAGAAAATCGTCGTCTCGGCCGAAGGGGACGGGGCGTTCGCGGTCGTCGACATCGACACGCGGTGGCGGCACAACCAGACGGGCGCGGAGCAGCAGTGGAAGGGGCGGACCTGCAAGATCTACACGCAGGTCGGGACGCAGTGGAAAATGATTGCGCAGACGGGGGTGCTGGAATACTGAGGTGCCAGGTGCTGGGTTGCAGGTGTCAGGTCCCCGGCACCTGACACCCGAGACCTGGCACCCGCGGTTTATCGGCGAGCGACGCTTACCCCCTCAAATAGCACCGACGGCGCCCAGCGGGACCCCGTCCAGCGCGCGTCGTTCCCGAAGCCTCCGACCCGTTTCCACAAGTCGTACGCGTTCCCCGCGACCGCGGCGTCCTTCACCCGACCCGTGATCTCGCCGCGCTCGATCCGGTACGCCAGGGCGACGGGATGGCTGAACGCCCCACCGATCACGTTCCCCTGCCCGACCCCGATCAGCTCGTCGACCAACAAGCCGTCGGTGATACCGGCCAGCAATCCGCCCCCCAACGGTAGGGGCGCAGCATGCTGCGCCCCTACATCGCCCAAGACGATGTTGCTGTACGCCGGCACCGGCTTCCCGAAGATCCCGCGAGTCCCGTGTCCCGTGCTCTCGGTCTTCGCGCGCGCCGCCGTCTCGAGGTCGTAGATGAAGCGTCGCACGACGCCACGTTCCACGAGAGACGTGGTCCGGGATGGGACACACTCATCGTCCACGGGACGGGATGCGGTGCGACCCACGCGGAGCGAGTCGTCGGTGAGCGAGAGCCGGGGGTCGAACACCTCCTGCCCCACCTTCGCCCCCAGCGGGGAAATGCCCTGCAGCACCGCCTTTCCAGAGAGGGCCTGCGTCACCGGAAGCATCAGCGCCGACAGCCCGGCAGGGGTGAAGATGACGGGGAGTGCACCGTCGGGCGGCGCGACGACGCGCAGCGCGTGATCGAGCCGCGCGTTGATCGAGGCGACCAGGGCTGCGAGCGCCTCGTCCGACGGAACATCCGCTCCCTCGAGCGCGTCCGAGACCACCAGCACGTCGTCGCCGGCGATGCGCCAGACGTCGGCGCTGACGCCGCAGGCCGTGCCGCGATACTCCCCGCTCGCCCCCGCGGAGTTGGCGACCCGCGTCGCCGTGGTTTCGCGCTCGATCGCGACGTTGACCCGACATCCCTCACGCTCGAGCCCGGCCAGGAGCGAGCGCCCGATACCGATCAGATCGTCAAGGGACGCGTTCGCTGCCCGGTCGAAGCACGTGGTGAGCGGTGAGAGAGGGCCCGGCGCCGGAAACACGAGATCCAGCTCCTCGCCCAGCGCGGCCGACGCGAGCGCCCGGTCCAGTAGGGGCGGAGCATCCTGCGCCCCTACGTCGTTCCCCCCCACCGCGGTGGTGCCCGCGACGCCCACCCGCCCGTGGTGGCGCACCCTCAGGTTCGCCCCCGCTTCCTCGGTCGCGGCGGCCGACTTGAGCCGGCCCCACTCGAACCCGACGGTCGTCCGCTCGACCCGGCGCCACAGCGCATCGGCGCCACCGTCGGCGCGGCGTCGGGCCGCTTCGATGAGCTGCGCGATCATGGCCCCATGTCGCCGCCGACCAGCGCCTCCTCGATGCGGACGTGCGGTGCCCCTTCGGTGACGGGGAGGGGGAACTGACCGGCCTTGCCGCACCCGCCGCCCATCTGGTTCCAGCGGAAGTCGGCGGCGATGTGATCGATGCGGTCGAGCGTCTGGAAGAGATTCCCCGCGAGCACGACGTCCTTCACGAGCTCCGCGACCCGGCCGTCCCGGATCATGCGGCCGTAGGCAGCGGTGAACGAGAAATTCTCGAGCATGGTCTGCCCGCCGAACGCGCCACAGGCGTAGACGCCGAGCTTCACGTCGGCGATCAGGTCCTCGAAGCTGACGCTCCCCCGGGCGCCGGCGATGTAGGTGTTCGTCATGCGCACGATCGGCGCGTGACGGAACGAGATCGCGCGGGCGTTGCCGGTCGGCCGCTCGCCCATCGCGGCGGCGGTCTCGCGCGAGTGCAGCCGGCCCACCAGGATCCCGTCCTTGATGAGGGTGGTGTCTTGCGTAGCCGTACCCTCGTCGTCGAACGGCAGCGTGCCGCGGAGGCCGGGTGCGGCGCCGTTGTCCCCCACGTTGAGGACTGGTTTCCCGAAGCGGCGACCGAGGGTCATCATCTCGCGCGCCTGCGGGTTCTCGTACACGAAGTCGGCCTCGGAGAGGTGTCCGAACGCCTCGTGGATGAACACGCCGGCCAGCTCGGGATCGAGGATCACGGGATAGGTGCCGCCCTTGACCATGGGCGCGTCGAGCAGCTCGACCGCCCGCTCCGCGACCGCGCGAAACCCGGCCGCCTTGCCCTGTACCGCGTGCCAGCCGCGCCGCATCCCGATCGACTCGAGTCCCTTCTCGATCGTGCCGTCGCGGCGCGCCACGGCGGTCCCGGAGAGCGTGACGTCCGGCCGCAGCTCGTGCAGGATCGTGCCTTGCGAGTTCACATACCAGTACTCGCTCACCTCGTCCCGGTACACGGCGAGCGTATCGACGATCCGGTCGCTCACACCGAGCATGGCGCCGTTGTACGCTTCCAGGAGCCGCTTCTTCTCCGCGATGGGCACGCCGCGCACATCTCCGTCGAGATCGAGGAGCGCGTCCGCTTGATGCGGCGGCACGTCGTCCAGGCGGATGGGCGGGTCCACCGGTATGGCGCGGGAGAGCTCGCCGGCGCGTACCACCATCGCGTCGAGCCGGTCGAGCGAGGTGAAGGAGGCGACGCCCCAGCCGCGGCCCGCGTGCAGCGCGCGCACGAAGCCGCCCTGGTCTTCGCTCGCCGTGGCGGATTCGAGCCGGCGGCCACGGAAGGTCACCGCCGTGCTCCAGGTGCGTTCGACGCGGATTTCGGTGTAGTCGGCGCGGGAGCGGGAGAGCGCCGCGGTCAGCCGGTCGATCAACCGCCGAGTTCCTTGAGCTTCGCGGCGTAGTCGGGCCGCATCACGATCTCCCCGTCGATGATGACCTCGCGGTCCCAGGGAAGGATGATGAAGTTATCGGTCTCGAGCGCGTAGAAGTCCGGCTGGAAGGGGCCGGTGCGGAACGAGACGGCGGTCTTCACGGCGGCGGGCTTGAGCTCGCGCACGGCGTTGAGGGCGAGCTTCATCGTGGCTCCGGTATCGCAGG
>WNGC01002225.1_pt1 | contig 11863 bp, 8 predicted proteins | sample 5400051 | NCBI WGS metagenome assembly WNGC01 (sample SAMN13153368, study PRJNA577476) | soil metagenome | isolation source: 20 cm soil or saprolite under grassland replicate 2 | place: USA:California | collected 2016-06-15 | reverse complement strand
AATCGCTCACCCAAGCCGTGGCCGCGCTCGAACACCTGCGCCTCGCCCTCGTCAAACGGCAATCGGGCGGGCCGGCGTCCGATCTCACGCTCGCGCTCGAGCGCGCCAAGGAGATCGGGGACCACGTCGAGCGCCGGCTGGCGGCGGTGGCTGAGGTGGAGCGGCTGCTCGAGTAATTCTGCATGTGAAAAGCCGCTGCCGAGTCAATGATCGCCCGGCCAGCTTGAAGCCGTACTCCTTACTTGAGCGCCGCGTTGAGCAACGCCGCCAGACGATAGCCCGCCCGGGCGATCCGCCCCTCCGAGACCCGCAACGCTTCGGCCTGGTACGCAGCCGACGGTGCGCTGCCGCGACTCACCCCTGAGTACACGACGGTCTGCGCGAGGCGCAGTCCTTCGTGCGCCCAGCTCACGGCATCAGTCCCCGCCGGCGGCGTCCCTGCCACGCGATCGATCTGCCGCGCAATGCGCGTCGCGTACGCGATGGAATCCTCGCCCGGCTCGGGCGCGACCGCTTCGTCGAGAATGCGGTCCCAGTACGCGTGCAGGTTGCGATTGTCGTCGAGATGGAACGTGTTGCCGCCCTCGTCGCCCTTTGGGAGCGGCTCGGCGGGCGTGACGCGGGAGCTCGAGTGGAGCGGTTGGTGGATGTCGCCCACCAGGTGCATCACCCACGCGAGGGCGACGGCGCGGGTGGTATCGGCGGCGCTCGAATCGGCGAGCGTGGCGCCGAGCGCGACGATGCGCTCGGCGGCGTTGAGCGAATCGGGGCCGGTGTTGGGGATGTCGTGTGGCTGGCCGTTCTCCGCGTCCCAGTAGAAGTCGGCGTAGTGCCAGGTGGCGTGGTGGTAGACGTGCCAGGACTGGTTGCGGTTGCGCACCAGGTCGGCCCACGTGGCGGCGTTCAGGAACAGGGCGCGATCGCGCGCCGCCTCGCTGCCGTCGGCGGGACGGAGCGAGGCGAAGTTGGCGAGCGCCGGCCCGTGCAGCAGCAGCTCGACGGCACGGGCGCGGGCGCGCGGGGTCATGTGCTCCCAGGCGATCGCGGCGACGGTGCGGTGGCCCGCGGTGTCCCACACGGCGGACGCCGGCAGCGCGAGCAGGGCGGCGGTGACGAGGCCGGCGCGGCTCACACCGGCCGGAACAACTCTGCAAGCGAAAGCATGAGCGGCGCGACGGCTCCCGTAGGCAGCCATTCGACCCTCTCGCGCTCGACTCTGGGGAGGGCCACCTCCGGTGTCCATACCTCCACGAAGTGCTCGTCCGGCTCCACGAGCCAGTAGGCGGGGACACGCATCTCCTGATATAGCCGGCGCTTGGTGAAGCGGTCGGCGCGAGCCGTCGACGGACTCAACACCTCCACCGCCAGCTCGAGGCCGCGCAGTCTAGACCAGTCGAGCGTCCGGACCTCTGCGGTCGGGACGACGAAGAGATCCGGCTGTACCAACACGTCCGGTGTTCCCCAGGAGATGTCGGACGCCGTGGCGAACACCTGCCACTCCGGCCGGCCCTGGAGGTACGCCCTGAGGACATCGCGCAACCGCTCTACTACAATCTGGTGCCACATGCGGGGAGCGGGCGTCACCAGCAGCTCCCCGTGCACCGTTTCGTACCGGTTGCCGTCGTCGGGGAGCGCGCGCACCATGTCGGCCGTGTAATAGATCGGCGCCGCCATACCCATATGATCGAGTCCTCGGCCGCGGATTGGCAAGACAGCACGGCTCCAGCATGCGACGGGCGGGGCGCTTTCGCGGCATCGTTTCATTGCGGCAGCGAGCGAAACCACGCCGGCAGAGGACGAGCCGCTCGTCAGAGCGGGAGCAATGCTCGGCTGACCCCGGGCGCAAGCCCGGGGATCCACCGCTGGCACAATGCTGCGGCAGGTGTATCGTCTTGTAGCGTCCGACTCGAGTAGCCAGGCCGCCAAAGGTTGAAAAGGAGGAACTGGTGATGAAAAGCCAACGCATGCGGACGATTGCTATCGTAACGGCGCTCGTCAGTGGCTTGGGCGGCAGCGCCATGTCCGCCCAGGACAAGTACGCCTTGAAGGTGCCGGGTGGGCTCGCGTTCTCCGAGTTCCGGGGATACGAGGCCTGGCAGGTTGTCTCCATCAGTCAGGACGGACCGCTGTTTGCTGCGATCCTCGCGAATCCCGTGATGATCGAAGCCTACCAGGCCGGCGTGCCCGGGAACGGCAAGCCGTTCCCCGACGGGTCCAAGATGGCGAAGATCCATTGGAGCCCGAAAAAGCTGGAGACGTTCCCCGCCGCGACGGTGCCGGGCACGCAGCATGACGTCGACTTCATGGTGAAGGACAGCAAGCGGTTCGCCGACAGCGGTGGGTGGGGATGGGCCGCGTTCAACTATAGCGCGGCGTCCCGCACCTTCTCGCCCGGCACCACAGCCGACGTGCCGCCGCAGGGGAACGACGCCAAGTGTGGATTGGGGTGCCACACGATCGTGAAGAACAGAGACTACGTCTTCACGGATTACCAGAGCCGCTGAAACGAAACGCCGGACCCGGCTGACCCCGGGCGAGAAGCCCGGGGATCACGGAGACTCAGGAATCGCCCTTACATGGCGCACGCAACGCCGGGCTCTCAGCGAGCCCAGCTGGCCGAAGTTGTTAAGCCCCCAGCAATACGCGGCGCTCGGCGTGATCCCGCAGGTCTGACCAAAGCCGGCGCTCACGCTCACGGGCGCGACGACATTGAACGCGCCGCTCGTGGCGCCCGTGAGGCCGGTCGCGGACGCGGTCAGCGTGTAGCCGGTGCCCGCCTTGTCGATGCTCAGGTTAGCGAAGGTCGCCACGCCTACCCAGAACCCGCCACGCGCGAACATCAAGCGCTTCAGAACGGAGTGACTCATGATCCCTCGACCCTGGTGAACGAGGCCTGGCTCAAGCTCCGGCACTCACCGCGGCTCGCTGGGCTCTCCCATCTTCACTTCAAGCGGATTGCCGCGCGCGCCATGCGTCAGGTCCTGATCGAGGGCGCCCGGAGAAGTGCGGAGCTCCTCGGCGTATCCGAGGCCACTATCCTCCGCGATTGGCGAGCGGCCAAGGCGTGGCTTGCCCATCAGCTGCGGCAAGCGAGCTGATGGACGCCGCGCGCTGGGAACGGATCCAGGCTCTGTTCCATGAAGCAGCGGACCTCGCGAGACCCGCCCAACGCGCGTTCCTCGAGGCGGAGTGCCCTGGGGACCCAGCGCTCATGGAGGAAGTGCTGGCCCTGCTCGATCGCGACGCGGCGCGCGTGGCCGGCCAGGTGCTCGAGGAAGCGATTCCCCCCGCCCTCCTGGAGCAGCATTTCGGCCCCTACCGCATGAAGCGGCTGCTCGGTCAGGGAGGGATGGGCGTTGTCTACCTTGCCGAGCGGGAAGACCTCGGCAGCGTCGCCGCCATCAAGATCCTGCGCGACGCGTGGCTCTCACCGGATCGCCGGGAGCGATTCACCAGCGAACAGCGCACGCTCGCCCAGCTCAATCACCCCGCGATCGCGCGGCTGTACGATGCAGACGTCCTCCCCGACGGCACTCCCTGGTTCGTGATGGAGTACGTCGAGGGTGTCCCCTTGACGACGTTCTGTGACGAACACGCCTCCTCGATTCCGGAGCGTCTACGCCTGTTCCGCGCCGTGTGCGAGGCGGTGGAGCACGCCCATCGCCACCTGATCGTCCATCGCGACCTGAAGCCGTCGAACATCCTGGTCAAGCCGGACGGGAGCGTGAAGCTGCTCGACTTCGGCATCGCCAAGCAGCTCGACAGCCTGGAAGGGCCCGCGGATCGGACCCGCACCGGACTGCGGCTCATGACGCCGGCCTACGCCGCGCCCGAGCAGTTCTTGGGCGAACCTGTCGGCATTCATACCGACATCTACACCCTCGGCGTTGTGCTGTACGAGTTGCTGACCGGGCGGCTACCGTTCCACTTGGCGAATCGGACGCCGAGCGAGGCGGAGACGGCTGTTGTCGAGCAGCGCCCGGAGCGGCCGTCGGCGGCCGCCAAGGAGAAGTCCGTCAGCAGACGGGCATGGGCGGATCTCGACGTGCTCTGCCTCACCGCGATGCACATCGAGCCTCAGCGGAGGTATCGGACCGTCGAGGCCCTGATCCGGGATATCGATCACTACCTCGCGGGCGAACCGCTCGAGGCCCGGCCGGACACGTTCGGCTACCGGCTGGGCAAGTACGTCCGGCGCAATTGGCGGCCGGTGTCCACCGCGACCGCGTCTTTCATCGTCGTCGTCGGTCTGGTCGTGTTCTACACGGTGCGGCTCGCGACGGCGCGGAATGCCGCTGTCGCCGAGGCGGCGCGGACGCAGCGCATCCAGCACTTCATGCTGAACCTCTTTCAGGGCGGCGAGGAGGCGGTCGGGCCCGCGGACAGTCTGCGCGTCGTGACGCTCGTCGACCGGGGTGTGCGGGACGCCCAGAGCCTCGATGGGGAGCCTGCGGTGCAGGCCGAGCTGTACGAGACGCTGGGCAGCATCTACCAGAAACTCGGCAAGCTCGACCGGGCGGATTCGCTGCTCCGCGCCGCCCTCGCCCAACGCCGCGCACTTTTCGGATCAGACCATGCCGAGGTTGCCACGAGCCTGGTGGCGCTCGGCCGCTTGCGGGTCGACCAAGCGGAGTACGCGGAAGCCGAACGGCTGATCCGAGAGGGGCTGGCGATGAGCAAGCGGCACCGTCGGCCAGACGACCCGGCGATCGCCAGCGCCACGGTCGCGCTCGGGCAGGTCTTCGAGGAGAGCGGCAAGTATGATGAAGGAATCAAGGTGCTCGAGCAGGCTGTTCGCCTCCGCGGGATGGCGCCAGCCCAGCCCACGGCAGAGCTGGCCGCGAGCATGCGCGAGCTGGCAAACACGCACTTCTACGCGGGACACCTCGCGGTCGCCGATTCGCTGGATCGGCTCGTCCTCGCGCTGACGCGCAAACTCAACGGTGAACGTCACCCGCTCGTCGCCGAGGATCTCATCAACCTCGGCGCCGTGCAGCAAGAGTGGGGGCATTATAAGGAAGCAGAACAGTACTACCGCCAGGCGCTCGAGATTACCCAAGCGTTTTACGGCCCGAACCATTACAAGACCGCCGCCGGTCTGACCGTACTAGGGCGAGCCCTCCGCTTCGAGCCCCAGGGCAACGACGAGGCGGCTCGCCTCTTTGAACGGGCGCTCGTCATACGGGAGCGGGTGTTCGGGAAGGTGCATCCCCAGGTCGCGTCCACGCTCAATGAGATGGGAGGCGTAGCGCTGGCGCGCAACAGGTTCGCCGAGGCGGAGGTGCTCGCCAGGCGCGTCCTGGCCATCTACCGGACGGTCTACGGCGGCAAGCACGCCTTTACCGGTGTCGGGGTCTCTAACCTGGCGAGTGTGTATGTGGCACAGCACCAATATGCCCGGGCCGAGCCGCTGTACCGGGAGGCGATCGAAATCTTCGCGGAGAGTCAAGGAGCCGAGCACCTGAACACCGGCATTGCGCGGATCAAACTGGGTCGGACGCTGCTGCGCCAACGCCGCTACGGGGAAGCGGTGCGAGAGACGCTCGCCGGGTACCAGATCCTGACCAAGCAGACTGATCCTGGCGTGAGCTGGTTGGTGAATGCGCGCGAAGATCTGGTGGCAGCCTACGATTCGCTCGGGCAGCCTGACAAGGCGGCCAAGTTTCGAGCGGAGCTTGCCGATACAGCCGGCAAGGGCGGCCAGGGCGCCAAGCGGAACTAACGCGGACGACCTCCTTACCGAACGGCGCCCGTCGAGGAAGGTGCTCCCAAGCCAAGTGTGGTCCCACACCGAAGTTACCGCCGCGAATGCAGGGCCATCCCTCTTTGTCGGACAGGGTTGCCGCCGCCTGGGCTTGCGTCCCATCTGTATGGCGCGTAACTCAGAACGTTCGTTCGTGGCCGGGACGTCCGCCGGCGTTGCGATGATTCTTGATGGTCCCACGAACGAGGAAGGAGCCTGTGCTGCCGAAACGCGTCCGAGTGCTGATCATCGACGACAATCGGCTGGTGCGCGAGGGGCTTGAGGCCATACTCGCAGCGCAGCCAGACCTGAAGGTCGTGGCGGTAGCGGCAGATATGGCTGCCGGGCTGCGCCACGTGCGGGAGTTCACGCCCCACGTGGTGCTCGTGGACGCGGGCTTGGACAACCCGGACAGTTGTCGCTGCATGGAACAGATCCGCACGATTGCCCCTGCAGTCAGAGTGATCGTGCTGGATCTCCTACCAGCGTCCGAAGAGATCATCGCGTTCGTCAAGGCGGGGGCGAATGGATTCATCATGAAAGACGCGAACGTCGAGGATCTCGTAGGCACGGTGCGATCGGTCGCCCGGGGGTCGGACGTGATTCCCCCCACCTTGGCCGGGACGTTGCTCTCACACATCGCGCAAGAGGTGGTCGTGCACCACCAGCCGAAGGCGGCGGCCGCGGTGCGAATGACGACGCGTGAGCGGGACATCATGAGCTTGATCGCCAATGGCCTGGGCAACAAGGCCATCGCGCAGCGGCTCGGGGTCGCGGGCGACACCGTGAAGTCCCACGTCCGCAACATTCTGGAAAAGCTGACGCTGCACAGCCGGCTCGCGATCGCCGCGCACGTCCACAGGGAAAACGCCCCCACCGACCGCAAATCCTCCGCCTGATCGACTGCGCGGACCTCTCCGCAGTCTACCCTGGGGCTACCGAGGCGTCCCGCTAACCGCTAAGAGCGGGCACGTGCCCACACAGTCGCTGACCTGCGCGGGGCCGCCCGTCAAGGAGCCCGTTGCCGAGCCCTCATCCGCTGAGGTGATCTTGATCTTCCCCACCGGCGTGGTCGCACGGCGCAGCACGTTCCCCGTGGCGGGATCCTTGATCTCCCGACCCGGGCGCAGCACCGCGTACTCCGCGCCCACCTTCACCCCGCCCGCCGTCCCAACGTTGATGACCAGCTCGCTCCCGGACACGTCGGCGACGAGCGCCGATACGACGGCGACCGTCTCGTTCTCCGGAATCTTGGGCGCGGCCGCTGCCAGCGTCGTGACGAGGTTGATCACCGCTGCCCGCGTCGCCTCGCCAAGGAGGGTGCTGGCGAGGTTCGAGCTCCACATGTCCGGGCCGCGGTAGGAGATCGCGCGGCTGTCCTCTTCGGTCTTCATTCTGGCGCGCTTCGATTCGCCCTTTCCCTGCGCCACGCCCAGAATTTCCCCCGTCCCGATCTGCACGATCCGCGCGTCGATCGCGACTGTGGCCTTGGTCTCTTTGCGGAGGCCCAAGTTGATGTTCTTGTCCTCGCGCTGGAATTGGGTGATCGACCCGATAATGATCGCGTCTACGCCGAGCAATCGGCCGAGCTTGGCGGCCGTGGAGGCATCCGCTCGGCTGTCCTGCTGGAAGTTCTGCTCGTTCAGGATGCGGTCGAGCTGAGCGCGCTCCATGACCGTATAGGTGCCGTTCCGCGCTAGCTCGGACACGAGCATGGTGGCAACGCCCTTTCCGATGTCCACGTCCGATCCCATGATGCCGGTCACGGAGCTGTGCACGGTGCCGTAGTCGAAGTCGAGCACCGCCACGCGGCGCCGGACGGCGGGGGCGGGCGCGGGCGCTGGTGCGGCGGTCTCCTGAGCCTGCAGCGCGGGCGCGGCCAAGGCGGTGAGACAGAGAGCTAGGGCGAGGCGCTTCATAGGACGGCTCCTGTTGTGAGTGCAACGAACAAGCGGTACTGAACGGTCGGATTCCTTATTTCACTCGCTGCCGGGCTCGTCTCAAAAGGAGAGCCCGCCCGAGACCGCTTGACCCCAACAATCGACTCCGGTCATCGCGGTTCTGCGGCGCTCTCTCTAAAAGGGCACGCTTCGCCTAGAACGTGAGCCCGCCCAACACGGCGACCGGGGTCAGGCGTTCCGTACCGCCCGTCCCGTCGCCCAGCTGGCCGTAGCGGTTATATCCCCAGCAATACGCGGCGCCGCCCGGCGTGACCCCGCAGGTGTGAGATTCGAGATATGGGTTGGATCCGCCGACGCTCACCGCCGCGAGCGTGAGCCCGCCGGAGACGGCGACCGGTGTCGCACTCCTCGTGGTCGTGCCGTTCCCCAGCTCGCCGCTGCCGTTAGACCCCCAGCAATACGCGGCGCCGCTGGTCGTGACTCCGCAGGTGTTAATGAAGCCCGCACTCACCGCCGCGAACGTGAGCCCGCCGGAGACGGCGACCGGTGTGGTACTGCTCGTCGTCGTGCCGTTCCCCAGCACGCCGTAGCCGTTGTCCCCCCAGCAATACGCGGCGCCGCTCGGCGTGAGCCCGCAGGTGTAACGAGTGCCCGCACTGACCGCCGCGAACGTGAGCCCGCCGGAGACGGCGACCGGTATCAGACTGCCCGTCGTCGTGCCGTTCCCCAGCGCGCCGCCGGCGTTGGACCCCCAGCAATACGCGGCGCCGCTCGGTGTGACCCCGCAGGAATGAGAATCGCTCGTACTGACCGCCGCGAACGTGAGCCCGCCGGAGACGGCGACCGGGGTCAGGCGATCCGTACCGGACGTCCCGTCGCCCAGCCCGCCGGTGTTGTTCCACCCCCAGCAATACGCGGTGCCGCTCGTCGTGACTCCGCAGGTGTGATAATCGCTCGTACTGACCGCCGTGAACGTGAGCCCGCCGGAGACGGCAACCGGCGTCAAAAAACTAAACGTCGTCGTGCCGTTTCCCCCCTGGCCGTAGTTGTTAAGCCCCCAGCAATACGCGGCGCCGCCCGTCGTGACCCCGCAGGTGTAATAACTGCCCCCACTGACCGTCGCGAACGTGAGCCCGCCGGAGACGGCGACCGGGGTCAGGCGATTGTTACCGTACGTCCCGTCGCCCGCCCCGCCGTAGGGGTTGCTCCCCCAGCAATACGCGGCGCCGCTCCGCGCGACCCCGCAGGTATGATCTGCGCCGGCGCTCAGGCTCACGGGCGCGACGACGACGACGATGACATTGAACGCGCTGCTCGTGGCGCCCGTGAGGCCGGTCGCAGACGCGGTCAGCGTGTAGCCGCTGGCGGCTCGGTTGAGGCTCAACGTCGAGAAGGTCGCCACCCCGCTGACCGCGGCGACCGTCGTGGTCCCCGTGAGGGCCCCGCCCGCGGGGTTGGTCGCGATCGCCACCGTGATGCTGGTGGTGGCGGTTGTCACCGCGTTGCCCTGGGCATCCTGGACCGCCACCTGCACCCCGGGCGTGATCGCCGCCCCGGCGGCCGTGTTGCTGGGCTGCACCGCAAAGACGAGCTTCGCCGCCGCGCCCGCGTTAATGCTGAATGCGGTGCTCGTGGCGGTCGGGAGGCCGGTCGCGGACGCGATCAGGGTGTAGCCGGTTCCGGGGTTGTTGATGCTCAGGTTCGCGAAGCTGGCGACGCCATTGACGGCGGCGACCGTCGTGGTGCCCGCGAGGGTTCCACTCGCGGAGTTGCTCCCGATCGCCAGCGAGATGCTAGTGGTCGCAGTCGTCACGGTGTTGCCCTGGGCATCCTGGACCGCCACCTGCATCGCGGGCGTGATCGCCGCGCCAGCGGCCGCAGTGCTGGGCTGCACGGTGAAGACGAGCTTCGCGGCCGCCCCAACGCCAATGTTGAACCCGCTGCTCGTGGCGCCCGTGAGGGCCGTCGCCGTGGCGGTCAGCGTGTAGCCGGTTCCGGAGTTGTTGATGCTCAGGTTCGCGAAGCTGGCGACGCCGTTGACCGCCGCCACCGTCTTGGTCCCCGCGAGGATTCCGCTCGCGGGGTTGGTCCCGATCGCCAGCGTGATGCCGGTGGTGGCGGTCGTGACGGTGTTGCCCTGGGCATCCTGGACCCCCACTTGCAGCGCGGGCGTGACCGCCGCCCCGGCGGCTGCGTTGCTTGGCTGTACCGTGAAGACGAGCTTCGCCGCCGCCCCAACGCTGATGTTGAACGCGGTGCTCGTCGCGCCCGTGAGGCCCGTCGCCGCGGCGGTTAACGTGTAGCCGGTGCCCACCGCGTTCAGACTCAAGGTCGAGAACGTCGCCACCCCGTTCACCGCCGCCACCGTCTTGGTCCCCGATAGTGTCCCACTCGCAGGGTTGGTCCCGATCGCCAGCGTGATGCTGGTGGTGGCGGTCGTCACGGTGTTGCCCTGGGCATCCTGGACCGCCACTTGCACAGCGGGCGTGTTCATTGCCCCGGCGCCCGCGTTGCTGGGCTGCACGGTGAAGACGACCTTCGCCCCGGCCCCAGCGCTAATGTTGAATGCGTTGCTCGCGGCGCCCGTGAGGCCGCTCCCAGACGCGGTCAGCGTGTAGCCGGTGCCTACCAAGTTCAGACTCAAGGTGGAGAACGTCGCCACGCCGTTGACCGCCCCCACCGTCTTGGTCCCCGCGAGGGTGCCACTCGCCGGGTTAGTCCCGATCGCCAACGTGATGCTGGTGGTGGCGGTCGTCACGGTGTTGCCCTGGGCATCCTGGACCGCGACCTGCACGGCCGGCGTGTTTGCCACCCCGGCGACCGCGTTGCTGGGCTGCACGATGAAGGCGAGCTTCGCCGCCGTCGGCTGGACCGGCCCCGAGGTGCTACCAGAGCATCCCCCGAGCGCGACACCGCACAGCACGACCCCTACCCACAACGCGCCACGCGCGAGCACTCCGCTAGGGCGCCTTCTCTCTGTGCTCCCGCCCTCTCCGGTACTCCCGCTAATCGGCGAGCGCGTCTGGAGCGTGATGTCCGTGATGCGGGGGAGCGCGGTGTGGGGCTGATTGGGTTGGGCCATCGGTCGAGCCTTGCGTGACGGGGGCAATCGCGGCACACGAGTTCGGCCGCACTAACGCGAACGGCTCTAGCTTGCCACTCGAAGGACGGCGTCGATATCGCCCGAAGTGATCAGGTGGGGGTGAGAAGGGACATACCTTCGAGGGGTGAGTTGAGGGTGAGAGTGATGTACCCCCTTCGGGGTAGAGGTTGCGCTACCGAGTGGTGTCACGACGGACGCACACTTCACACACGCCTGCGCGGCCCCATGTAAGCGGCTGTTGTCGCCTAGTAGGGAGGGTCGACCAGACCGCGGAACTCGCCTTGCTACAGCGTCAGGTAGACGACCTTGACGAACCCGTCCCCGTTGAACGTCCCCTTGCCCCAGTCGGCGTCGAGATCGGCGAACGGCTTGGCGGCGATCGCGTCGTCCAGCGACTTCCCGGACGCCTTGAGCGTGCGTACCCGGTCCGCGGCCTGGGACAGCATGTCGCGATACTTCGCGAGGTCGGCCTTGGTGGCGAGCGGGCCGTGGCCCGGGACGATCTTGGTGTCCGCGTCCGCCAGGCTCAGCACGCGGTCCGCCGCCGCGATCATGCCATCGATCCGGCCGCCGGTGGACCCATCGACGAAGGGATACCTGCCGTTGAAAAACACGTCGCCGGTGTGCAGCACTTTGGCTTTCTCGAAAACCACCACGACGTCGGTGTCGGTGTGCGCCGGCGGGACGTGGGTCACCACCAGCCGCTCGCCGTTCGCCTCGAGGTTGTAGCCCTCCTTGAAGACGCGTTGGGGCAGGGCGGCGGCGGGTGAGGGCGGGAAGTCGAGCTCGAGCACGGCGAGGTGGTGCGGTTGAGTCATCCGCAGCTTGGTGTTTTCGTGCGCCACGAGCGTGGCACCAGCAGCGCGGAGCGGGGCGTTGTTGTCGGTGTGATCGAAGTGCCAGTGCGTATTGATCACAAACTTCACGGGCGCGCCCAATCCCTTGAGCGACTCCTGGAGCTTGGGCCACGCGGGCGCCACGAACGTATCCACCACCACTAACCCGTCGGAGCCGCGCAGCACCACCACGTTGCCGCCGGGACCGGCGAGCAGCGTGAGGTTCTCGGCGAGCGGCTGAGCCTGTATCGGGACGGCGCCGATCCGCGCCCGAAACGCC
>WNGC01002224.1_pt1 | contig 11866 bp, 11 predicted proteins | sample 5400051 | NCBI WGS metagenome assembly WNGC01 (sample SAMN13153368, study PRJNA577476) | soil metagenome | isolation source: 20 cm soil or saprolite under grassland replicate 2 | place: USA:California | collected 2016-06-15 | reverse complement strand
CGGGCTTCGGCCATGAGATCCCCGCCCTCTTCGGGGGGCAGGTCGGCGACGATCAGGCCGTCCAGCCCGGCGGCCGTGGCGGCCCGGCAGAAGGCCTCGAGTCCGTGCCGGAGGATGAGGTTGTAGTAGGTCATGAAGGCGAGCGGGATCTGGGTGCGCTCGCGAAGGCGGGCCACCAGGTCGAGGGCCGCATCGAGGCCCATGCCGTGCGCCATCGCGCGGAGCCCCGCGCGCTGATTGATGGGGCCGTCGGCGATCGGATCGCTAAACGGGATGCCCAGCTCGACCGCGTCGGCCCCCGAGGCCACCAGCACGTCCACGTACTGCCCCGTCGTCCGGAGGTCCGGATCGCCCGCCATCACGTACGGGATGAGGGCGCGGCGGCCCCGCGCCCGCAGGTCCGCCAGCGTCCGGGCGAGCCGGTTGCCGGCGGTCGGCGGCGTCACGAACGGGCGCCCATGGTTTTCGCGATCGTGTCCACGTCCTTGTCGCCGCGCCCGCTGAGGCCGAGGACGATCACCTTGTCGGGACCGAGCCGCGGCGCGAGGGTGCGGAGGTAGGCGACGGCGTGGGCGGGCTCGAGCGCGGGGATGATCCCCTCGGTGCGGGAGAGGAGGTGAAACCCCTCGAGCGCCTCGGCGTCGGTCGCCGAGACGTACGTGGCCCGGCCGGTGTCCTTGAAATACGCGTGCTCGGGGCCGACCCCGGGGTAGTCGAGCCCGGCGGAGACGGAGTGCGTGGAGAGCACCTGCCCGTCGGCGTCCTGTAAGAGGTAGCTCATCGCGCCGTGGAGGACCCCCGGGGCGCCGGCGCACAGCGTTGCGGCGTGCCGCCCCGCGGCGAGCCCCAACCCTCCTGCCTCGACGCCGACCAGCGCGACATCCGGGTCGTCTTTAAATGGATGGAACAGCCCCATCGCGTTGCTCCCGCCCCCGACGCAGGCGACCAGGCAGTCCGGCAGCCGGCCCTCCGCCGCCCGCACCTGCTCTCGCACCTCCCGGCCGATCACCGACTGGAAGTCCCGGACGATCATGGGGTAGGGATGCGGCCCAACAACGGACCCGAGGACGTAGAGGGTCGTGTCGACGTTGGTGACCCAATCGCGCAGCGCCTCGCTGATGGCGTCCTTGAGCGTCCGGCTGCCGGAGTCGACGGGGATGACGCGGGCCCCCAGGATCTGCATGCGAATGACGTTGAGGGCCTGGCGCTCCATGTCTTCCGTCCCCATGTAGACGTCGCACGGCAGTCCAAACGCGGCCGCCGCGGTGGCCGTCGCCACCCCGTGCTGGCCCGCGCCGGTCTCGGCGATGATCCGGCGCTTGCCCATGCGGAGGGCGAGGAGTCCCTGGCCGATCGTGTTGTTGATCTTGTGGGCGCCGGTGTGCAGGAGGTCCTCGCGCTTCAGGTAGATCCGCGCGCCGCCGAGGGCCTCGGTCAGCCGCCGGGCGAAGTAGAGCGGGGTCGGCCGCCCGCAGAAATCTCTCAAGTACCGGCGGACCTCGGCGATAAACGCGGGGTCGGCGACCGCGGCCGTGTACGCGGCTTCCAGTTCGTCGAGCACCGGGATCAGCGTCTCCGGCACGTAGCGGCCGCCGTACGCGCCAAACCGCCCCCGGGCACGGGTCTCCGTCCCTGGGTGGACCGTCATCGTCGCACCTCCGCGGCATTCCACTCCTGCACTCGGGCAACGAACGCGCGGATCTTCGCCGGATCTTTCTGGCCGCCGGTCTCCACGCCGCTCGCGACGTCCACCGCATACGGGACCGCCGCCCGGATGGCGTCGCCCACGTTCTCGGGGGTGAGCCCTCCGGACAGGATCACCGGCCCCGCCGCCTTCGCCCGCGCGGCCAGGGACCAGTCGAAGGGGCGTCCGGTGCCCCCCATCTCCCCAGGCACGTGCGTGTCCAGCAGGAACGCGGCCACGCGATAGCGGGCCAGACCGTCCAGACTCTCGGGACCCCGGACCTTGATGCTCTTGATCACCGGCCGGTCGAACTGCCGGCAGAACTCCGGGCTCTCCGACCCGTGGAGCTGCAGCGCGTCGAGGCCGCAGAGGTCGGCGATCTTGCGGATCGTCTCGGGATCCTCATCGGCGAAGACGCCCACCCTTGTCAGGAACGGCGGCAGCGAGCGGGCGATGACCCGGGCCGTCTCGGGCGCCACGTACCGCCGGCCGGGCCGCCAAAAGTTCAGCCCGATGGCGTCGGCCCCGGCCTCCACGGCCGCCAGGGCATCCTCCAGGCGCTTGATCCCGCAGATCTTAACCCGGACCATCGTCGGCAACCGGCTACGCTTCCTCCCGGACTGCCCGGAAGTAGTCCATTCCCATCCGCTCCAGGCACAGGTGCAGGGTCTCCTGCGCCTCCCGGCGCGCCGCGCGGCTCCCCGCGATAATCACCTCCTCGATGCGCCGCGGCTCGGCGGCGAATCGGGCGCGGCGCTCGCGGATCGGGTCCAGGAACTCGTTGAGGGCGCGGGCGAGGCGCTGCTTCACCTCGACGTCCCCCACGGTGCCCTTGAGGTAGCGCTCCTTCAGGTCCTCCACCTCGGCCGGGTTCGTGTTGAAGGCGTCGTGGTAGATGAAGACCGGGTTGCCCTCGACGTGGCCGGGGTCGGTCGGATGGATCCGGGTCGGATCGGTGTACATCTTGCCGACCTTCCGCGTCACGGTGCCGGCGTCGTCGGACAGGTAGATCGCGTTGTCGAGCGACTTGCTCATCTTGGCCTGGCCGTCGGTGCCCACGAGCGTGCCCACGCGGCCGGTGAGGGTCCGGGGCTCCGGGAACACGTCTCCGTACTGCTCGTTGAACCGCCGGGCGATCTCGCGGGTGACCTCGAGATGGCTGGCCTGGTCCTTCCCCACCGGCACCACGTCGGCGCGCACCATCAAGATATCGGCGGCCTGGAGGACCGGGTAGGAGAGCAGGCCGAGCGACGCGGTCTCGAGCTTGAGGTCCCGCATCACTTCCTTGAGGGTCGGCACGCGCTGGAGACGCGGGACCGTGGTGAGCATGGAGAAAATGAGGTGGAGCACCGCCACTTCCGGCACCAGCGACTGCAGGTAGATGGTGCTCTTAGCCGGGTCGATGCCGACGCTCAGATAGTCGAGCACCAGCTCATGGATATTGCCCGCGATCTCCCGCGTCTTCTCCGCGCCGGTCGTGAGCACATGATAGTCGGCGATGAGGAAGAAGCATTCGTATTCCTCCTGCATCCGGAGGCGATTCTCGAGCGATCCGACGTAGTGGCCCACGTGGAGCCTGCCCGTCGGGCGATCCCCCGTGAGGAGGCGGCCCTTCTTGCCCCCGGCCGCGCGTCCCGGATGGACGGCCTTCGTCTGCGTCGCTGCTGTGGTCCCCGCCATAGTCCCTCCCGCACGCGCCGGCCCGTGGCGGACCGGCCGCATCATCCCGCGATCCCCAACAATTCGCGCACGCGGGCCGCCGGATCCGGCGCCCGCATCAGCGCGGTGCCGACGAGCACCGCGTGCATCCCCAGCCGCTCCATCTCCACCACCTGGTCGCGCTCCTCGATCCCGCTCTCGGCGACGACGGTGACCCCCTCCGGAATGCGGGGGCGCAGGCGCCGCGAGACGTCCAGGGTCGTCGCCAGCGTGTCCAGGTTCCTGTTGTTGATCCCGACGAGCGGGGCGCCGGCCTCGAGCGCTCGGGCGCATTCGGCCTCGGTGTGCACCTCGACGAGCGCGGCCATGCCGAGCTCGTGCGCGAGCGCCTGCAGATCCGCCAGCGCGGCGGGGGGCAGGCTCGCCACGATCAGGAGCACGGCGTCGGCGCCGAGCGCGCGCGCCTCGTAGACCTGGTAGGGATCCACGATGAAGTCCTTGCGCAGCACCGGGACCCGGACCGCCCCGCGGACCTCGGTGAGGTGCGCGTCCGCTCCATGAAAGAACCGGACGTCGGTGAGGACCGAGATCGCCGCCGCCCCGGCGCCCTCGTACCCCCGCGCGACCGCGGCGGGGTCGAACGCCGCCCGGATCGTGCCGGCGGACGGCGACGCGCCCTTCACTTCCGCGATGAGACGGATCCCCGGCCTTCCGGCCGCCGCGGTCCCGCCGGCCCCGGGGGTTCCCTGGAGCGCGGACAGAAACGGCCGCGGGGGAGCGGCATCGGCGGCCCGGTGGCGCACCTCGCCGAGCGGAACGCGGCGCTGCCGGTCGGCGAGCTCTTCGCGCTTGTGCGCGACGATCGCGCCCAGGATCCCCCCGGCCTTCGCCCCCGTGCCCTGGTTGTTCCTCACGGACCGGTCACGCTTCCTGGGAACGCCATGTCTAAGGTCGCCGCGGCGCGTTACGCAAACTTCGTCTTGAGCCGGAGCGCTTCGAGTTTGGCGTAGGCCTCGCCCGAGTCGATGCTGCGCGCAGCCCGGCCCGCTCCGTCCTTGATCGTCCCGGCCACTCCGGCCGCCACCAGCGCGGCGCCGGCGTTCAGCAGGACAATGTCCCGCCGGGGGCCCTGCTCCCCCCGCAGGACGCTCACGCAGATCTCGGCGTTCTCCTGGGGCGTCCCGCCGCGGAGGTCCTCGAGGGCCGCACGGCGGAAGCCGAACTCCTCGGGCGCGATCGTGTACGTGCGGACGACGCCGTCGGCGACCTCGGAAACCTGGGTCGGGGCGCACAGAGAGATCTCATCCATGCCGTCCTGGCCGTGGACCACGAAGGCCCGGTCGGCGCCCAGCGCCGACAGCACGCGCGCCATGAGCTCGGTGTACGCGGCGCTCGGGGCGCCCTGCAGGTACCGTCTCGCCCGCGCGGGGTTGGTCAGCGGCCCGAGAATGTTGAAGACCGTGCGGATGCCGATCTCGCGGCGCGGCGCCAGCGCGTGTTTGAACGCCGGGTGGAAGTGGGGCGCGAACATGAACCCGAACCCGACCTCCTCAACGCACGCCTGCACCACTTCTGGGGGCGCCCCGAGGTTGACGCCCAGGGCCTCCAGGACGTCGGCGCTCCCGCACTTGCTGCTGGCCGCCCGGTTGCCGTGCTTGGCGACATGCCCGCCCGCCCCCGCGATCACGAACGCCGAGGTGGTGGAGATATTGAAGGTGTTGAGCCGGTCGCCGCCGGTGCCCACGATGTCGACCAGGTGGTCGGCCTGGGGAGAGATCGTAACGGCGTGCTCGCGCATCGCGCGGGCGAACCCGGTGATCTCCTCCACCGTCTCCCCGCGCATGGCGAGGGCGGTGATGAAGGACGCGATCTGCGCCGGGGTGGCCTCGCCGTCCATGATGCGGCCCATCGCCTCGTGCGCCTCGGCCTCGGTGAGCGTCTGGTGGGCCACGACCTTGGAGATTGCCGGCCGGAGCGCCATCGTTATCCCTCCCCCCCCATCGATGGCATCCCGGCGGATGGCGCCCCGGCCGCCGGCGCCGTGCCGGAAGCGCCCGGGACCGCAGATGAGGCGCCGGAGCCCGCCCCGCGGGCCAGGGTCAAGAAGTTCTTGAGGATCGCGCGGCCGTGCTCGGTCAGGACGGACTCGGGGTGGAACTGCACGCCCTCCACGAGGGCTGTGCGGTGGCGCACGCCCATGACGACGCCGTCCTCGGTCCGCGCCGAGACCTCAAGGCACGCCGGCAGCCCGGCCTCATCGATGATGAGCGAGTGGTAGCGCGTGCCCACGAGCGGGGTGGGGAGTCCCTGAAAGATCGTCCGGCCGTCGTGGTGGATCCGCGAGGTCTTGCCGTGAACCGGGGCGCGGCCGCGGACCACCGGCGCGCCCAGCGCCGCGCCGATGCACTGGTGGCCCAGGCAGACGCCGAGGATCGGAATCCGGCCGCACAGCTGGGCGACGCTCGAACTGCTGACCCCGGCCTCGGCCGGGGTGCACGGCCCAGGCGAAATCACCACCGCCTCCGGGGCGAGCGCGGCAATCTCCTCGACGGTGATCGCGTCGTTGCGGAAGACGCGAGGCTCCTCCCCGAGCTCCCCGAGGTACTGCACGAGGTTGTACGTGAACGAGTCGTAATTATCGATCACCAGGATCATGGGCTACAATCCCCGCCCCGCCGTCTCGATCGCGCGGATCAGCACTTTGGCCTTATTGATCGTCTCGTCGTATTCGGCCGAGGGATCGGAGTCGGCAACGATCCCGCCTCCGGCCTGGGCGTAGGCGACGCCGTCGCGGATCGTGAGCATCCGGATGCCGATGCAGGTGTCGAGCGCCCCGCCGAATCCCACGTAGCCGACGGCCCCGGCGTACGGCCCGCGCGAGGTGGGCTCGAGCTCGTCGAGGATCTGCATGGCCCGCACCTTGGGGGCGCCGCTCACGGTGCCGTGCGGAAACACGGCCCGCAGGACATCGAAGGCGTCCCGGCCGGGAACGAGCCGGCCCTGGACGTGGCTGACGATGTGCATGACGTGCGAGTAGCGCTCGACCGCCATCAGCTCCGACACCTGGACCGTGCCGTACCGCGCGATCCGGCCGATGTCGTTGCGGGTCAGGTCGACCAGCATGACGTGTTCCGCGCGTTCCTTCTCGTCGGCCAGCATCTCGTCGGCCAGCCGGCGGTCCTCGTCCTGCGTGAGGCCGCGGCGCCGCGTGCCGGCGATCGGCCGCATCTCGACGAGGTCCCCTTCGAGCCGGACGAGCAGCTCCGGGGACGCGCCGACGAGCGTCGCCTCCTCCCCCTCCAGGAAAAACATGAACGGGGATGGGTTGATCATCCGCAGCGCCCGGTAGATCGCAAACGGATCGAGCGCGCCGATCTCCGTGGCGAACCGCTGCGAGAGCACGATCTGGAAGGCGTCCCCGGCGTAGATGTACTCCTTGCAGCGGCCGACGGCCGCCACGTACTGCTCGCGGGTCATGTTGGACCGAATCCTGAGCGCCGGCGCCTCCGCGGGCGGGCGCGGCTCCGGGACGGGCCGCCGCAGCCGCTCGAGCCACTGCTCGATCCGCTCGCGCGCGCCGCGATAGGCGCGCTCCGCGCCCTCTTCCACGTCCGCGTTCGCCACGACCCGGATGCGGTGCCGGAGGTGGTCGAAGATCATCACGGTGTCGGCCAGGTCGAGGCTGAGGATCGGCAGGCGGCGGTCATCGGGGGGTTGATGCGGGAGGTGCTCGATCGATCTGATCAGATCGTACCCGAAGTAGCCGATCAACCCTCCGGAGAACCGGGGGAGCGTGGGATCCACCACCGGCCGGTAGCGCTGCAGCACCGCGCGCGCGGCCGCGAGAGGATCGCCGGAGACGCGGCGGGCCGCGCCGCCCTCGATCACCTCCACGCCGGCCGAAGACGCTCTGAGGGTCAGACGCGGCTGCGCGCCGAGGAACGAGTAGCGCGCCACCTTCGATCCGCCCTCCACGCTCTCGAGCAGGAAGGGCCGAGGGAGATCGCGCAGGCGCAGATAGGCTGAGATCGGCGTTTCGAGATCCGCGACCACCTCGCAGGAGACGGGCACGAGGTTCCCCTCGCGCGCCCGGCGATCGAATTCCTGAGTCCCAGGTTCCAGGACAAGCGCCTTGGCCATTGGATCCCCCGCTATCCCTTCCCCGATCCCTTCGAAGGCGCGCCCAGCCGGAGCCGGGCCCGGCGCGCGGCTTCGAGCAGGGCGTCGAGCCGGTCCCCATCCGTGATCGCCGCTTCGAGGCGCTCGAGTTCTTTCCGGAACGCGCGCAGCGCATCCAGGATCGGCTCCCGGTTGAGCCGGCAGATCTGCGCCCACATCGCCACCGGGCTGCCCGCCACCCGGGTCGCCCCGAGCAGCGAGGGGCCCGCCGCCGGACCCGCGGCGCCTGCGGCCCCCATCAGGGCCGCCGCGACCAGGTACGGAAGGTGGCTGACCAGCGCCACCATCCGGTCGTGCTCGGCCGGCTCCATTTCCAGCGGGATCGCCCCGAGCGCCCGCGCCAGCCCGGCCAGGCGTTCCACCGAGTCGCGGGGCGTTCGCGGCGTCGGCGTCATGAGGTACACGGTCCCCTCGAACAGGTCGGGTGAGGCGGCGGCGACGCCCTGCCCCTCGTTTCCCGCCATGGGGTGGCCCCCCACGAACGCCGGGCCGCCGCCGGGTCTCAGGAGCGCCTCAATCGACTCCACGATCTCCGCCTTGACGCTCGCGACGTCGGTCAGGAGCGCTCCCGGTTGGAGGTGCGGCGCCACCCGGCGCGCCATCGGGACCACCTGGTCGGGAGGCACGGCCAGGACGACCAAGCCGGCGCCCGCGACCCCCGCGGCCGGATCGACAGTCCCACGATCGATCGCGCGCGCCGCCCTCGCGGAGACGATCGATGCCTCCACGCGCGTCACCCCCACGACCTCCCGGGCCAGCCCGCGCGCGCGGAGCGCCATCCCGAGGGAGCCGCCGATCAGGCCCACCCCGACGATCGTCACCCGGTCAAACATCTGTATCGGCACGAGCGCTCGTTCCTCAGGCGCGGCGGCCAACGGCGAGGGCGACCGCGTCGAGCTCCTGCATCATTACCGCGAAGTTCTCCGGGGTCAGCTGTTGCGGCCCGTCGCTCAGCGCCCGGTCGGGCTCAGGGTGGACCTCCACCAGCAGCCCATCGGCGCCCGCGGCCACCGCGGCCCGGGCCATCGGGGTCACGAGTTCCCACTTCCCCGTCCCATGGCAGGGATCGACGAGGACCGGCAGGTGCGTGAGCCGCTTGAGGACCGGCACCGCGTTGAGGTCCAGCGTGAAGCGCGTGTAGGTCTCGAACGTCCGGATGCCGCGCTCGCACAGCACAATGTGGGGGTTGCCTTCGGCCATGATGTACTCGGCCGCGAGCAGCCACTCTTCGATGGTCGCGCTCGGCCCGCGCTTGAGCATCACCGGGTGCCCCGCCCGGCCCGCGTCCCTGAGCAGGGTGTAGTTCTGCATGTTCCGCGCGCCGATCTGCACCATGTCCGCGTACTTGACCACCATCTCGAGCTGCCGGGCGTCCATCGCTTCGGTGACGATCGGGAGTCCGGTGGCCTCACGCGCCTCCACGAGGATCCGCAGGGCCTCCTCCTCGAGCCCCTGGAACGAGTAGGGCGAGGTCCGCGGCTTGAAGGCGCCGCCGCGGAGCAGCTGCGCCCCGGCCGACTTCACCGCGTGCGCGGTCCGGAGGACCTGCTCGCGGCTCTCCACGGAGCAGGGGCCGGCGATCACGACCACCCGGCCTCCACCGATCGCCACGTCCCGCACCCACACGGTCGAATCGCCGCCCCCGTGAAACTCGCGGCTGACGAGCTTGTACGGCTGCAAGATGCGGACGACGTTCTCCACCCCGGGCATCGCCTCGATGCGCTCGCGCAGGAGTTCCTTCGAATGGCTGTCGCCGACGACGCCGACCACGATGCGCTCCACCCCCTCGCTGATCTGCCCGTGGAGGCCCGCCTCTTCGATCTTGGCGATGACCGCATCCAGCTGCGGCCGGGTATGTCCGGGCCCCATGACGACAATCATGCTCCTGCCTCCTCGGTCCCTAAAAACATAAAACCTCCCGTCCTCTCGGGACGGGAGGCCTGAGACACCACCCGCGGTACCACCCCAATTTCCCGGCGGACGATGCTGAGATGCACGCCCTACGATGCTATCGCATGAGCGCCTTGCGCTGCCGGGACACTTGGCCGGGACAGAGCAATCACGCGGCTCCGTCCCGCCTCCGGTTACGGTGGAGTTAGCCGGCGGCGACTACTCAGCGATGTTCCGCCGTTCGTGCCGCCCCTTCGAGGTCCATTCCTCTCCGGCGTCCTCCCGCGCTCGCACCGTGCACGCGGGTCTCTCATCAGGACCGGCCGGGAGTACTCGCCCCCGTCATCGGGTTTTGGTACCCTACACTATAACACATGGAGTCAAGGGATTGGGCGCAGGAGAGCCGCGACAGCGGCGAAGACCGGGGGGAAGGCGGATCACCGCCCTGAGTCGGTGCCCGTGCGGCTAAAGGATGTGGACGTGCAAATGAGCCATGAAGGCGAATCGCCGGATAAGAAGATTGACGCGATCAGGAAATCCCTCATGGAGATATTTCCGGAACGCTTCGCGAAGTCTGCCACCGAAGAAGCCCGCTCTTTTCTCGAGGCAATCAAAACTGGGGATCTGGAGACCGTGCGGCGGATGATTCAGAGCAATGGGGACCTCCTTTTCATTATGGACGATTACTACGGAAGTCCGGTCAGGGCGGCGACTGACAAAAACGCAGAGATCGCCGACTTCCTAGCGCGCATTGGGTTGCAGCGGCTCAGGGAAGGTAGCGTCCCAAAGGAGGAACGGGTCGACGCCCCTCATGCCTTGTTCCTTCGGAGGCAGAAAGATTTGCGGCGCGCCGAAGCTGAGCGGGCAGGCGAGGGATTTGAAGCAGCCCAAAATGCGTGGAAGGAGTTCGTAGACGCTACGTCTTTCCTGGCCTCGCCAAACGCTGACGCCCGGCCGACCGCCGACGCCCCTTAAGGTGCTGCAAGGTGGACTCTTCTATGCTCTCCGTGGTCTGAACTGGTGCGGTTGAGGCTCGTTCTTTTTGTTCTTCGAATAGCGTCAAATACGGTTCGTAGCGATATCTCCGATTGCGCTTCTGCCCAGTGGTCTCTTTCAAGAGATGCATTGTCCGAAATCGATCCACAAGGCGGCCCGCGGTTACAAAACTTATCCCAAGATCTCTCTTCACCAGGTTGACGTTTGCTATTGGCCTTTGGAAGAGCAGATCCAGCAAGCGCAAACCGAGTGTACTTAGCCCTCCTTCTTGAATCATGCTCCTGTGCTTCTCCCGCAAATTGACGATTGCTATAGCTGCTTTAGTCGCTTCCTCGGCAGTTTCAGCTGTGCCACGAAGGAAGAATCGCAACCAACCTTCCCAGTCACCAGCTTCCCGGACGGCCATCAGGCGGTCATAATACTCGGCCCGGTGGCGCTTGAGGAAAAGGCTGAGGTACAGCAAGGGCCGATGAAGCACATTGCGCTGTACTAATAGAAAGGTAACGAGCAGGCGGCCAATCCGGCCGTTCCCATCATTGAACGGGTGTATGGTTTCAAACTGAGCGTGGACCAGCCCCGCGTGTATCAGGGGCGGGAGGGTCTCATCGTGCAGGAATTTCTCCAAGTCGGCCAACGCCTTATGCATTTCATCGACGGGCGGCGGGACAAACGTCGCCTTCGACAGCGGGGCATTGGCTGGTCCAATCCAATTCTGAGATCGACGAAACTCGCCGGGAAGCCTATGCCCCCCACGCACGCCCTCCAGAAGCTTCCCATGGATCTCCCGAAGGAGACGGAGGGATAAGGGCAAGCCCTTTAGTCGCTCCAAACCGTAATTCATTGCCTTCACGTAGTGAACTACCTCAATGACATCGGGCGGTTCTCGATGCCGCTTTCCCAGTTCAAATTCCAAAAGGTCTTCCAGAGTGCTTTCGGTTCCTTCTATTTGCGAGCTCAGCACCGCTTCGCGGCGGACATACATCGCCACAAATAATTCGGGATCAGGTAATGTCTGGCTGACCCCATCCAGGCGCCCTAGCGCGCGGTCGGCCCTTGAAAGCAAGGCCACAAACTCAGGCGTCATCTGGATGGAGGGATCGGGCGGCAAGGGAACCGGAACGAAGGCTCGATACCCTGCCGGTTGTCTTATAAAACGCCCCGCACGTGTAATAGTCGAGGCCATTGGCCCCCCTTAGTTACAACAGCTTCAACAGTGGGATAGCGTTGCCGATGCTATTATACCATATAGGGGATAAGTAAAATACACACTATTTCACAAAGCGAGCATAGAATGAAATAATATTACCGATCGAGCCGCGGTATTAACAGTTTGCTAAACATGCCTCCCCAAGGCGGCCCGCGCGGCTTTCCCAGCTACGAGAGCAGGCTTCCGGCCAGCAAATTGAGCGCGGCGAGGAAGACCACGGTCAACACGATCCGCTCGAACAGCCTGGCCGG
>WNGC01002223.1_pt1 | contig 11866 bp, 12 predicted proteins | sample 5400051 | NCBI WGS metagenome assembly WNGC01 (sample SAMN13153368, study PRJNA577476) | soil metagenome | isolation source: 20 cm soil or saprolite under grassland replicate 2 | place: USA:California | collected 2016-06-15 | reverse complement strand
CCACCGCCGTCGTCGAGCGACCCCCCGTAAGTTTGAGCGTCTCCTTCATGCCCAGATCGCGGGAAACCTGCTTGAAGCTTCGGACCGGATCGTCCAACTCGAACTGCGGCAGATCAGCACCGGCGTCGAGAAGGTCCAGGACAATGGCCAACGTTCCGACCTTGAGGTAGGTCGACAGTTCCGCCATATTGGCATCGCCGACAATCACGTGCAAGCGCCGATACTTGCCATAGTCCGCATGCGGTTCATCGCGTGAATTGACGATGGGGCGCCTGACCATCGTATTGAGATCGACGAGGCACTCGAAGAAATCCGCACGCTGCGAGATCTGATAATCCGTTGGGCTGGTCTGATTTTCTGCGCCGACCTTTCCTGCCCCTGCGAAAATGGGTCGAGTCACAAAGAACGGCGCCAAGACCTTCACAATACGCTCGAAGGGAACCGCGCGAGACATTAAATAGTTTTCATGATAGCCGTAGCTGTTCCCCTTGCCATCCGAGTTGTTCTTGTACACCACACAATGATCTCGTCCGGTGGCGCGCGTCATCTGTTCGAGGCACTGCGAAAGAATTCGGTCGCCGGCTCGTTCGAAGGCCACGATTTCTCGCGGGTTGGTACACTCAGGCGTGGAGTATTCCGGATGGGCGCCGTCGACGTAAAGGCGCCCCCCATTAGCCAGCACCTTATTCAGCTGACGATTGTACTCGGGATTGGGCCGCTCCCGCTCCCCCTCGACCTCGAACCCACGCGCATCGAGCAGCGGGTTCTCATTTTCGTAGTCCCAGACGGCCAGAGGAGCCGGCAACCCTGGATAGTGCCCGATGACGGAGATGGAATTGGAGACGGGGTCTGCGGCGGCAGGATCGCGTGACGCGATGCCGAATTCTGTTTCTGTTCCCAGTACGCGGGGAGTCGTCAATACGGTAGATTCCTGCATGGGTGTGACGTCTTAGCAGGATGCTGAAAGGTCCGCCAGCGGCGGTCTCGCTTCGCTCAGAGGCTCAACGGTACCGAAACGTATGCCTCCGCCTCTTCGCTTGCTGCGGCCTTGCTGGAAGGCCTTTCTGAGCATCCTGCGTGGACTACTCCTCTTGTGCCACAGGTGCAAACCTGTGACGTCCTGGCCTGCCCACGGAGTTTTTCCGCAGCCTGTCAGAGATAGTGCCCTGTCGTAATGGTTTCGATCTGACGCGAGTCGCCCGGGCCCCCGCTGATCGTCCGAAGATGCACGATCTTTTCGCCTTTTTTCCCGGAGATCTTCGCCCAGTCGTCAGGATTGGTCGTATTGGGCAGGTCTTCGTGTTCCTTAAACTCCTCCCGAATAGCGCGGATCAAGTCTTCGGACCGAAGGCCACGACCTTCCTTCGCGATCGCCCGCTTGACGGCAAACTTCTTCGCGCGCGACACGATGCCTTCGATCAACGCACCGCTCGCGAAATCCTTGAAATAGAGCACTTCTTTTTCCCCGTTTGCGTAGGTGACCTCGATGAACTTGTTTTCTTCCGAGGAAGCATACATCGCCTCGACCGTGAGATCGGCCATCTGCTCGACTAAGGCCTTGGTGTCTCCGCCATGGCGTTTCAAATCTTCCTCGGCAAACGGCAGGTCGATGCTCAGATACTTCGAAAAAATATCCTTGGCCGCCACTGCATCGGGACGACCCACCTTGACCTTCACATCCAACCGTCCGGCGCGCAGGACAGCCGGATCGATGAGATCTTGGCGATTGCTGGCCCCGATCACAATCACATTGCGGAGTCGTTCCATGCCGTCGATCTCCGAGAGAAACTGCGGGACGATGGTCGATTCGATATCGGAAGAGATCCCAGTGCCTCGCGTTCTGAAGAGCGCATCCATCTCGTCGAAGAACACGATGACGGGATTACCGTCCGCCGCCCGCTCTTTCGCTTTCTTGAAGACTTCGCGGACTTGACGTTCGGACTCGCCGACATACTTATTGAGCAACTCAGGGCCTTTCACGTGCAAGAAGTAACTCCGTACCTCTTTGCCAGTGAGATGCCCGAGCTTTTTCGCGATCGAATTCGCGACAGCCTTGGCGATCAAGGTTTTTCCACAGCCCGGCGGCCCATAGAGCAAGACCCCCTTGGGCGCGCTCAATTTGTACTCTGAAAACAGGGCAGGCTGAAGAAACGGCAACTCCACCGCATCCCGGACTTGCTCCAACTCGTGCTGCAATCCGCCTATGTGCTCATAGTCGACATCGGGCACTTCCTCCAATACCAACTCTTCAGCCTCGGACCTCGGCAACTTTTCGACGACATAGCCGGAGCGAGGATCATAGAGCAGATGGTCTCCGACGCTCACTCGTTCGGCCAGCAGCGGGTCACCGAGTTCTGCGACCTTTTCTTCGTCGAAATGCAGCGTCACCAGGGCACGGTTACCTTCCAGCACATCCTTGAGCCGCACGACTTCGCCCTGGATATCGAAGCCCTTGACCTCAATGACATTCAACGCTTCGTTCAGGATTACTTCCTGCCCCTTACGCATCGCTTTTCCATTGATCGACGGATGCACGCTGACTTTCATCTTCCGTCCGGACACATAGACATTTCCAGTTCCGTCAGCATTGAGACTGGAAAAGATGGCGTAGGCTGAGGGGGGGGCGGTCAATTTCTCAACTTCGGCACGCAACGCTTCGATCTGCACCTTCGCTTCCTGGAGGGTGGTGACAAGCCTTTCGTTCTGTTTGGTCGCTTGATCGAGCTGGTAGCGAGACTGATACAGTCGGCGGATTTCTTCTTCCATCGACTGGATTTGCACTCGAAGCTTTTCAACCTCGCGAACATGTTCGTCGTTGCGTTGTGCCACGCCCGTTTCTCCTTCAGTCAACCGCTTCGTGATGTGCGAGACGGAATCTCGGAGAGACCGGAATCGACTCGGACTTTCTTTCTTGCCGTCCATGGCGCCACTCGAAAAAAGCGAAACCCCTAACTGAATCAAGAAGTCCTTGTCTGCGCGGATTCTATCATCCGTTCCTGGGGTGGTCAACCGGGCGGCGGCATCCTGCAGCGTGATGGTTGTGCGTGACACACATTACGGTAAGAGCGTCACGGCATCGAGTAACTCGCGCGCCGCCGACTCGACATTGACCGCGCCGAGAACCGCCGTAATCACCGCCACCCCGAATGCCCCGGCAGACCGCATCTCACGCACACGCGCCGCCGTCACCCCGCCAATCCCAATAATCGGAATGCGGACCAATCGACAAGCCTTCTCAAGAGTTTGAATGCCGAGTGGTGGACCGAACATCTGTTTCGTTGGCGTCTCGTAGATAGGGCCAAGGACGATGTAGTCTACCCCCTGCGACTCCACCCGCACCGCCTCTTCTACCGCATGTACGGAAATACCCAGGAGACGCTGGGCCCCCAGCAACTGCCGTGCGACTGAAACAGGCAAACTATCGCTGCGTAAATGGACGCCAACTCCTTCCATTGTCAATGCGACATCGACCCGGTCATTGATGAGGAGTTGCGACCTGCGCGAGGCCATCACGGCCTGCACCTCACGCGCAAGGGTCACGAGTTCCTTGGCTGGGAGATCACGCTCACGGAGTTGAATTGCAGGAGCCCCAACGGTGAGAACCCGCTGCAGAAGGGGAACCAACGGACGCCCGTTGGTCTGATGGCGATCCGTCACTACGAACAGCCTGGACTCAAGCTGTGGCATAAGAAAACGGTCGGCCGGCAGGCATCACTCAAAGCATGCCCTCGATGGGACTACTGGCTGTGGCATACAATTTTCTCGGAATTCGTCCGGCCTTGTATGCAAGCCGACCGGCATACACCGCAAATTTCATTGCCTCGGCCATGGTAATGGGATCTTGAGCCCCGGCGATGGCCGTGTTCATGAGTACCGCGTCTGCTCCTAATTCCATCGCAAAGGCGGCATCAGACGCAGTCCCGACGCCGGCATCGACAATAATCGGCACCTTGATCATTTCCATGATGATTTTTAAGTTATACGGATTGCGGATACCAAGTCCCGACCCAATCGGCGCCGCCAACGGCATGACGGCGGGGCACCCGATATCGACGAGCTTCTGGGCCACGATGGGATCGTCGTTCGTATAGGGCAGCACGATAAAGCCTTCTTTGACGAGAATCTTCGCCGCTTCGAGTAATCCGACCGTATCGGGGAAGAGGGTCCTCTCGTCACCGAGCACTTCCAGCTTGATCAAATCGGATACGCCGGCAGCCCTGGCCAAGCGGGCATAGCGCAGGGCATCTTCCACGTTGTAACAGCCAGCGGTGTTGGGAAGAATGGTGTACTTCTTCGGGTCGAGATAATCGAGAAGGTTCTCTCTGGAGCGATCGGTAATATTGACGCGCCGCACCGCCACTGTCACCACGTCGGCTCCCGACGCCTCAATGGCTTTCTTGGTTTCGATAAAGTCCTTATACTTCCCGGTCCCAACCCACAACCGAGACGTCAACTCACGACCAGCAATGATCAACCGATCATCCTGCATGGACGAAACCCCTCCCTTTGCCCTGAACATCCACTGGCGCACCGCCGCCGATGAAGCTCAATATCTCCACTCGATCCCCCTGTTTCAAACTTCGATGATCAAAGTCCTTGCGATCCATGATTTCCAAATTCAGCTCAACCGCCACGCGCTCGGTCTTGATGGCGAGTTCGCGCAGCAAATCCCCAACGGTGGCCTCGGCCCGACAGCCTCGCTGTTCGCCGTTCACCTGGATCTGAATCGTCTCCGCCATCGTTCATTATCCTAGGGGACCAGAAATCTGGTTGTCAATAAGCCCTAGCCTATCCCCTTGCCTCCGTATCCATGACCACGTCAGAATAACGCCACCACGGCCCATGATGTCTCCCCCTCAATACAACCGGCAAGTCGCAACCATTTTTCGGTCGATCGCGGAACGACTAGCTGTCCAGCGGGCGAACCCCTACCGGGTCAGAGCCTATCGGAAGGCCGCGGATTCCATCGAAACGTTGGAGGAAGACATTGCAGACGTCGCTTCACGGCAGGCGCTGGAAGATATCGATGGAGTCGGCCGGGACCTGGCAGATAAGATTGAAGAATTTCTCAGAACTGGAACCATCCAGGCTTATGAAGCCTTAAAAACGCCACTCCCGGAAGCGGTGCAGGCCTGGGCTCGGCTCCCTGGACTGTCTGAATCGCTCGTGGCCTACCTCTACACACGCCTCGGCATTAGCACCTTGACGGATCTGGAACAGCTGGTGCGAACGCACCTGCTGCGCACGGTACCAGGGTTCTCAGGATCGGAAGAACGGCTACTGGAGGCAATCGCCGCCTCACAACAGCAGCTCCCCATCAGGAAGCGCGAGGAAGCTCCTTAAAGATCTTCCAGGTCTTCAGCATCTCGACGGCCTTTTGGAGTTGAACATCCTGCTCAAGCGAGGGATCGCCGGAGACTTCAACGGAAGGAACCTGAGGCATGCTGCCGTTTTTCGGAGTGCCCTCTTCCTGTCCTTTGCCATTCTGAGCCGGTTGATCTTTCCCCGGCACGACTGCGGGCTTGGCCTGCTTCGGCTCCCCTTCCCTCTCGCCGGGCTTCGTTTCGCCTGCCTTGGCGACAGTGGTCGGTGGTTGGGGTTTCACGACAATATCAGGCGTAATGCCGGTTGATTGGATCGAGCGCCCTTTCGGTGTATAGTACTTCGCCGTCGTGAGGCGGAGCCCGGACCCATCCCCCAGCGGGAGGATCGTTTGCACCGATCCCTTGCCGAACGAAGTCGTACCGACAATCACCGCCCGTCCGTAATCTTGCAGTGCACCTGCCACGATCTCAGACGCACTTGCCGATCCTTCATTGACCAGAATGATCATGGGCGAATCGTCCATCTGATCTTTCCCCTTAGCGATCCACTCGTCCTTCTTGCTTTCACGTCCTTTCGTATAGACCACCAACTTGCCGCCGGGGAGAAACTGCTCGGAGACCTCAACGGCTGAGGTCAGCAGTCCGCCAGGATTGTTGCGGAGGTCGAGGATCGTCGATTGGAGCTTCTGGTCTTTAAACTGTTTGAGCACCTTGCTAAGATCTCGCCCCGTCGATTCTTGGAATTGCGTCAGCCGAACGTACCCGATATTGTCCAACACCTTCGACTTCACGCTCTCAATCTTAATGGTATCGCGGACCAGCGTAAATTGGAGCGGATCGGAAGTCCCATCCCGCTGAATCGTCAGATTGATCTTTGAGCCCTTGGGGCCACGCATCTTCTGTACCGCATCCATTAACGTGAGGTCTTTGGTCGACTCGTCGTTCACTTTGGTAATGAAATCACCTGACTTGATCCCTGCTCGGTAGGCCGGCGTACCTTCGATGGGCGCGATCACTGCCAAACGGTTCTCCTTCACCCCGATTTGGATGCCCACGCCTCCAAATTCACCCTTCGTTTCAACCTGCATTTCCTTATACATATCCGGTGTCATGTAAGCCGAATGCGGATCGAGGGTTGAGAGCATCCCACGAATGGCCCCCTGGACGAGGTCCTTCACTTTCGTTTCGTCGACGTAACTCTTCTGAACTTGGGTCAACACCTCGGAGAACGTCTTCAACTCTTCATAGGTTTCCGTGGCATGCCCAGTCCGCTCCCACCCCTTGCCGAGCAGCACGCCCAAGACCAACGCCACCACCACCATCGGCCCTAGCATCCAGAATCGTCGTTGGCGATACTGTTCCATAATTAACGTCCTTTCCTCTTCCCGTTCCCTACCGCCTCGCCAACCATTGGAGAGGATCAAGCGGCTCTGCCCCCTGACGTAACTCAAAGTATAGAGTATTTTCACCCGTCATGCCTGTGTCGCCTGTTTCGCCGATCGCTTGCCCAGCTCCCACCTGCGCTCCCACCGTTGCAAGTATCTTCGAGGCATGGGCATAGAGCGAAAAGAACCCATTCTCATGATCAAGGATTATAACGAGTCCGTATCCTTTCAACCAGTCTGCATAGACGACGGACCCCGGCATTACCGCGTGGATGGCGCTCCCTTCGACCGTCTTGATTTCGATGCCTCTGCGCTGCACATAGGTATTGAAGGTCGGATGTTTCTGACGGCCGAAGAAGGAGATAATGCTGCCGTCAGCCGGCCATGGCAGAGCACCCTTCACCCCACGGGGTGCGATCCCCCCGGTCGGAGGTCGGACCGTGGCTGCGCGACGGCGCTGCTCCAATTCGCGCAACAGACTGTCGACGCGCGACGCGGACCGTTCTAATTCTTGGAGAGCATGTTCGTAGGACTCTTTTTCATGCGTGATCTTGGTGAGATAGACCTTTTTTTCTTTCTTGACCGACTTCATCTCAGCCAATTGCTTTTCGGTACTTTGCTTGTACGACAACATCCCGACCCGCGCTTCCTCCCGCAGCCGTTCCGCCTGCTCCATACGTGTCACATCAGATCGGAATGTACCCATGAGGGTATAATCCCGTTCGGATACGGCCGAGAGATACTGGAGCCGGCGCTGGAAATCACCATACGAGTCCGCGGCAAGCAAGGTTTTCCAATATCCAAAACGGCCTTCCATGTACTGAACCCGCAACCGAGCCAGAATGGCGTCCTGACGTTCTCGTACACTAACACGCAACCCGGCTAGTTGTGTATTGATTATCTCTATCTCTTGGTCTTTCCTCCGCAATTTTCGGCTAATCTCCTGATGCGCCTGTCGGTAGTGCAACACCCGCTCATCGAGTGTCTGAATCCCCTGCAAGAGAGACTCTCGCTTTTTCCCTGCTTCATCAGCCTGTTTGCGTGTCTCTTCGATCTGATCCTTGAGTTGGCCGAGGGCCTTGCGTTCTTTCTCAATCTTGTCGGTGATCGGATCGGCAACCGCAACCGTTGACCAGAAAAGACCCAGTAGTCCCCAGATCATGACTCCGACTCTGAGCCTCGTCCCACACCTCATGCCTTGGCCTCGCCGAAACGCCGTATCGACACGAAGCTGCCTGCAAATCCGAGCCCCATCCCCACCGCAACCAGGGCAAGACAGACTGACGGGGGAAAGAATGCCATGAGGTTGTCGAGCCCGGCAAATCGCCCCGTCGTTCGCATTTGCTGCCGAAATAATTCATACATGAACTTGAGCATGCCCAGCGAAAGTGTGCTGCCCAAGGCACCAAGCACCGCGCCCTCCAGAAGATATGGAATACGAATAAAGCTGGTCGTGGCTCCGATGAGACGCAAAATGGCAATCTCATCCCGTCGGGCGAACAGTGTGAGGCGAATCGTATTGGCAATAATGGTGACGGCAGCTGCCGAAAGAATCACGCCGATGCCGATAGCGACCAGCTCAATCGATCGAATTACCGTCGCTAAGGCGTCGATCCAATCTTGGTTATAGTCAACCTTGGAGACGCCGGCGACCTGCCTGACCCGTTCCGCCCATCGCTTGACCGCGTCCGGAGAACGGAACGACGGGCTGAGTGCCACCACGAAGGAGGCCGGTAAGGGATTCTGGCCCAGCCCCTCAAGCAAGTGAGACTCTGAAGGGAATTGTGCCTTGAACTCTCCCAGCGCCTGCTCTTTCGAGATAAACAGCAGTGAGGCGACGGCATGATCGCCCCGCAAAAGCTGCTCGACTTCAACAACCGAATCGGAGGCAAGCCGCTCATCAAGGTACACCATGATCTTGATATCCTCCTGGAGCCATTCGGCTGCCGCACGCAGATTGACAAAGAGCAGCAAGAAGATGCCGACACAGGCCAATGTAAAGGCCGTGGTCAAGATGGCGACCATCGTCGTCGTCCGGTTGGTCCGCATATTGACCCAGGACTCTCTGAGAAGATACGAGAGCGTCCTCACACCATCACCCGCTGTTCCGGCAGCAACCGGCCCTGTGACAATGTGAGCACCCGCCGATTCACCTGCGCCATGACCAAAGGATCATGCGTCGCCACCACGACGGTTGTGCCGCGTGCGTTAATGAGTTTAAACAATTCGATAATCTCGGACGTCAAGGCAGGGTCTAAATTTCCTGTCGGCTCATCCGCCAACAAGACAACCGGACCGTTTACAATCGCACGCGCAATGCAGACCCGCTGCTGCTCTCCTGTCGAGAGACCCGCAGGAAGCTGATCCCGCTTGTGCTCGACACCGACTGCCCGTAACGCCTCCGTGACTTTCCGACGAATGTCGGCAGAAGAAATTCCTTGCACCAGCAAGGGCAGCGCTACATTGTCGAACACAGACTTCTTCGGCAACAGCCGAAAGTCTTGAAACACCGTTCCCACCTTGCGGCGCAGATACGGAACGTCTGACGGCTTGAGCGTCGTCACGTTTTTCTGGTGAACGAAGATCTGTCCCTCATCAGGCCGGTCGGCCCCGATGAGCATCCGTAACAACGTTGACTTGCCCGCTCCGCTGGGTCCCATAAGGAGGACAAACTCTCCCTTGCCGATCTCGAGGGTGACGTCCGAGAGCGCCGGACGCTGATCGTACTGTTTCGAAACGTGGATCAATTGAATCATCGCCGGCCTACCAACGGAGATCATCTCCGGAGACTTCGAAGGCGTTCTGAATATGCTCGATTTGCGGGGCGGCGGCGTCCGTGCCTTGCAGCAAGACAACATCGAATCTGCACAGCCGATCTTTGATGTGGTGGCGGGCCAAATACTGAGCCGCCAACTGGATCAACTTCTGCTGCTTCCGTTGATGGACGGCATGGATGGCCCCGCCGAACACGTCGCTCCGACGCGCCTTCACCTCGACAAAGACGAGTACCTGCCCGTCCTCAGCCACTAAGTCCAGCTCCCCTACCGACGAACGCAGGTTGCGTGCCACAATCTGATACCCCTTGTGCCGCAGATATTGCTCTGCCGCCGATTCCCCTTCTTGACCGAAAAGCCTCCGGGGATCAAGGGTGGTCACTGATTCATCCGTGAAGATTCGCCCAGACCAGTACGCGCCAGGGGCCACCTACCGCTACTGCCACTCAAGAGCTGTGCGACTGGAGCGAACGTGAGCCGATGAATCGCGCAGGGGCCATGTTGAGCGAGCCGCTGCAAATGCTCTTCCGTCCCATACCCTTTATGGGAGAGAAAATTATAATCGGGATAGGTCTGATGGTACACCGCCATCATGCGATCGCGCGTAACTTTAGCTACAATCGACGCGGCAGCAATCGAAATCGACAACGTATCACCCTTAATGATAGAGCGTGAGGGAATGGCGAGCTGCGATAATGTTACAGCATCGATCAGGAGGCAGTCCGCTGGAGGACTCAACGATGCCAGCGCGCGACGCATGGCTAGGCGAGTCGCTTCTAAAATATTGAGACGGTCGATCTCCTGCTCTGTGGCGACCCCTACACCGACCGCACGAGCCCGCCGGACAATAGCCTCATAGAGCCGCGCGCGCGCGGACTCAGAGACTTGTTTGGAGTCATCGACACCGGCCAGGCGGCAACGAGTGGGCAGGATCACCGCCGCTGCGACGACAGGGCCCGCCAGAGGGCCCCGGCCGGCTTCGTCCAGACCGGCAATACAACGATAGCCGCGCCGCCGAGCTTCCAATTCAAAATCGTCGGTAGGTCCCACGATGTGGCCCTGCGATGCGTCCATTGAAAGGGAACCCGACAGTCGTGGTTGACGGAACCAGGGAATGAGACTAGGTCTTCGAAGGCGAGGCGGCTCCGGCCGGCTCTTCGGCCTTGCGGGTAACCCCGGGCTGTCCCTTTACACTCGCGACGAACTCCCGATCTTCGACCTTGGCAAACTTGCCCTTCTTCCCTCGGAGATAATATAGCTTGGCCCGACGCACCTTGCCTTGACGCATGACCTCGACGCGCGTGACAATCGGCGAATGGAGGGGGAATATTCGTTCCACGCCGACGCCATAGGAGACTTTGCGCACCGTGAAGGTCTCCGTGTTCAGCAACCCTTTACGAGCGATCACCGCACCTTCGAACACCTGGATGCGCTCTTTTTCCCCTTCTACTACTTTCACGTGCACTCGGACGGTGTCTCCAATTTCAAACCTCGGCACCGACTTCTTCCTGAAAGACTGTTGTACACGTTCCAACCGATTCATGAGACTACCCCTCCCCCCCACATCGAACAGGCATGCCCGGCACGCCTTCACGAATAAGTTCGCCTAACAATTGTTGATCTTCGAGACTTAAGACCCGATCCTGTAAAAGATCCGGCCGTCTCTGATAGGTGCTTCGCAAAGCTTCCTTCCGACGCCACAGACGAATGGCCTCGTGATGTCCTGACAGCAACACCTCTGGCACGGGCATCCCCCGAACCTCAGCCGGTCTCGTGTAGTGCGGATATTCGAGCAGCGTATCCATGAACGACTCTTCCACGATCGACTCTGGATCACCCAACACGCCGGGAACCAAACGGACTGCGGCATCGATGAGCACTAGCGCGGGCAACTCGCCGCCGGTCAATACATAATCCCCAACGGAAATCTCTTCCGGGTGCAAGGCCAGCCGCACTCGTTCATCGACCCCTTCGTAGTGGCCACAGAGAAAGACGAGTCGACGTGGATCGGCCGCCAGATTTCTCGCATAGGCCTGCGTGAACGGACGACCGTGCGGGGAGGGAAACAGCAAGCGAATCTGTTCACCAGCCCGTGCATAGTCGGCCTGAATCTGTTCCACCGCGAGCAAGATGGGTTCGGCCTTCATCACCATCCCGGCCCCTCCGCCATAGGGCACGTCGTCCGCCACCTTGTGGCGGTCCAACGTATAGTCGCGCAAGTTGCGCACCTGAACATGCAGGAGACCTTTTTCTTGTGCTCGCTTGAGAATACTCTGGCCGAGCACCGGCGCCACCATGTCGGGAAACAGCGTCAGGATGTCACACCGCATGGCGATCCTCAACCAAGTCGTCGATCCCGCACACCGTCATCCGACGGCGCGCG
>WNGC01004305.1_pt1 | contig 11869 bp, 6 predicted proteins | sample 5400051 | NCBI WGS metagenome assembly WNGC01 (sample SAMN13153368, study PRJNA577476) | soil metagenome | isolation source: 20 cm soil or saprolite under grassland replicate 2 | place: USA:California | collected 2016-06-15 | reverse complement strand
TGTGATTCTGCAGGCCGATGTAGCCCTCGTTGGGGCGAGCGCCATGCTGCGGCTCGAAATTGAATTTGCGCTCCGGGACGGGCTGGCCTTCGGTGTAGTCGGTGACGGTGACATCGTTGAGCACGACGGTGGTGCGCGGGCCGTCGAGGGTGATGACCATGGTGTTCCACTCGGGACCGGGCTTGCCGGGCTTGGCGAGCGGCCTGGTCAGCGAATAGAGTGTGCCGGTAATGTGATATTCGTCTTCGTTGGAAGTTTCGGGATGGTTGTCAATCTGGACTTCGTAGCCGTAGTGGACGGGCATCCATTCCTCGCGCGGTTCGAGGGGGATGCGAATGAAGATTCCGGAATTATCGTTGAAGTCGCGCATCTTGTAGACCACGCGAATGCGGCAATTGGAGAGCTTGCCGCCGGTCCAGTAGAGCAGGCCCATGCCGCCGTGCGTGCGAACAAGGCCGTCTTCGACCGTCATGTTACCGGGGCCGACATGTTTCCAGCCGGCGAGATCCTTGCCGTTGAATAGGGGCTTCCAGGTCGGAGCTTGCGGGCGCGCGGTGGCGAACGCCGTTAGAGTCGAGACGGCAACGACCGTCAGCATCGGTATCCATTTGCGCGGAGTCATGACGCGTTTCTCCTCGGAAAGATCAAGCCGAGCAGGGGCGCTCCGACCGGGTCGGGGCGCCCCTGCAAAGAAAAATCAAAACTGCAGGTTGTGAAGATAGTTGTAACTTATTTTTATGTCGTCGAAGGCTGATTTGGGATCGTCGTTTTCCACAAAATAGTGCTGGATGCCCGCTTTCGCTGAGTGCGCGAAAAGATTTTTCCAGTCGATGGAACCTTGGCCGACATCGGCCATGCGGCCGCCAAATTTAACGGACTGGCCCATCGCTCCCTGATACGCACTCGGCGTAGAGGCGTCCTTCACCCAGTCTTTTACGTGAACGAGGGGGAAACGCCCGGGATACTCTTCGAAATAGGCCAGCGGATCCTTGCCGGCGACGCTGATCCAGCAAAGATCCATTTCCATTTTGACGAGCTTGGGATCCGTTTCGGCGAGGAGGAAATCATAAGGGAGTTTGCCGCCGAGTGAATCCGCGGGATCGAATTCGAATGAGTGATTATGGTAGCCGAACTGGATGCCGGCTTTTTTGCTGGTTTCGCCGGCGCGATTGAAGAGGTCCGCGGCGCGCTTCCAGCCGCCGGGTTCTACGCGCTGTTTTTCGTCGATCCAAGGGCAAATGATGTAGCTATGGCCGACTATTTTCGCGGCTTCGAGAGCTGCGGGCCACTTTTTTTCGACGACGTCGTAGCCCGCGTGGCACGAAGGCGCGGCCAAGCCATTCTTGTCAAGGATGGCGCGGACGTCTTTCGGAGAGCGGCCAAAGTAGCCCGCGTTCGGGGCAAAAATACCGGCGAATTCGACTTCCTTGTAGCCGGTGGCGGCGACCTTCGCGATGGTGCCTTCGAAGTCGGTCTTCATGGCGTCGCGCACGGTGTACAGCTGCACGCCGACGCGGTCAATGTGATGTGCGGTGTCCGCTGCCCAGGCTGGCTTGGCGGCGGATGCGAGCGGTGTCCGCTGCCCAGGCTGGCTTGGCGGCGGATGCGAGGGTTGCTGCGACGGATGTTCCGATAAATGTGCGTCGATTCATGGGCGCATTTTACTCCTTCCGGCGGGAAAGGGAACAGGGATTCGGTGAGAAAAGGGCAGCGCTTCGAAAAGGAGCCGCCCATGGTTTCAGAGCATTTTCCTAGAACGGGAACTTAAGGCCGAACTGCAGCGTCGGAGCGCGGTGTGCGGCAGACCGATGCAGGAAACTGCTTCCGGCAATGTCGTTGTTGATGCTGGCACCGCCGTTTCCGCAACAACAATAGGAGGCGGTTGCCAGGGGCCGCCCGCTTTCTCCATGGCTTCCGCGACGGCCAGGACCAGCTCGTCTTCAAATGGCCGGCCGATGACTTGGACGCCAATGGGCAGTCCCTCGTTCGAAACGCCGACGGGAACGGATGCGCCGGGAAAGCCGGTCAAGTTCAGCCATTGCGAAAACCGCATGGTGTCGCGGTAGCCCGCGCCGGGAAGGTAATTTCCCTGGCCGTGAAGAAACGCGGGACTGTTGGAAACTGGCAAGAGCAGGACGGATGTGTCCCGCATTTGGCGCAAAATATCGGCGCGGAGAAGATCCCGATCCTGGCAGGCTTTGGTGAATTGATCGAGTGTGATCGAATCTCCGGAGGTCGCGTAAGCGAGATACTCGCGAAACATCGGGCTGATTTGACCTTCACGGCCGGCGACGCTTTGGCGAAACAAGTTACCGATCACCGGGCCAAAGAAAAACCACCACAGATCAAGCGCGCGATCGAGTCCATGTAGCCGGGCCAAGTTCCAGGGGTTCTTGTTTTTCCGGTGAGCAGGTTGTCGGTTTCGTAGGCCATCAAGAATTCGGGAGTGTTGGTGTTTCCGAGAAGGATGGCGCCCGCGGCCTCCCATCGCGAAACAGGCGGGGCGTTCTGTTGTGGGACGTAATCTTTGCGGAGAAGGGAACCAGCGGGACAGGGCCAACCGGCGACATCGATGCAACTCTTGATGGTGAGCGGCACGCCATGGAGAGGCCCGAGTCGCGCGTCGTGCACCACCAAATTTTCCGCCGCGCGCGCCTGCTCACGGGCACCCTCAGGGTCCGGATGGACAAACGCATTCAGTTTCGTTCGGCTGCAGCGCCTCGATGCGCTTAAGATGGCTATCGACGATTTCGACGGGAGAAACATTCTTGGATCGAATTTCGTGCGTGATTTCCGCTAAGGTGCAGTAAGGGAAGAAGCTCATGGCTTGATGCGGGAGAGTAAGCGTACATGCGGTGCAGGTCAAGCACGCGGCAAAATGCGCAAATCGCCGGGCATAAAAATGGTTGACGATGCGCTGTGCAGCCGGGAGAATTCCATTTGCACCCGGATGCTTCGTACGCGGAATTCGGGCATCCCGCGCGGACAGGAAGAGACATTTTCATGCGTTCAACTCAGCGGCTTGCAGTGGGCGCGATTTTCGCTTGTTCAATCTTGATTTGCTGTGCCGCGATACTGGCGCGTTCCAGCGCGTCGTCCGCACAGGAGAAGGCTGCGGCTGCAAAGAAGTCCGCGTCGTCGGGCGGCGGGATTGCGGACGCCTATCGTTTCAATACCCTGGGCGTCGCCTACATGAATCAGCAGCGCCCCGCGGACGCGCAAAAATATTTTGAACAAGCCCTCGAGGCTGACCCAAAATTTGCCGTGGCCCGGCTGAACCTAGGTGTTTCTCTGCTCGCCCAGCAGAAGCTGGAGCCTGCGCGTGCGGCACTCGAAGCGGCAGCGCAGCACCTTCCTAAGGATGCTTACGCCTGGTACAACCTCGGACTTGCCGACAAAGACCTCGGGGAGACGGAGAAGGGCATCGCCGCATTTCAGAACGTCACAGAGATCGCGCCCAACGAGCCGGACGCCTATTATTTTATCGGCTACCTGAACGCCCAGTGGCAGAAGTATGACGAAGCCATCGCGGCGTTTCAAAAGGGGCTGGCCCTTTCTCCGTTTCACGCTTCGTCGGAATTCGGCCTGGCGCGCGCGTTGCAGCGGAAGGGCGATGCCGCTGCGGCGCGCGAACACCTGGCACGCTTCCAAAAAATCACGATCGAGCATCTCGGAGCGCCGTTCGGCGCGGGCTACGGCGATCAGGGGCGTTACTCACTCGCGGAGTTGCCGCTGAGTGCGGTTGTCGATGTGCCTGCTGCAATTCCGGTGCGATTTACTGCGGAGGCGAATGCGTTCGTGCCAAAAAGTACCGAGGGAAGCCGCACCGAGATTGGACCGAGCACTGGCGCGTGCTTCTTCGACTATGATGGCGATGGCAAGCCCGATCTTTTCCTCGTAAGCGGTGCGACGGAAGGCACGAGCCGGTTGCTGCGCGGCATGAGCGATGGACGATTCGACGATGTGACCAAGGAAGCAGGCATCCATCTCACGGGGAGCGGCTTCGGATGTGCGGCCGGCGATTTCGACAATGACGGCAAGACCGATTTGGCAGTTTGCTCGAGCGATGGGGTGAAGCTTTTCCATAACAAAGGTGAAGGCAAGTTCGAGGACGTGACCCAAGCGGTGGGAATCCGCAGAGAAAAAGGCTGCGTGGGCTTGACGTTTGTGGATTACGATCACGATGGCGACCTAGATGTGTACATCACAACGGCGCCGGAAGCGGCTGCGGCGGGCACGCCGCCTCACAATGTTCTCTGGCGCAACAATGGCAATAGCACATTCACGGATGTGTCCGCGGAAACGGCGCTTGGAGTTGCGGCCACGGGCGCTGGAGTTGTCAGCACGGATTTTAACAACGACAGGGCAATTGACTTCGTCATCGCGGGCGGGCAGGTGGGAGCTTCGATCTATCTCAATCCGCGCGAAGGAAAATTCACGCCGCTGGGCGGCATCGATTTCAATAAAGAAAAGCTGCCGCCGGCGGTGGGTGTGGTGGCGTTTGATTTTGATAAGGACGGATGGATGGATCTGGCGTTCACGCATGCGGGCGCGCCGGGTATCAGCCTGTGGCGGAATGTAGAAGGGAAACGGCTGGAACGCGTTCGGCTCCCCGATTTCGGCTGGCAGAGCGGCTGGGGAATTGCCGCGCTCGATTACGACAATGACGGCTGGCTCGATTTGGTCGCGGCGGGAGAATCGAGCAGCGGAGGGGAACTGCGTCTATTGAGAAATCTCGGCAGCAAAGGTTGGGGTGACGTTACGAAAGACGTGCACCTCGATTCGGTCAAGCTGAATCAACCGCGCGCGATTGCGGTTGCGGATATCGATGGAAACGGCGACGCTGACCTGGTCGTGACGCAACTCGGCGGCGCGCCGCTTGTTCTGCGCAATGAGGGCGGTAATCAGCATAACTGGATGAGCATTGACCTCAAGGCGCTCAACGATAATAAGAGCGCGATCGGCACGAAGGTCGAACTCTACGCGGGCACGCTTTATCAAAAGTGGGAAGTGCCCGGTGCGTCGGGCTATCTGGGGCAGAGCGCCGCGCCGATTCTTGCTGGTCTCGGCTCGGAGCGCAACGCTGAAGTCGTTCGGCTGCTGTGGCCGACGGGCGTGCCACAGGACGAAATAAACCTGGCCGCGAAGAAACTACAAAGCATCACAGAACTCGATCGGCGCGGGAGCTCGTGCCCCGTTTTGTTTTCGTGGAATGGACACGAGTATGAATTCATCGCGGACATGATCGGGCCCGGCGTGGTCGGCCACTGGATCGCGCCCGGCGAAAGGGACGTTCCTGATCCGGACGAGTACCTGAAGGTGCCTGCGCGCAGCGTGAAGGCCCGGAGCGGCCTGCTCAGCTTCCGCTTCATGGAGCCGATGGAAGAAACGGTGTATCTCGACCAGGTGCGGCTGGTGGCCATCGATCATCCAGCGGCGTACGAAGTTTATCCGAATGAGCGATTCGTCAGCGGGCCGCCCTTTCCGGAGTTCCGGGTGATCGCCAGCCGCGACGCGCATGCACCGGCCGGTGCGTGGGACGACCGCGGAAATGATGTGCTACCGCTGGTCTCCAAGCGCGACCGCAACTACGTCACGAATTTCGAAGGGTTGCCGTTCTCGGGATTCGCGAAGCTGCACTGGATCGAGCTCGACCTCGGTGAATGGGATGCGCAAAAACCATTGCGATTGATCATCGATGGGTACACGGATTACTTCACTGCGACTTCGATGTACGCTGCGGATCAGGCGGGAATCAGAGTGATTCCGCCATATGTGGAAGCCCTCGATGGGCAAGGCAAGTGGGTGCGGGTTGTGGAAGATATGGGTTTTCCGGCAGGGCTCGAACGGACCATGATTGCGGACTTGACCGGCAAGCTGCCCGCGGGAACGCAGCGGATTCGCATCGTCAACAATCTGAAAATTTATTGGGACGCGATTCGAATCGACCAGACACGGGACGAACAGGATTTGCGCGTGGCGCAAGTGCCGCTCGCAAAAGCGGCGCTTGATTTCGTCGGCTATCCGCGCGAGATCCGGCTAAAGCCGGCAAGCGACACCACCTATTCGTATTCGCACCGCAGCATGACCGGTCCCTACGCGCGCGCCGCAGGAAATTACACGCGCTACGGCGATGTGTTCGATTTGCTGCGCGCCTCCGATGATCGCTTTGTCGTTTTCGGCTCCGGCGAGGGACTGAAGCTTGATTTTGATCCCAAGCAGCTTACCGCGCTGCCAACCGGATGGGTCCGCGATTATTTCTTTTATGCCGACGGCTTCGAAAAGGATCTCGATTTCTACGCGGCGCACGCGTTTACCGTCGAGCCGCTACCGCGGCATTCGCTGCTCCCGTATCCGTATCCCGAGGGTCGAGATTATCCGGCCGATGCGGAACATCTGGGTTACCAGCTCGAGTACAATACGCGGTCGCGCTCGGAACGCATGCCGCCGAGCCTGCGCTATCAGTATTCTTCGCCGCACTGAGGCGGCGCGTTTCGTCCCACGGCACCGCCACTCACGCGCGCTTCCGCGCACTCTTTGCGATCGCTTCGCAGAGCAGCAACTCGTGGTCCCATTTGCAAATGTCCGCGGGAACGCCGGTTGCCAGGTACCAGCTTTCGGGGGTCCACAGTTGGAATTTAAAGAAACCAAAAATTGGATATATCCGGCCACCAGAGGTAGGATGCTCGGCAAGGAGATACCCGTGTCCACCCCGAAAAGGAAGCTGTGGCATATCGTTATTGTACTGGCTGTTTGCACCATCGCGGCAATTCCGTCCGGCGCGGATGACGCTGCTTCAAGCATCGTGGACAGCCAGACATTTTTGAAGAAAAATATGACTCCCGCTGGCCCGTCTGCCAGCGCTTCCGCCGCCGCGGTCGAAAAACTTCTCGGCCAGATGACGCTCAAGGAAAAAATCGGCCAGATGACGCAACTGGAAATCGGCATGGTCACCGATGGACAGGGCCAGTCCATTCGAATCAATCCCGATAAATTACACAAAGCCGTTGGCGAATACGGAGTGGGTTCCATCCTCAACGTGAATGACGAAGCCTTGTCCGCAGAGAAATGGCACGAGATTATCCGCGCCATCCAGGAAGAAGCGAAGAAATCCCGGTTGCAGATTCCCGTGCTTTACGGCATCGATACCATCCACGGGCCGAACTACATTGTAGGGAGCACTCTTTTCCCCCAGCCACTCGCGATGGCCGCGACGTGGAATCCGGAGCTGATGCTGCGCGGCAGCCAGATCGCCGCCGCCGAAACGCGCAAGGCCGGAATTCCTTGGTCCTTTTCACCCGTGCTCGACGCCGGGCGGCAGCCACTGTGGTCACGTTTGTGGGAGACGCTCGGAGAGGATACCTACCTCGCGACGGTGATGGGTGTGGCCACTGTTCGTGGTTATGAAGGCAGCGATCTTTCGAGTCCCGCCAGCGTTTCTGCTTCGCTGAAACATTATGTGGGCTACAGCTATCCCACAACGGGCGGTGACCGCAGCCCCGCGCTCATTCCGGAGAATACTTTGCGCGAATATTTTCTGCCGACCTTTGCCGCGGCTTTGAAAGCGGGCGCCCACACGGTGATGGTGAATTCGAGCGAAGTGAATGGAATCCCCGGCCATGCCAACGGCTATTTGCTCAAAGATGTTTTGCGAGGCGAACTCGGCTTGCAGGGATTCGTTGTTTCCGACTGGCTGGACATCAAGAAACTTGTTGGTGTGCACCACATTGCGGCAAATGAGAAGGAAGCCACGCGCATCGCCGTGCTTGCGGGGATCGACATGAGCATGGTGCCGAGCGACTACAGCTTCAGCAATCTGTTGCTCGAGCTGGCGCAGGAAGGGAAGGTGCCCACGAGCCGCATCGATGAAGCGGTGCGGAGAATTCTCACGGTGAAGTACCAACTCGGGCTTTTCGAGGATCCGCTTCGCGGGATCGATTCGAAAACGGTAATCGGCTCACCGGAATCGCGGCAGGTCAGCCTGGAAGCCGCGCGCGAATCCATCACTCTTCTGAAAAACGAAAACCAAACACTGCCACTTGCCAAGACAGCGCACGTTCTCGTGACCGGCCCGGACGCCGACTCGCTGATTCCGCTGAATAACGGCTGGAGTTATACGTGGCAAGGTGACCGCACGAGTGCGTATCCCAAGGACCGCGCAACGATCCTCAAAGCCATCCAAGAAAAAATCGGCGGCGCCAACGTGACCTACGTTCCCGGCGCCACTTACAACAAGGAAATTGATATTGCCAAGGCCGCGGATGCCGCGTCAAAGGCAGATGCCGTCGTGATTTGCATTGGCGAATGGGCTTACGCAGAAACCCCGGGCAACATTCCTGATCTGACCCTACCCGACGCGCAGCTCTATCTCGCTCGGAAAATCATGGAAACGAAAAAACCCGTCATCCTGGTGCTCACCGAAGGACGCCCGCGCATTATCAGCCGAATCGCGGATCCGGCCGGAGCGATCGTGATGGCCTATAACCCCAGCAATGAGGGCGGGCAGGCCATTGCCGACATTCTTTTCGGCGATGTGAATCCCAGCGGCAAGCTGCCTATTACGTATCCCCGCTCGACGAACCATCTCTTCACCTACGACCACAAAGTACTCGAAGGGGAAGATTCAGGAGAAGGGAAAATGCTGGGCACGCCGCAATTCGAATTTGGATCGGGGTTGAGCTATACGAGTTTCTCGTATTCCGATTTGCACGTTGCTCCTGCCGCGGCTTCGGCGGGCCGGACGGTGCGCGTGGACGTAACGGTGAAGAACAGTGGCGGCCGCGCCGGCAAGGAAGTCGTTCAACTGTACCTGAACGAACGCTTTGCGAGCGTAACGCCGCCATTGAAGCGGCTAAAGCGATTCGCGAAAGTTTTGCTCCAGCCGGGGGAGAGCCGCCAAGTCTCTTTCGAATTGACGTCCGACGACTTGTCCTTTATCGGCGCCGATAATAAGCGCGTCGTCGAGCCCGGTGTCTTCGATGTGAGAATCGGCGGGCTCCAGCAAAGTTTCGAATGGAAATGAGCACGAAGAATCCTGCCGCTGAACTGCCAGGTGTCCTGCGCTAAGGCTTGCCGGATTCCTGGAAGGCCTCTAGCGGATCGCGGTAGCACTGCTTCCAGAAGTTTTCGAAAGAAAGTGCGCCGGCAGAGAGTTGTTTCAAGGTCGCGAGCGTGGTTCCCACGATGCCGCCGTCCGCCGAATCAAAGATTACAATGACGCCCTCAACTGCCGAAGGCGATGCGGCGTTCTCCGTCGTGTATTTCTGAAAAAGGGAGCTAGCGAAGGCGAGTTTCGCGTGCGCACCCGTCTCCTTGGGATCCTGCGAAACGGGCTGTGCGGTGAAAATTTTCACTGCCTTTCCCTTCAGGGGCTCCCAATCTCCGGGAAAAGGATTATTTTCTTCGCGCACGATGCGGAACGCCGATGCTTTTTCTAGCGGAGCCGTAACGCCCTGCGAATTGAGCCGCGCGGCGACGAATTCCGGCAACTCGAGATTGTTTCGCCGAATATATCCGCGAGAAGGTCCGGAGATCTGCACGTGAATCCACTCGCCTTCCGCGCCGATGAATTCGAACTCATCCTCGGCGGCGGCGTTGAAGAGCACGCGTGCCCCTTCCGCAGGCTTCGCGAGCACCGGCGCACCCGCTTTTTTCACGACCACCAGGTTCAGCGGGTGCGCCTGATTTTTCTTGATTTCCTCGAAGCTCTGAAGTTCCGCGTTCAATTCCCTCATGTGTTTTTCTTCGGCTTCACGAATGGAGCGCAGTGAGCCCAATTCGTCGGTCGGGCCTCCGGATTTTGCTGCAGCGGTCGCTGCCGATGGAGTTTGAACGCCCGGCACGCCGCTAAGATCGAGCTTCGGTTTCGGAGCGGAGATCGTTGAATTCAAAAGCGCGCGCGCCATGGAGGACGCCGGCTTGCCGCCAAATTTTTCTTCCAACCGGTCCAAGAGATCAAGCTCCAGGCGCCCATTGGACGGCAGCACCTGATAACCGGACTTTGCGGGATCTTTGTCCGCGTACCACGCTGTGATTTTGGCGGTAACACGCACGATCGTGCCGCCGGCTGTTCCCGGCAGCAAGTCGAGCGAGAACTGATAAAACGCGCGCTCGTATTGATTGAGCGGCTTGTCTCCGGTCGCCACGAAGCCGTCAACGATCGGGAGTTTTTGGCCCGAATACGCCTGCAGGTCCTTCAGCGCGCCCTCGACTTCTTCGGCGGACTTCGCAAACGCGCGAGCATAAGGCACAGCTTGAGGAAGAACCGCCGCCGTCAACAGTAGGCTGAGGACTCCACCAAGTCCTCCCATTCGAATAATTGAAATGAGAAATTTCCGTCCTGGTCTTTTCACGGAAGAGATTCCAGTTGATCCACGGGCATCCATCCGCGCTGGCCGTCCGGTGTTTCCACGCCGTACCAGGGAGGCGTAACGATCACGATCACAACTTCCGTATACGCCGCGAGGGTTTTCACCTTGGCCGCCGTGCGGAAGGGTGCGGACTTGAGGTCCGCGCCCGGCGGCTTCACTCTGCGCTCCACTTCATGCCGCATGGCATTGATGCGCTGCTCCAGATCTTGCACGGAAGATTGCGCCGCGGCCAGTCGCGTGGTTTCGTCTTCCCGCTGGCGGATCACCGTTTGCCGCACCAGTTCCGCACTATCCCGTCGGCGCTTCGCGTCGGCGGCCTCCTCTGCGGCAAATTGGATGGCCTGAAGATGTTCTTGAATTGCTTTGAACTCGCTGGATTCCACCGTGCCGTCCGACAGATGCAGTCTGCGATGGGCGGTCTCGGCAAAAATCGCATCGATGCGGATTCGAGTGTGAACCTCACCCTCACTAGTCACGACATAGCGAACGGCTATAGTTCCCAAATCTTCACTCTCGCGAAAATGTCGAGGCGCAACCACATCCTTGCGAATCTTATAGAATACCCGGCCCTGCCCGTTCCACGGCTCGAACATGGGAGTCGACGCCACCGCCGTGGCGCCGGTGAGCGTTGGTTCCTTGTCAAAGACATGAGTTCCGTGAATCGTCTGGTCCTCTAGGACTTCATTGAGTGCTTGAATAACCTCAGTGGAAGAGCCTGAAAGTTCAGCCGAGAAACCAGGACCTGGATTTTGATCGTGGGGCGGGCGGTTGGCACGGGAGGAAACTGCCACTAGGCATGCAAATACAAAATAACATGTGAAAATCAGCCGATGTCCGTCGTTGCGGTTCCCGCTTTGCAACTTAATCACAGGCCGTTTCAAACCCACTCCCTTGGAATCCTCTCTTGGGATTCTTCTCTGGCTTTGTGGCGGAGTCCGCTCCGCGAGAGTAGCACTTTTTCTTACTTCTATCTGCACATGACTGTCAAATCCAACGCCTCACACAGTTTTCACATTGCTGACGAGCAATTCTAAAGAATGAATTCGGATAATTCCGTCATCCACGGCCCCCCCAAGTTCCGGAATTGATCCCCCGTGTAAGGGTGACTAGAAAGTGCCTATTTTAAACAGGGAGTTTGCACCAGAGCAATAAATTTGAGAAATTGTTGGCATATTGTTGGCATTAGGATAAGAAAACTCTTGCATTCGAATTTTTGACGGGGTAGCATCCGGCCCGGTTCAGGGACTCGAGGATTAGGCACTCTTTTCTTGACGGAGAAAAGGGAGCAGTTCTCTATGGGCGCATGGTTTAAGAATTGTCTTCCGTTTGTCGAACGCCATCGGAGCGTTAGAAGCGCGCACGAGTGTGTCTGTTCCTTATCCCTTCCGAGCTGTTCGAATTGGCATCTTCCCGACTACAACAAGAAAAAATGGTCATGCAGAGGAGGCGGTATGTTCCACTGGGCTTCAGCGTCGATGAAGAGGAGGATGCCGTGGCTT
>WNGC01005481.1_pt1 | contig 11871 bp, 7 predicted proteins | sample 5400051 | NCBI WGS metagenome assembly WNGC01 (sample SAMN13153368, study PRJNA577476) | soil metagenome | isolation source: 20 cm soil or saprolite under grassland replicate 2 | place: USA:California | collected 2016-06-15 | reverse complement strand
AATGGTTTGCAAGGCTGCTAAAGTCAAAGCAAATTCGTCAGTTTCCACAAAAGCTTCCGGAAAAACCGCAGAAACTGAGAAACGCATGGCCCTCCTGGGAATTATCGAGCCCGAGACGCTGCGATCCAAGGTGAAAGCCGATGCAATCCCGCCAGAGGTTGTACGGACGCCTGCGCCAGCTTCCGCTAGAACCGCCGGGACGGAGAGCCGCATGGCCCTGCTGGGAATTATCGAGCCCGAGACGTTGCGGTCCAAGTCGAAAGCAGAAGCAAACGCGGCAGGGGACGTGGCGACACCTCGAACAGACACTGCGCCTGAGCCGGAAACGGAGCCAGGAGCAAATGTAACTCCGCAGTCTGCACGGTTTGAGATGCAACACAATGCCGGCCTGGGAGATATTGCGCGGGCATATCAAAAAAATTCGCAAGCTCAAGTAGCCGCGGCACGGGAAGACATCGTGGAGCCAAAGAAGCTACCCACTGAAGTGAAACTCACGGCAGCACCGACGGCTCCTGCCCCAGAAACGCCAACGACTACCCCGCTTCAGCCTGGCCAGAAGGCTAACGCCTTGACAGCGCCACAAGCGCCGGCGTCTGAGTTGGCCCCGGAAAAGACCCCGGCAGCAATTACACCAGCTTCGGTAACACACACCGGGCCTCAGCCCGCAGCGAAGACTGAAGTTTTTGCAGCGCCACAAGCGCCAGTGCCTACGGTGAAAGCCGAAACCAATTTGCCAACGGTTATGGCGACACCGGTCATAACTCCCGAGCCTCCGTCGGACGGGAAGACGGAAGTATTTGCATCGGCAGGAGCACTGAAGCCCGAAGCAAGTCCGGTGGCAGCTCCGGCGGCAGAAGAAGTCGTAGCAAGTGAGCCACAGAAAAGCGTCAAGCTAGGAGTGTTTGTCGAGCCCCAGACGTCATCGCCGGAGATAGATCGCCCGCCAGAAGTAGTTTCTTACCTTAGCGCTCAGGAAGATGGATTCAATGATGGGCAAAGAGCGGGGTGCACAAAAAACGTGTCCTTAGGAAGTCTGGATAAGGAGAAACTATTTCTGGCCATTCCGGAGTGGGCAGCGAACTGGTACGAAAAGAATCAGAAGAGGTTTCCAGGGATGTGTTTCTCTGACTCGCCCATGCCCGGAGCACAAAATTACTTGGTTGTGTTTTACACCTCAGCGCCGGCCGTTTCTGAAATCGACCCGCTGAAGAACATATCTGCTTCGGCCGACATGTCGCCCCTCTCGGGAGTCGGGACTTTCACGACGAGCTACGGCTCAACGTGGCACTATACCTATGACCGATCAGCGACGACGACGGTCACTACCGTCTTGACGGAAAAAGTGCCCCACAACCTGCAATCAAATGTTGTGTATGCCGCTGCGTACTCCGAGCAAGGCACTCCGATTTCTCAGCACTGGCCCACGGCCATAACGAAGAAAGGCAAGGAAACATCTGGAAAGCCCGGAAAGAACCGGGATGCGTCGCTCCCAGCAATTCATGTGATGGGCGAATTGCTGGACAAAATGGCGGAAGACATCGCGAAGCACTAGCCCTTCCAGACGTACTTACCGCAGGTGCAGGGGACAGTCTCGGTGGGAAATTTCTTTTCCATCAGTTGCCAACAAACTGGGCAGTTAACCGGCCATCTCGCAACATGGACATCCGGTCCATTGCGGTTATCGGGCTGATTGCGGCGGTATTGGCGACACTCATTTTCATTCTCGTAAGTAAACGCAAAAAACGAGCACACAGCTAGCCAACTTTTGGGCCACTGAGAGCTAGAGGACATGTGTCGCGCCTACCGCGCTTGGGAAGCGCCTTCTCTAGGAGGGGGCACGATCTTTCGTGCCCATACGAGAGCCGCGCTGGGCGCTAGGCGATGGTGACTTCGGGACTAAGGTATACGTCCTGGATGGTGTTGAGGAGCTGGACGCCTTCCTTCATCGGGCGCTGGAAGGCTTTTCGGCCGGAGATGAGGCCGGTGCCGCCGGCGCGCTTGTTGATCACGGCGGTGGCTACGGCTTCTTCGAAGTCGTTGGCGCCGGAAGCGCCGCCGCTGTTGATCAGGCCTGCGCGGCCCATGTAACAGTTGGCCACCTGGTAGCGCGTCAGGTCGATGGGATGGTCGCTGCAGAGATCGGTGTAGATGCGCTTGTCGAATTTGCCGTAGCTGGAATCGCCGATGTTGAGCGCCGCATAGCCGCCGTTATTTTCCGGCAGCTTTTGCTTGATGATGTCCGCCTCGATGGTTACGCCGAGATGGTTGGCCTGGCCGGTGAGGTCGGCGGAGAGGTGATAGTCCTTGTCCTTCTTAAATGCGTTGTTGCGAAGATAGCACCAGAGGACGGTGGCCATGCCGAGTTGGTGCGCTTGCGCGAAGGCCTGGCTGATTTCGACAATCTGGCGGGCGCTTTGGTCGGAGCCGAAGTAGATGGTGGCGCCAACCGCGGACGCGCCCATGTCGTGGGCCTGCTGCACGGTGCCGAAGAGAATTTGATCGGCCTTGTTCGGGAAGGTCAGCAGCTCATTGTGATTGATCTTTACGATGAAAGGGATTTTGTGGGCGTACTTGCGCGCGACGGAGCCGAGCACCCCGAAGGTGGAAGCCACGGCGTTGCAGCCGCCTTCGATGGCCAGCTTGACGATGTTCCCGCCATCAAAATAATCGGGATTCTTGGCGAAGCTTGCTCCGCCGGAGTGCTCAATGCCCTGGTCGACCGGCAGAATCGAGAGATAACCTGTACCGCTGAGCCGGCCGTGACCAAACATGCGCTGCAAATTTGTCAGCACGCGAAGATTGCGGTCCGTTGAGGCGTAGATGCGGTCGACAAAGTCCGGGCCGGGAAGATGCAGGCGCTCCTTGGCGATTTTTGGCGACTTGAATCCCAGCAGGGAATCCGCCTTTGCGCCGAGATAAGTCTCAATGTTTCCCTGGATCGTGCTGGTTGCCATTTCTTTCTCCTCTTTCCAAGTGTGACCATCAAGCAGTCAACTATTCTCGAATTCCTAACGAAAGCATGCTGCCGGCGGCAGTGTCCACCAGCCAGAGCAGTTTTCCGTTTTTCGGCTGGAGCAGTTGCGCGGGCAATTGTTCCGGCTCAAACGGCCCTTCCAGCACGGCCTTCAGTGCGGGGGCTTTGTCCACGCCTGTCACCATGAAGATGACTCGGGCGGCGTTGCTGGCAGCCGGCGCAGTGAGCGTGATGCGTTCCGCGTACAATTTGCCCACCCAGTTTCTCACGGCGATGCGCCCATCCGCATGCAAAGCTTTCGTTCCCGGGAAAAGCGAGAGCGTGTGGCCCTCGTTGCCCATTCCCGCCAGCACCAGATCAAAACGCGGATATTCTCCGTCCTTCAGCTTGAAATATTCGCGCAGAGCCCTTTCGTATTCTAGCGCGGCCTGCTCCGCGTCCGGATATTCGCCTCTGATACGTGTGACCTGTTCAGGTTTGACCGGCGCTTTCGAAATCATCGCTTCCGTCGCCATGCGAAAATTGCTGTCCGGATGACCGGGGCCGACCTGGCGCTCATCGCCGAAGAACAGTTGTATTTTATCCCAAGGGACCTGCGAACGGAGCGCCGGATCAATGACCAAGAGGCTATAGAGTGCTTTGGGCGTGGAGCCTCCGGCGAGGGAGACGCTGAAAGCGCCTTTCTCTCGCGCGGCGACCACGGCGGCTTGAATGAATTCCTGCGCAGCGCGTTTTGCGATGGCCGCTCCGTCCGCCAGGATTCGAATCTCACGATCCACAAGCGCTCCTCTCAGGTGATGATTCCCGCTTTATCGGGAGCGGCGATCCGGCCGCGCTTGTCAATTTCTTCTTCCCCGATGCGCCGCCACGAGCGCCCGTCACGTTCCAGCAATTCGTCTGCCTCGATAGGTCCCCAAGAACCTGCCGCATAGTTCGGGAAACCACGGGCGGGCAAAGCGTGCCATACGTCCAGGATGGGCTGAATCACATTCCATCCGGCTTCGACCATGTCCGAGCGCTGGAAGAGCGTGGCATCACCCGCCATGCAATCGCGCAGCAGTCTCTCGTAGCCGGTGCTGTGCTCCAATCCGAAATAGGTGCAGTAATCGAAATCCATATTCACGAGACCGAGCTTCATGACTGATCCGGGAACCTTTGCGCCGAAGCTGAGCGAGATGCCTTCCTTTCCCGTGCGCAGGTAGAACGGCACGCCCGCCCAGCGCCAGTTGTCGATCTGCAATTTCAGCGCGACAAACGTTTCCGTATTCGAATCCGGCGCCACATCCGGTTCGCTGCGGTAGCCAACGACGCGCTGGCCGTCCACTGTGCCGGGACCGTACTGGCCGCGGACCATGTTTTTCAAGACATCTTCGGGGTTGAGCGGCTGGATGGCGTGCAGGACTTCGGCTTGTTTATTGCGGACTTGATCGGCATCGAAGGAAATAGGCGGCTCCATGGCCGTCATGGTCAATAGCTGGAACAGGTGGTTCGGCACCATGTCGCGCAAGGCGCCAGCGGTTTCATAGAAACCGCCGCGATGCTCGACGCCGACGGTTTCCGCGGCGGTGATCTGCACGTGGTCGACGTAATTGCGGTTCCACAACGGCTCGATGATGTTGTTCGAAAAGCGAAAGACCATCACGTTTTGGACGGTCTCTTTGCCGAGATAGTGGTCGATGCGGTAGATCTGGTTCTCCGTCAGAACCTGCTTCAATTCCTGGTTGAGCTGTTTGGCGGATTCCAGGTCATGGCCAAAGGGCTTTTCGATGATCACGCGCGCCCAGCGGTCGTTTTCTTCCTTGGTCAGTCGGCATTCGCCCAGCTTTTTGACGATAGGGGAGAAGAACCTTGGCGCGACCGCCAAATAGAAGAACCTGTTACCGAGCGTGTTATGCAGCTTGTCGGCCTGTTCCATTTGCTCTTTCAGCCGCTGGTAGGCTTGGGTGTCCTGAAAATCACCACGAACGTAATAGATGCGCTCGGCGATCCCTTCCCAGAACTTCAGGTCGACCGGGGCAGGAGCGTACTTGGGAATCTCTTCACCCAGCATCTTGCGAAAACTCTCCGTGCTGTAGTCGTTGGTGGCGAAGCCAACAATGGCGAACTGCTTCGGAAGAAGGTCGTCCTGAGAGAGATTGCAAAGCGCGGGAATCAATTTGCGTTTCGTCAGGTCGCCGGTCGCGCCAAAAATAACCATCACGCAGGGCGCTGCGGTGGGATTCGAATCTGCGTGGTTCGGGATCATAGCTGGGACTTTCTGTCTTCTAGTACTAAACGCTTTGCGTTACTACTAATGGCCGGACTTCTTTTCGACGTGCCCGCCGAATTGGAAGCGCATCGCGGACAGTACTTTCGCCGCAAAATCGTCCTCGCCGCGCGATGTAAACCTCTGAAACAGAGATGCGGTCAGAACAGGCGCGGGCGTGGTCGATTCGATGGCGGCGAGGATGGTCCAGCGGCCTTCACCGGAATCGGAGACGCGGCCCGAGAAGCGTTCGAGCGTCGGCTGATCGAGCAGGGAAATGGCAGTCAGATCCAGCAACCAGGATGCTACGACGCTGCCCCGCCGCCACACTTCCGTGACGTCAGCGAGATTGAAGTCGTACTGATAGTGTTCGGGATTCCGTAGCGGGGTGGTTTCCGCGTCGGCCTCGCGGTGAGATTTGCCCGCGTTGGCGTGCTTGAGAATGTTCAAGCCTTCGGCGTAAGCCGCCATCAAGCCGTACTCGATGCCGTTGTGGACCATCTTGACGAAGTGACCGGCGCCGGAAGGGCCGCAGTGAAGATAGCCTTCCTCGGCGGTGCCAGCTAGCTTGTCGCGGCCGGGTGTGCGATCGACGTTGCCGCGACCGGGCGCGAGCGTTTTGAAAATCGGATCAAGGCGCTTCACGACGTCGGTTTCGCCTCCGATCATCTGGCAATAGCCGCGTTCGAGTCCCCAGACGCCCCCGCTGGTGCCGACGTCACAATAATGGATTCCCTTGGCCGAGAGTTCTTTCGCGCGGCGGATATCATCGATGTAGTAGGAATTTCCACCATCGATGACGACGTCGTCCTTTTCAAGCTTGCCCACTAAATCGCGTAGCGAGGCGTCGACCACCGCCGCCGGCACCATGAGCCAGATCGCGCGGGGCTTTTGCAGGTTCTTGACGAAACCATCGAGCGACGTTGCTCCAGTTGCGCCTTCACCTTCCAGTTGTTTGACGGAATCCGCGCTGCGGTCATACACGACGCACTTGTGACCGCTTTTTTGCAGGCGCCGAACCATGTTGGCGCCCATCCTTCCCAATCCGATCATCCCAAGCTGCATCGTCTGCGCTCCTCGTTCTGTGTGAAAGAAATGGTTCAGCGTATTATGCGATTGCTTTTTGCACGGCCCCGGCCAGCGTTGCGAGCCCTGATTTCAGGTTCTTCCCCAAGTGCACGCGCAAGGCGCGGCGGCCGCGCTCGGCAAGAACGGCAAAATCGCCACGGGCTTGCGCGGCTTTCACGATCCCGAAGGTGTATTTCTGCCCGGGGACCGGAAGATCCTTTGCATCGTCGCAAGTGATCTGCAGAAAAACGCCGCTATTGGGACCGCCTTTGTAGGCCTGCCCAGTGGAGTGCAGGAAGCGCGGCCCAAAGCCGAGAACGGTGGCCACTTTTTTCTTGTCGCGCACAGCGTGCCGAATCGTTTGCAAGGTCTTTTCATTTGCGGGATTCATCGTTAGGTAGCCGAGGACCGCGAAATAGTCACCCGCGCTGAGGCGCGAGAGATGCGTTTTCAAAACGTCGGCAAGTTTCGCGCCACCGTTCAACGCGGCGGCATTCATTTCATCCGCGAAAAGTTTGATACCTTGCTCCTCGAAGAAAGGCGATTCCGGCGGAAGGCTTCCGGTCGTTTCGTACTGGCTGGTGAGTTTCTTGGTTTCGATTTTGCTGGCTTCGACGTCAGGCTGGTTGAAGGCGTTGATCCCGATGATAGAACCAGCGACGGCTGTGGCGATTTCCCAACGGAAAAATTCCTGCCCGAGATTGTAAGTATTTGGCAGCGTGATGCGCACCACGGGATGCCCGGCTTTTTCAAGCGCGGCAACCGCGGCATCTTGTGCCTTGTTGGGTTTCGATGCCAGGCGAAGATAGGCGAAAACCCGATCGTTGCCATAGCTAGCTGGTTTGGCGAGGCGTTCGCGATCAACCGGAATAATGCCTTTGCCGATTTTTCCGGTGGATTCGGCAATCAATTGCTCGAGCCACGCGCCGAGATCAAAAATTCCCGGCGACGTGACGATCGTAATTTTGTCCCGGCCATGATTCGCCGCGACGCCGAGTATGGTTCCCAGGATGACGCCTGGATTGGAATCGGCGGCAGAAGAAGCGCCACACGCCTTGACCATCTCTTCGGTGTTTTTCAGGAATTTTGCAATATCCAGCCCCATCACGGCGGCGGGTACCATGCCGAAGTTGGAGAGTGCCGAATAGCGGCCACCAATGCCAGGCACGCCCATGAAAATCTTGCGGAACCTATCGGCTTCGGCGACCTGCTGCAACTTGGAACCCGGATCGGTGATGGCGATGAAGCGATTGCCGGCTTCTTTTTCGCCCACCTTGGCCTTTACGCGCTCGAAAAAGTATTGCTTGTAAATGTTGGGCTCGAGCGTGCTTCCCGATTTACTCGAGACAATGAAAATCGTGCTCTTGAGGTCCACTTTCGCTTCGATGGCCTTAATTTGCGCGGGGTCGGTGGAATCGAGAACGTGCAGCTCGGGAAAACCTTTGATCTTTCCAAAGGTCATGCGCAGAACTTCGGGACAGAGGCTGGAGCCGCCCATGCCCAGCAAGAGCGCATGCTTGAAGCGCGTTTTCTTCACGTCCTCGGCGATCTGCTTGAGAGCGTCAGTGTGCGCGAGCTGTTCTTCGGTGATGGTGAGCCAGCCGAGCCAATTACTCTCGTCCGTGCCACTCCAGAGCGAAGCATCCTTCTGCCAAAGGCGCGCTACTTTATTATTCTTCTTCCACTCTTCCAGCGATGAAGCAACCGCCCCTGCAAGCGGACCGGGTAACTTGTAGGTCTGGCGGTTTAGACTCACGCACGCACCCCTGCGTTTTTGGCCACGGCATCCAGCAGGGTCTTGAAGGCGTCGGCAAACAGCTTGACGCCGTCCACCAAAAGCTTGTCGGTCACTTCCTTCATCGAAATGCCTGCCTTGGCAAGGTCCGCCATGGTCTTCGCGGCTCCTTCGACATTTTCGGTAAGGCTGTGGCGCAGCTTGCCGTGATCGCGGAAGGCATCAAAGGTCGCCGGAGGAATCGTGTCCACAGTGTCTGCGCCGATCAATTCTTCGACGTACATCACATCGCGATACTTTGGATTCTTGGTGCTGGTGCTGGCCCAGAGCAGACGCTGAGTCTGCGCGCCTTTGGCCGCGAGCGCCTTCCAACGCGGGCCACCAAAAAGCTCCTGATACTTCTTGTAAGTGAGCCTGGCATTGGCAATCGCCACCTTGCCGCGGAGGCTTTCGAACAGGGCTTTCTGGCCGGCATCCGTCGCAGTCTTGAGTTTCTCATCGATCTTGCTATCAATTAGGGTATCGATGCGGCTGACGAAAAAGCTGGCGACGCTGGCGATTTTGCTGATGTCTAAGCCCTTTGCAGCGCGATCTTCCAGGGCGGATAGAAACGCTTCGGCGACTTTCTCGTAAGCGGACTGTGCAAAGAGGAGCGTGATATTGATGTTGATCCCTTCTTCGAGCGCCTGGCGTATGGCGGGGAGTCCTTCGGGCGTGCCGGGAATCTTGATCATGACGTTGGGGCGATCCACGGCCTTCCACAGGCGGCGAGCTTCCGCGAGCGAGGCTTTCGTGTCGAAGCCAAGAAACGGTGAGACTTCCAGGCTCACGTAACCGTCGCGCCGCTTCGTTTCCGCATACACTGGCTTGAATATGTCGCAAGCGTCCTCGACGTCGCGAATCGCGACTTTCTCGAAGAGGCCATTGGCATCGAGCTTCTTCGCCTCGGGCGAGGTCAGGATGTCGGTATAGAGATTGCTTCCCGTGATGGCTTTTTCAAAGATCGCCGGATTCGAGGTCATGCCCCGCAGGCCGTCGTTTTCAATGTACTTTTTCAACTGTCCGCTGGTGAGCAGGTCTCTGCGGATGTAATCCATCCAGGGGGATTGTCCGCAGGCCAGCAGCCCCTTCAGGGGGTTCGCTCCCTGGCCGGTGCCTATGGTTGGGATGGTCGTCGTAGTCGTCATACTCGTTCTCCTTCACATCGAATAAGCTTCGAAATCTTATTGTACGCCTCAGCGCCCTGGGCGCGCTTCTCGCTTCGAATACCAATCGTTTTTCTTACTGTTTCAAGCCTGCCGCAAACTTTGCTTCCAGTGCTTTCACTTTTCCAAGCCGCCGCACGTGCCGCTCTTCGTTCGTAAATTTTGCGGCCAGGAACGCCTTCACCAAGTCCTCTGCGAGCTTCGAGCCGATGATGCGCGAACCGAGCACGAGCACGTTCATATCGTCGTGCTCCACGCCCTGATGCGCGGAATAGGAATCGTGGCACACCGCCGACCGGATCCCCGGCAGCTTATTTGCCGCCACGCTCGCCCCGACCCCGCTGCCGCAGATGAGCACGCCGCGCTCGGCCTTGCGGTCCAGCACTGCCCGGCCCACGGCTTCGGCAAAGTCTGGATAGTCGGATGGGTTTTCATTGAACGCGCCGACATCCAGCACATCGTGTCCCAGCGAGCGCAGTAAATCGCCCATGGCTGCCTTCATTTGAAATCCAGCGTGGTCCGAGCCAATCACGATCTTCATTGCCGTTTCACTTTCCGAGGACTTCCCTCGCCGCCGCCACGACCTTGTCCGCTTCCATGCCGAATTTCTTCAACAGGTCCTTCAACGGCGCCGATGCGCCGAAACTGCGCATCCCGATGATTTTGCCCTTGAGGCCAACGTAGCGCTCCCATCCAAACGTGGAAGCCATCTCCACGGAAACCCGCGCGCTCACACTCGCCGGGAGAACACTCTCCCTATACGCGGCCTCCTGGCGTTCGAAGAGTTCCCATGACGGCATGCTGACGACCCGCACCTTGATGCCGGCCGCATTCAATTTTTCGCCGGCTTCCACGCAAAGAGAAACTTCGCTTCCGCTGCCCATAAGGATCACATCGGGTTTCCCGCCCGGAGCATCTGAGAGAATGTAAGCGCCCTTCGCGACGCCTGAGGCGGGCGCATATTTCGTGCGATCGAACGTGGGCATGGCTTGGCGCGTCAGCACGAGCGTCGCGGGCCCATGAGTATGTTGCAGGATGATTTTGTAGGCTTCCACCACTTCATTGGCATCGCCCGGCCGCAGAACCAGCATGTTCGGCATCGCGCGCAAGGACGCCAGTTGCTCGATGGGCTGATGCGTTGGCCCGTCTTCTCCCACGCCGATCGAGTCGTGCGTGAAAATGTAAATCGCGGGGATTTCCATCAGTGCGCCGAGGCGCATGCTCGGCCGCATGTAGTCGCTGAAATTAAAGAACGTTGCGCTGAACGCGCGGAGTTTCGTCAGCGTCATGCCGTTCACGATTGCGCCCATGGCATGTTCCCGCACTCCGAAGTGGATGTTGCGCCCGCGATACTGATCCGGGTAGAAGTCTCCCGCACCGTCAAACGTCAGGTTCGTCTTGTTGGATTTGGCCAGGTCCGCCGATCCGCCAATCAGCCACGGGATATTCTTCGCCAGCGCGTTCAGCGTTTTTCCTGAGGATTCGCGCGTCGCCATGCCCTTCGGATCGGCGGCGAAGCTCGGCAAGTCTTTGTCCCAGCCGTCCGGCAATTGGCCGCTCTGCATCCTGTTCAGTTGTTCGGCCTGCTGCGGAAACTGTTTCTTGTACTCCTCGTATTTTGCATTCCACGCCGCGCGGGCCACGGCTCCGCGCTTCCCCACGCCGTTCTTGAACCGGTCGTAGACTCCGTCGGGAACCAGGAACTTCGCATCTTCTGGCCATCCGTAGTTTTTCTTCACGAGTTTGACTTCCGCCTCGCCCAGCGGCTCGCCATGCGCTTCGTAGGAATCCTGCTTGTGCGGCGATCCGTAGCCGATGTGGCTATCCACCACGATGAGCGTCGGCCGGTCTTTCGATTTGAGAAAATTTTCGTAGCCGCGGCCCAGCATGTCCAAATCGTTTGCGTCCGTGACGTGCGTGACGTTCCAGCCGTAGCCCGAAAAACGCGCTATCACGTCCTCGCTAAAGGACCATTCGGCGGGACCGTCAAGCGTTACGTGGTTGTTGTCGTAGATCCAGCACAGATTTGACAGCTTCAGATGGCCTGCGAGGGAGGCGGCTTCCGACGCTAGTCCTTCCATGAGGTCGCCATCTCCGCAGATCGCGTAGGTGTTGAAGTTGAAAATTTCAAAACTGGGACGATTGAAATTTTCCGCCAGCCATTTACCGGCAATGGCCATCCCCACGCTATTTCCCGCCCCCTGCCCCAACGGCCCGGTTGTCGTTTCCACTCCGGAAGTTATGTGCGACTCAGGATGTCCAGGGGTCTTGCTGTCGATTTGCCGGAAGCGTTTGATCTCCTCCATAGACACAGCAGCATCGTTTGTAACTTTTCCTTGCGTATTGACTGCGCGCACCCCGGTCAAGTGGAGCGTGGCATAAAGAAGCATCGAGGCGTGACCCGCGGACAGAACAAAACGGTCACGATTTTGCCATGTGGGATCCATAGGGTCGTAGCGGAGGAACCGTTGCCACAGAGCGTAGACCACTGGAGCAAGACCCATCGGGGCGCCGGGATGGCCTGAATTTGCCTGTTGGACCGCGTCGATCGCCAGGGTTCGGATGGTATTGATGCTTAGCAGGTCAAGGTCCAGCTGGCTCTTCGGCTGACTCACATTAGCTCCTGTCGCGGGCAGGAGGACAC
>WNGC01002770.1_pt1 | contig 11876 bp, 9 predicted proteins | sample 5400051 | NCBI WGS metagenome assembly WNGC01 (sample SAMN13153368, study PRJNA577476) | soil metagenome | isolation source: 20 cm soil or saprolite under grassland replicate 2 | place: USA:California | collected 2016-06-15 | reverse complement strand
CCGGCACCCGATCCACCAGGACCGGCGTCACGCCCCACACCAGCGCGAGCTGGCGGTAGGTCGTGGGCTGGGTGGTCACGGCGAGGATCGGCACCGGGGTGCGGAGCGCCGCGACTTTGCGGGAGGTGAACCCACCCGACGTGAGCGTGACGATGAGCGGCGTCCTGAGCATCCGCGCCACCGCGCTCGTGCCGATTGCGATCGCGTCCTCCACGGAGACTGTTTCGCCGGGCGCGAGACGACGCTCGTCCCGGGCCCCCGCGCCCCCAACCGGGCCGTGCCGCTCCATCTCGCGGATGATGCGGTCCATCGCCCGCACCGCTTCGAAGGGGTACTCTCCCATCGCCGTCTCGGCCGAGAGCATGACGGCGTCCGTCCCGTCGAGGATCGCGTTGGCCACGTCGGAGGCTTCGGCGCGGGTCGGCCGCGGGTGATGCACCATCGACTCGAGCATCTGGGTGGCGGTGATCACCGGCTTGCCGTAGCGATTCGCTTCGCGGATCAGTCGCTTCTGGACCGCCGGCACTTCCTCGAACGGCAGTTCCACCCCCAGGTCGCCGCGCGCCACCATCACGGCGTCGGACGCCTCGAGGATCCGCGCCAGGTCGTCGAGCGCGGTCGCCTTCTCGATCTTCGCCACCAGCTTCATATCGGGCGGGACGAGCGCCCGCAGCTGGCCCAGGTCCTCCGCCCGCCGCACGAACGAGAGCCCCAGATAGTCGGCGCCGGCGGCGACCGCGTGAGCCGCGTCCTCACGATCCTTCTCCGTCAGCGCCGGGGCGGACACGTGCAACCCTGGGAGGTTCATCCCTTTGTGAGCCGTGAGGGTCCCGCCGTCCACCACCCGGCCCTCCACGCGCGGTGCGGCGATGCGCGTCACCTCGAGGGACAAAAGGCCGTCGTCCAGCAGGATGCGGGCGCCCGGCCGGACGTCGGCGGCGAGGTCGGCATACGTCGTCGGCAGCTCGTCGCCGCGCGCCACCTCCTCCGGCGCGAACACGACGCTTTCGCCGGGGCGCAGCACACGCGGTGCGGCGAGCTTGCCGACCCGGATGCGCGGCCCCTGCAGGTCCACGAGCACGGCCACCACGACGTCGGCCGCCTCCGCCGCTGTGCGGACGGCGGCGATCCAGCCGGCGCGTTGCTCCGGAGTCCCGTGGGACGAGTTCACACGAATGACGTTCACGCCGGCGTCGATCAACCCGGCGATGGTGGGAGCGCTAAAGGGGCGAGTTAAGTGGATACCGATCGGTTGTATAGATGACGCACTTCAAGTCGTCTCTCACCCGAATCTGACGCGTGGCCCGCGGGCCAGCGTCATGCATAAAGATACGCACACGTGTAACCCCCTAATGCACGACCCCGATCTGCTTCTGTTCGAGCCGCTGCCTGAACTCCTGGAGCAGGTGGACCGCCCGGGCAATGCTCGACGCGGGCAGGCCCTCGATGGCGCGGGCGGCCAGGCGGCGCTCCAGCTGGCCGGCGCGCAGCAACACCTCGAGGCCACGCCGCGTGAGCGTGACGCGCACGCCGCGGTCGTCCTCGGGGTCCGGCGTGGTCTCGAGCAGCCCCTTGAGTTCGAGCCGCTGAATGAACGTGGTGGCGGCCGCGCGGGACACGCGCAGCTGGGCGGCGATGTCCTTGGGGCGAGCCCCGTCCGGCCCGCCCAGGTCGACGGCCACGAGCGCCGCCTGGGCCCGCTGCGACAGCCCGTACGCGCGAAAGGCGCGGTCGCCCGCCCGCTCGGCGGCCGCCTTGGCGGCCACGATCGCGTCGGTGAGCTGCAGGGCGAGCTCGGAACGATCGGTCATGTCGGTCCCGTTACGCGTTGCACGTTACAGGTGAGGCGTTCCACGGGTGGATAGTAGTTAATATGTTGACGGTTAATATACTAACTATGTCTCACCTCGCAAGCGACCGGGCATTTTTGGGCAACGTCCAACGTGCAACGTGCAACGTGCAACGTGCGACGTGGAACGCCTAACAAGTTTCGGTCCAGTCCACCGGTGAGCTCGCGCCGCAGCGGACGCACTTCAGGCCTTGGGGTTTGGCGGCGAAGTCCTGCCGATAGTGACACAGCGGACACACCGCATAGGTGGTGACGACCTCACTCCCCCGCCCTCCTCCCAGGGTGGGCCGCAGCACCCCGGTGCGCGCCACGACGCTCCAGTGGTCGGGGGCCTCGGTCCGAATCGTCACGTCGGCGCGAGGCAGCCGCACCCGCTGCTGTCGCACCTCGACGACGACGTGTCCGTCCGCCAACTCCTCGACGATGGGATACCAGGCGCCGCGGCGCAGAATGTCCGCCACGTTGTCCGCACAACGGGCCCAACCGAGCGTGACGCGCATGGGGGAATGACCGACCCACATGATACCATGTTTTGATAGATTCCGTTATGCGCGACCTCGGCCGGATCGTTCGCCTGCAAATTCAACGCTCCTCGCTCAAGACGGGCGAGAAGCCCACGCGCGTGTACGACCCCGCGCCGCTCGTGCCCGTGGACCGCTTGCTGATCGGGCCGGATGGCACCCTGGGCGAGGGGCCGGACGGGTCCTGGCTCGTGGATGTCCACCACCGGGCGCACCCCCATACCAAGAACGAGGACGGCGCGCACGGCGTGTCACTCGGGTTCACATCCCATTACGCCCTGATGCGCGATCGCTTCGGTGATCGCATCACGCTCGGCTGCGCCGGCGAAAACATCATCGTCGAAACCGAGCGCCGGATCGCCTTCGAAGACCTGGAGCGCGGCGTTGCGTTGCTGGCCGGCGACGGCCGAGAGCTGGCTCGCCTCGAACTGCTCCAGGTCGCGGAGCCGTGCCGACCGTTCAGCGGCTGGGCGCTGGGGGGCGTCGTGGAAGCCCAAGTTCTGAAGGAGACGCTGCAGTTTTTGGAGCGGGGGACGCGCGGCTACTACTGCCAGGGTGTGGCTTCGGGAATCGTGTCGATCGGCGACCGGGTGGCGGCGCTTTGAGTCAGCGTGTGAACGGCCGGTAGAAGGCCCGTGAAAAAGCCGGGGAAGGGTGCGTCGGCTCCCCTTCCCCGGCCTTTCACCAGCCTGTCACCGGATTTAGCTCATCTCGTCCCACGCCAGTGCCCCGACCTTCTTGCAGCGCTCGCAGCTCAGCTCCTTCACGTCCGACTCGAACCCTTGCCGGTGACGGCACGCGGGACAAACGGCGTACGTGAGGGGGAACAGGCGGCCCACCCGCTGAATCTCGCGCGGCTCGCAGCGCACCACGCTCCAGCGCTCGGGGGGATGGTAGCGGATCTCCAGGAAGCGCCGGTCCACGGGCACGTTGCGGCGGTTCACGTCCAGCACCACGATGTGACTCGAGGAGATGCGGACGACGGGGTACCACGCGCCGCGGCGTAGCAGATGCGCGCCGGGCCGTCCGACACGCGCCCATCCCTTCGCCTGGAGGCGCGTGGGAGTCATTGGGCGGAAAGGCATCGTCACGCCCGAAGGATACTCAGTTCAGGCGATGGAAGTCGTGACTGGGGTCACACTTACCCGCCAGCGCAAGATGTGACGCATGACACGCGCACTCGCGAGTCGCGAGGTCGAGCCGCCACCAGTTGGCCGCCGGTACGGGCACGGCGGCCGTACCCGCTTGAATCCGGGAGCCGCGACACGCGCTGCGCGGCGACCACACGACGCGCGCAACAGTCGCGTCGACACCAACGGTATCGCCGGGCCGGCCGACCCTTGGGTGCGTGACGTGACGCACGCACGACGTGACGGCCCGGCCACCACCCCGCACGGCGCAAAGGTCGCCGCCCTGCGACAAGTCCGTCCGACGACGTAAATCGTGACGACTTCGACCCGCCACGTCACCTGGCACGACCGTTGCTCGGCGGTCGGGAGCCTTTCCCCGTCCACCCGAGGTCGACGCACGGGAGGCTCCTATGGCGAAGAGTCTGAACGACTGGATCGCGACCGATGTCGCCGAGGTGAAAGAGAGACCGCTCAAGTGGCTCTCTGAGCAGTACTTCTTCCGGGATCCTAACCGACCCACCCTCACTGATCCCACGCACTTCTTCGCCCCCGCCGACGGCGTGGTGTTGTATCAGCAGACGGTGCAGCCGGACGAGGCCATCGTCGAGATCAAGGGGAAGACGTACTCCCTGCGGGAGGCACTGCGAGACCCCTACTACGATCGGAAGAGTCTCGTCATCGGAATCTTCATGACGTTCTTCGACGTGCACGTCAACCGGATCCCCTTCCCCGGTCGGCTCTCGTTTCGGGAGCTGGATCCGATTCACACGTACAACTTTCCCATGCTCGCCGTCGAAAAGAACCTGGTCAACGAGCTGCGCCTCGACGTCAGTGAGGCGCGGTACCTGCACCACAATCAGCGCATGGTGAACCGGGTGTACGCTCCGGCGCTCGGGCAGCCGTATTACCTGTTGCAGATCGCGGACTACGACGTCGATTCCATCCTGCCGTTCCAGCTGAAACAGAACTGGCCGTACGCGCAGAACCAGCGGTTTTCGCAAGTACGGTACGGCTCGCAAGTCGACCTGATCGTGCCGCTCTCCCGGCGGTTCGCGTTCACACTCACACAACGTGTGGGGGTGCACGTCGAGGCCGGGGTGGACTCCTTGATCCGTGTCACACCTCAGGAGGTGGAGGAACCATGACCACGACGACGTTCCAGACCAGCCGGCCCGCACGGCGCGGGTCTGCCCCGGAGGCGTTGCCGCAGCTCGATCGCCGCCCCCTCAATCCTACCCAACTCGATAAGGCCGCCTTTGTCCTGGCCCTGCCGTTTTCTCTGTCCACCGGCGTCGCCAACAATCCATGGATGCAGGACCTGTCCGACCAAGACCGACGCCCCGATTTCGACACCGCCATGCGCCAGTGGTTGAGCCTGTATCACTTCATCGCCTCGGAGAGCGTGGTCTACCCACTGCCCAGTCGCGGCGACTGCGCGCTGCAGGACCTCGTGTATGTCGCGAACCTGGGCATCGTACTCGATCACCTGCCCGGAAAGGACACAGCGATCATCTCGAGGTTCAGGTCCCCACCGCGCGTGCCGGAAGCCGAGCTGGGAGTGGCATTCTTCGAATCGCTGGGCTACACGACGGCCCAGCCGCCGTACGATTTCGAAGGCGAGGCCGAGCTGAAGCACCTGCACGACAACGTGTACGTCGGAGGATATGGCATCCGCTCCGACATCCGGGCCTACGAGTGGATGGAAGAGCAGTTCGGCATGACGGTGGTCAAGCTCAAGGAGACGGACCCGTACCTCTACCATCTCGACTGCACCGTCTTCCCGCTCACTCGAGAGGCCACACTCGTGTGCACGGAGCTGTACGACACCGCAGAAGTCCAGGCTCTCGAGCGTCACACCGACATCGTCGACGTATCGTTGGACGACTGCTATGCGGGCATCTGTAATTCCGTCAGGTTATCCAACACCATCCTGAACGCGTCACACATCGGCGACCTGCGCGCGGGGACGGCCGAGTACTCGAGTGAGGTCGGCAAGAACCGGCAGCTCGAGGACATTGCGGCGAGTCACGGATTCGAGCTCAGCCTCTTCAACCTCAGCGAGTACCATAAGAGCGGGGCGCTGCTCTCGTGCATGGTCATGCACCTCAACCGACATTCTTACGAGTTCACCCTTACGTAGAGGCGCGTGAGCGTGAGCGTCTCCTCGCCCCCGGCCGCGCCGACGGCGCTCGGGACCTCGTCCCGCACCATCTGGGCCATCGCGCTGCCCGTCATCCTGGCGGAGCTGAGCGAGCACGTCGTTGAAGTCACGGACACCGCGTTCCTGGGGCGATTCGGGACGATCGAGCTGGCCGCGGTCGGCCTGGCGGCGGCTATCTACGAGCTGGTGGTCTTCTTCACGCTCGGCCTGTCCGACGGCATCCAGATCCTCACCGCTCGCCGCGCGGGCGAGGGGCGGGCGCGGGAGATCGGGGAGGCATTCTTCCATGGCGCGAGCCTCCTCCTGGCCACCGCCGGCGTCGCGTTTCTGATCCTCGAGTTCGGCTCGCCGGCCCTCACCTCGTGGGTCGTGCGATCGGCCGCGGTGCGGGCGGCCGTGGACGACTTCGTCCGGATCATCGCGTTCGCCGCGGTCTTCCACTGCCTCAACATGGCCTACAGCGCGTTCTACGTCGGGATGGGACGCACGCGCGTCGTAATGCGCGCCACCGCCGTGCTGGCGGTCACGAACATCGCCCTGGACTACGTGTTGATCTTCGGACATCTGGGGCTGCCCCGGCTCGGGATCGGGGGTGCCGCCCTGGGGGCGCTCCTCTCGGAAATCGCGGCATTCGCCTACCTGACGAGCGCGACTGTGTGGAGCGGCGATGCCCGCCGATTCGGCCTCTTCCGACCGCGCCGTCTCGATGCGTCGTTCACTCGGGTGATGCTGGCGATTTCCTGGCCGGCCGCGCTCGACCGCCTGGTCGGCAGCCTCCGCTGGTTCCTGTTCTTCCTGCTCGTGGAGCACCTGGGAGAGCAGGCGCTGGCCACGACCAACGTCGTGCACGGCGTCTACGCCCTGCTGCTCCTGCCCATCGGTGGGTTCGCGGAAACGGTCTGTACCATGACCAGCAACCTGATCGGCCAGGGGCAGCAGGCGGAGATCGGCGGCGTCCTGCGCCGCACCACGGGGTGGGCGACGCTGTGCATCGTGCCGTTCGCCCTGCTGGCGCTGGTCCAGCCCACGCTCCCGCTGGCGTTGTTCACGTCGGATCCCGAGCTCGTTGCGGCAGCGACGAACAGTCTGCGGGTCGTGAGCCTTGCCATCTTGCTGGCGATCCCGGCCGAGCTTGGGTTCAGCGCCGTGTCAGGCAGCGGTAACACGCGCATGAGTCTCCTGATCGAGCTCGTGCTCTCGGCGACTGTCCTGTCCTGTGCTTATGCGGCCGGAATCGTGCTGCGCCTGCCCGTGGAGGCGGTGTGGGCGGCGGAGGTCGTGGGCTGGTCCGTGTGCCTGGTGTTTTCCGCCGTGTGGGTCAGGGGCGCGCGCTGGACCGCCCTGGTCATCTAGCGCTGCCCGAGCGGGGGACCAAGGGAGCTCAGGGGCTCACCCGCACTCCGAGAACCCGCACACGTGGCACTTGGCGCAGCCCTCGATGAACGCGAGCTGCGAGCCGCAGTCGGGACACGCGCCGATGAAGTCCTGCGCGGCGCCCGCCTCCCCCCGCTCGCCGGCCGTCCCTGCCGGTCCGGGAATGCTCGCCTGCATGGGAGCAGGAGTGGGCGCCCCAGCGCCGCCCAGGAGGTCCTGCTGGATGCCTTGCTTCTCCTGCATCCATTTTTCGATCGCGATGCCGATCGCGTCGGGCACCGAGAGCACTTTGTTCGGCCCGAGGCCGACGACCCGATCGGAGGAGATGCCCCGCAGCTGGCGGTACACCTCGCGCAGCGGGATCCCTGAGCGCAGGGCGAGTGAACTGAGCCGCCCGATGGCCTCGACGTCGGCCATGAGCGCGCCGCCGGCTTTGCCGAGCGAGATGAAGACCTCGAACGGCTGCCCTTTGTCATCCTCGGTGATGTTCACGTACATGGTGCCGAGGGGCGTCTCGACCCTCCGGGTGGCGCCCTTGAGGAGGTCGGGGCGCGAGCGCTTCGCGCGCCGCTGCAGGTTCTCCGCTTCGGCATCGTGCAACTGGTCACGGGTACGCGCGAGCTCGGCCTCGAGCTCGGCGATGCGGCCGAGCGCCTCCGCCAGCGCGTCCTTACCCAGCCCCGCGGTCTGCTCCTGCACCTTCTTCGCCGTCGACCCGGTGGAAAGCACCTGCATCTCGCGGGCGCCGTCGCGGTACACGGTGACGCCCTTGCAGCCCAGCTTGTAGGCGTACCGGTAGATCTTCTCGACGTACTCCTCGGTCGCGTCGTTCGAGAAGTTGCAGGTCTTGGAGATCGCCGAGTCGGTGAACTCCTGGAACGCGGCCTGCATCTGGATGTGCCACTCCGGCGTCACGTCGTGCGCGGTGACGAACACGCGCTGCCACTTCGCCGGCACCTGATCGAAGTGGATGTGTCCGGCCTCGGCGATCTGCTGCATCAGGGCGTCGGAATACCAGCCTTCCTGCTTCGCGAGCGCGACGAAGTCCTCGTTCACGTCGGGCATGAGCACGCCCGCCTGATTCCGCATGAACGCGACCGCGAACAACGGCTCGATGCCCGAGGAGCAGCCGGCGATGATCGAGATCGTGCCGGTGGGGGCGACGGTCGTGAGGTTGCAATTGCGCAGCCGCCGCATCGGGCGCACGCGCTCCCCCTTGGGCCCGCGGGCGCAGGTCGCGTCCGGCCCCCAGATCGACCGTTCCCACTCGGGGAACACGCCACGCTGCTCGGCGAGCTTCTCCGAGGCCGCCTTGGCCTCCTCGTCGACGAATTCCATGACGCGGCGGCCGAGGGCCACCGCTTCGTCCGAGTTGTAGGAGAGGCCGAGCCGCACCAGCAGGTCGGCCCAGCCCATGACTCCGAGGCCGATGCGGCGGATACGCTTGGCGAGGTCGTCGATTTCGGCGAGCGGGTACTTGTTCGCGTCGATGACGTTGTCGAGGAAGTGCGTGCACAGGTGCACCGCCGTTCTCAGGCGATCCCAGTCGACGTCGCCGTCCTTGACGAACAACCCGAGGTTGATCGAGCCGAGGTTGCAGACGTCGTAGGGGAGCAGCGGCTGCTCGCCGCACGGGTTCGTCGCCTCGTAGCTGCCGAGCTGCGGCACCGGGTTGTAGTGGTTGGCTCGGTCGATGAAGTACACGCCGGGCTCGCCCGTCTTCCAGGCGCCGTGCACGATCTTACGGAACACCTCGCGGGCGTCGAGCCGGCCCACCGCCGCGCCGGTGCGGGGATGGATCAGCTCGTAGGCCGCACCCTCTTCCACGGCCCGCATGAAGGCGTCCGTCACGGCGACCGAGATGTTGAAGTTCGTCACCTGCGTCAGGTCGTCCTTGCAGGCGATGAACTCCAGGACGTCGGGGTGATCCACGCGCAGGATGCCCATGTTCGCGCCGCGGCGCGTCCCACCCTGTTTCACCACGTCGGTCGAGGCGTCGTACAGCTTCATGAACGACACGGGCCCCGACGCCACGCCCATCGTGGAGCGTACCACATCGTTCTTCGGGCGCAGGCGCGAGAACGAGAACCCGGTCCCGCCGCCCGACTGGTGCACCAGGGCCATGGCTCGCAGCGTGTCGTAGATCCCGCTCCGGTCGTTCGAGAGGGCGTCATCCACGGGCAGCACGAAACAGGCGGAGAGCTGGCCCAGGGGCCGGCCGGCGTTCATGAGGGTGGGCGAATTCGGCATCCAGACGCGCGTCGCCATCAGCTCGAAGAACGTCTCCGCCAGCCCCTCCACGGCCTTGTCCGACGCCCCGTAGCGCCGCTCCGGCTCCGCGATGGTCCGGGCAACCCGCCAGAACAGGTCCTCGGGCTGCTCGACGGGCTTGCCGTGGTCGTCCTTGACCAGGTACCGCCGCTCGAGCACGGTGACGGCGTTGGGGCTCAGATCGAGTGTGCCGGTGCGGGTGGAAGCAGTCATGCGGGCTCGTCCCTCGCGGAGGTGAGCGTGCTCACCCAACGTGTGGTATGTGTGAAATTAACAGCGCGCGGACCAAAAAAGGCGCGGAAGGTCAAGGTAGACCCTCGGGCCCGTCAGGGCAACACCTCGCGAGAGCGGTGGCCTCACGGGAGATGCCACAATTCACATCACAAACTTGTTCCAGCGATCGGGAACGCGCCTGAGCGGTGTCGCTCGGCCTCGGCCACATAGTGCTCCCAGGTGTCTCGGATCCGCTGCCGCAAGGCGTCGTCGACCGGTCGCGTGACCCGTGCCGGCACCCCGACCACCAGCGACCCCGGCGGCACGCGGGCGCCTTCCGGCACGACCGCACCCGCTGCCACAACACTCCCCGTCCCGATGTGGACGCCGTTGAGGAGCACGCTCCCCATGCCGATCAAGCAGTCGTCCTCGACGGTGCATCCGTGCAGAATGGCGCGGTGTCCCACGCCCACCCGCGCGCCGATCCGCGCCGGGAGCCCTTCGTCCACGTGCACGATCGTGCCGTCCTGGAGATTGGTGCGCTCGCCCACGACAATCGCGGCCATGTCCCCGCGCAGCACGGCGCCGTACCACACGCTGGCGTGCGCCCCCAACGTCACGTCCCCCAGCACGATTGCGCCGGGAGCGATGAACGCCGTCCGATGAATGTCGATACTACTGCCTCACCGGCTGGAATATCCACTGGACCCATGCGTCTACCGGCTCGCCGTTCTTCTGCGCGGGGTTCCAGCGCAGGGTCTTCGCCATGTCCAGGGCCTCGTTGTTGAACGTGTCGAGGTTGGAGGGTCCGAACACCCGCGCCTCCAGCGTCGAGCCGTCTTTCGAGACATGGATCAGCAGAATGGCCTGGCGCGGAAAAATAGTGGCGTCGGCGGGCACCGGAATGCGCGTCAGCGACAGCGGCAGCGGACGAGTGTCGAAACAGAGATGGTCCTGGTTGTAGGCGGGCCCATACTGATCGCACGGTCCGGCGTCCGACCCGCCTTCCCCCGACCCCGGCTGCAGCTCGATCCTCACCGTGGATGGCGCACCCGGCGTGATGACCACCTGGCGGTCGTACGGCTCGTACCCGCTGGCCCGCACGGCGAGGCGGTACGTGCCGGGAGGCACATCTCCCTGCGAGCCCCGAAACGGCATCCCATTGAGCGTGACGCGGGCGCCAGGGGGCAGGCCCTGGAGCGTGAGGCGCCCGAGCGTCCCGGGAGGGACCGCGCGGGTACGGGCAGTGTCGGCGTGAGGGATTGCGGCTGCGGCTTGGGCCGCCGTGTCGAAGGCTGGAGGGACGCCGGTGTCGGATAGCAGGCGCTGGGCGACCGTGTCGCGGGGGATGCCCGACACGGAATCGGCGGGGGCGGCCCGGGCGAAGAACAGCAATCCCTTCTTGTAGGCGTACAGGCCCGGCGCACCCAGGCCGATGGCCATGACGACCACCCAGAGGGCGATTCCGGCGGCGACCGAGCGTTTGTGGTGCTCCTCGACCCCGGGTTTCCCGGGGACGCGCGGCAGCGGTGTGGTGGGAGCGGACGCCATGCGGACCCCCGCGAGCGAGGGGATGGCTTTCGTGGCGGCCGTCGCGAGCCCGACGGAGGCGAGCCCGCCCCCCGCCTCGAGCGACTGGACGAGATCGTCCGCGCTCTGAAACCGCTCATCGGGGGACTTCGCCATCATCTTGCGGGTGATTTCGAACACGGTACGCTGATCGTAGGTCTCGAGGGGCGGGGTGGGAATCTCCTCCATGATGTGCTTGTAGCCGATCGAGAACGAGTCCTCGCCGTCGAACGGCACGCTACCGGTGAGGCTTTGATAGGCGACGACGCCGAGGGAATAGATGTCGGAGCGTCCGTCGAGCGGCTGGGCGCGGGCCTGCTCCGGGCTCATGTAGTGGGGCGTGCCGATCGACATCCCGGTGCCCGTGAGCTTACCGCCCGACGCCGCCTTCGCGATACCGAAATCGGTGACCACGGCCAGCCCGTGCTCGTCGAACATGATGTTGTCCGGCTTGATGTCACGGTGCACGATGCCGCTCTTGTGGGCGTAGGCGAGGGCACGCGCCACCTGCACCAGGATCTGGCGGATCTCGGCCGGGGGGAGCGTGCCGCGTGCGGCCAGCACGGACGAGAGCGGCTTGCCGCGCAGGAACTTCATCACGAAATAGATCACCCGGCCGGACTTGCCGACGCGGTAGATCGGGATGATGCTGGGGTGCTCGAGTTTGGCGGAGGTACGGGCTTCGCGCTGGAACCGCTCGACGAACTCTTTGTCGAACGCGAGGGAGAAAGGCAGGACCTTGATCGCCACATCGCGCTCCAGCTGTTTTTCGCGCGCCTTGAAGACAA
>WNGC01002217.1_pt1 | contig 11886 bp, 10 predicted proteins | sample 5400051 | NCBI WGS metagenome assembly WNGC01 (sample SAMN13153368, study PRJNA577476) | soil metagenome | isolation source: 20 cm soil or saprolite under grassland replicate 2 | place: USA:California | collected 2016-06-15 | reverse complement strand
ATGTCCGGTAGCCCGACACCGTGAAGTCGTCGGCATTGTCGTACAGGACCGCCACCCGCTGGAGATTGAGCACCTGCTTGGCGACGGCCACGGACTTGGGGATTTGCAGGACCTCCGGGGCGGATACCCGGAAGACGGTGGCGCCGATCTCCGGGATCCCCTTCGCGGTGTTGCTGACGCCGACGACCGGAACCCCCGCCTGCACGGCCAGCGGGTCGGCGCCGAACGCCTGAGAACTCAAGACCGGGCCGAGGATCGCCGCGACCTGGTCGCGCTGGATGAACTTCTGGAAGACATTGATCGCCCCGTCGCGACCGCCCCCGGTGTCCTCGAGGATCGGGTCGATCCGCACTGCTCCCCGTTCATTGATCTGCTTGAACGCGAGGAGGAAGCCGTTACGGATCGGTTCGCCGTAGACCGAGATGTCCCCGGTGATGCCGACGGCCAGCCCCACCTTGACCGGCTGGCTCTGCGCCGCCCATGCGGCCGGCCCGGCGAGGCCCGGGTGCGACACCATCGCCAGGGCCAGCACCGAGACCCACAATCGCGTCCACATCAAGGCACCGCCTGTGTTTTCGGAGAGGATACGACGATCGGCGGGGGTTTCCTTCGGGATCGGTCTGGGCCCCCGGGCTCCGGGGAAAAAGGTGCGGGCTTCGGGCCGATCCCGGCCCGAAGCCCGCGGTGAGAAGGGAGCCTAGTCGCCACCTCTCCAGCCCCCGCCCACGGTGCTGCGGGGGAAGAACACGTAGTAGATGTCTTCCTCCGGCACCGTCCCCGCGTGCGGCCGGGTGTCGGCCCACACGACATAGGCGCCGGACGCGTTGGCGGTAACGCTCATGTAGTCCCCGATGAAGCCTGACTGCACGGGGTTGTTGGCGTCCGTCAGGTTGGGCATGGACGCGGTCGTGAGGCGGAAGTGCCTGAAGGAACGCCCGCGGTTGGTGGATACGGCCAGGGTGATGTCGTTGCACCCGGTCGACTCGCAGCCGAACTGGCGGTCGTAGTAGGCGACATAGACGGTCCCGTCCGGTCCCACGGCCATCCACGACTGCCACTGGGCCGCTCCGCTCTTATCATCGTTGCTCACCAGCGTGGGCGACGACCAGGTTTGCCCGCCGTCGGTCGAAGAGGCGATGAACACGTCGTTGTTGTGGTCGGCGCACGGCTCGACGGGGAAGCCGTTGGCGTCCGTCGCGCACGGCCCGGCGTTGCGGAAGTCGGACCAGGAGAAGTACAGCCGCCCTCCATCCTCGCCGGTCGGGTCGAACGCGCCCGCGCCGTAGTCGTTCAACCGGTAGCCGTTGGGCGGCAGGCACTGCCGGCCGGGGTTGCAGCCCGCGATCGGCGCGGAGAAGGGCTGGGTGTCGAAGTCGTCGGCGATCTTGAAGGGTCCGACCCAGTTGGCCGACTTCGTGCAGTCGGCGGTGCCTGGACACTTCGCCATCATCTGCTGGGCGACGAGCGTCGACGTGTTCATGTTGTTGAAGAAGACGTAGAGGGTGCCGTCCGGACCGGCGACCGGCCAGGAGCCCTGGTCCATGTTGCATTCGTTGGCGGCTTCCGTGGGATCGAAGAGGTTGCCGAGGACGCAGGCGTCGCTGGTCCCGCTGATCTCCACGCCCGGAGAAAACGTCGCCCCGCCGTCCGTGGACTGGGCGAAGTAGATGGGGCTCTCGAAAGTCACGAAGCCGTCGATCGACGTCCGGAAGCGCGTCCAGGTCACGTAGACGTTGTCCCGTTTGGGGCTGCCCGGATTGGCATCCGCCCCCATGAACGGCTTGTCGTTGAAGATCGTGGGGTTGTTGTCGCTGGCCACGACGCCGAGGGGATTGTCCGAGAGGCTCTGGGTGAGTCCGGGGGTGGGGGTGTGGAAAAACGTGCCCCCGAACGCGGCGTTGGATTTGGTGACCACGACCCCGTTGGCCGCCGCAAAGACGTCAAACACGACGCAGCCGAAATAGGCGTTGCTCTGGGAGTCGAACACGATATTCGGGTCGCTCGCGGCGTCGGCCGTGTGCCCATCCTTCAGGACGTATTGGGAGAAGGGCGGGAGCTGGTCTCCCCAGTGCTGACCCTGATCGAAGGAATAGTCGATCCCGCATTTGTTGTAGCCGATGCGGCTGTCGTTCTGCCCCGCGATCACGTGGGTCGGGTCGCTGGGTCGACGGCGATCTGTTCCTCCGCCTGCCGGCGGAAGGAACACTCCTGGTTCACCCGGATGTTGTTGAACTGGCCGGTGAACACGTTGGGGCAGCTGAGGGCGCGGATCGCGACGTTGTTCGGGCTCGGGAGACCGCTGTGTCTGGCGGGCCCGCGGGTGGCGCCGGCGAGCGCGCCTTCCCCGTACCTGGCGTGCAGCCCGGCCTGCACCACTCCGCTGGAGAGCATCTGCTCGTGAGGCTTGGGGCCCACCTGGCCCAGGGCAATCCCGATGGCATGCTCCAGGGCGAGGTTTGTCTGGGGGACGATCGGCTGCGACGTCATCGTCCCGCTCATGACCCCCATGACCAGCACCAGTGCAAGGACACCGACTCCGATCCGCTGAAGCTTCATACACCCCTCCCCGGCTGCCCAATGGGACTCCTTCGGCATTTTCTCTACATTAACAGGCGCGTTATCTGAAAATATATCGGAGATTTCCCGGTATGGTAGGGTAGCGCGCCTCCAGACCCGAAGCGATCCCAAACGGACGGTCGCGTTCGTTTGGTGGAATCACCCCAGCCGATTGGCGTCGCGGCATACCCGGTTGGGCATGGCGGGCGGCGGCGCGGGCGCGCTGCGGGAGGGGGGGCGAGGGATGGGGCCGTTGCTGGCCGGCCGGGTCGCGCTTGTGACCGGGGCCGGGTCGGGGATCGGGCGTTCCACAGCCATCCGGTACGCGGAAGAGGGGGCCGATGTGGCCGTGCTCGACGTGAATCCCACCGCCGCCGCTGAAACCGTGTCCGCCGTCGAGACGCTCGGCCGCCGCGCTGTCGCCCTGCGCGCCGACGTGAGCCGCGCGGCGGAGGTCGAGGGGGCCGTGCGGCAGACGCTGGCGGCGCTCGGGCCGGTCGACATCCTGGTCAACAATGCCGGCCTGACGCGCGACGCGACGATCCGGAACCTCGGCGAGGCGGAGTGGGACCTCGTGCTCGACGTCCACCTCAAGGGCACCTTTCTCTGCACCAAAGCCGTGGCCGCCGGCATGCGCGAGCGCGGCCGGGGGGGCGCCATTGTCAATATCTCGTCGATCTCCGCCAAGATCGGGAATTTCGGCCAGGCGAACTACGCGTCGGCGAAGGCGGGCATCGTGGCGCTGACCAAAGTGACGGCGCGCGAGTACGCGAAGTACGGGGTGCGCGCGAACGCCATCCAGCCGGGGATGATCGAGACGCCGATGACCCGGGCCCTCGGGGAGGAACGCCTCGCGCGGAGCGTCGCCGAGACCCCGCTCGGCCGGCTGGGCAAGCCCGAAGAGGTGGCCGCGGTCGCGCTCTTCCTGGCCAGCGATTTGTCGAGTTTCGTCACCGGGGCGGTCATCGAGGTCACCGGAGGCAGGTACCTGTAGGTTCCCAGTCTGGAGGGCGCAGCCCGGGGGTATTGACATACTATCATGCTCCAGGATGGGTATACTCCAGGACGGAAGGGGAGGGCCCGCCTCAAGGTGGTGATGTCGCATGTGGGCCGCCGTCCTGCTGCTCGGCGGACTCGTCTTGTGGGCCACAGGCCACCGGTTGCTGCGTTAGCTTCTCCTGGGGCGTCACACGAATGGGGACCGGTATCACCGGTCCTCATTCGATTTCGAGGACTGCCCGCCGCCGTCTCCGCTCTGTGGATCGAGACCGAGGGGGCCCGCGGCCGCCCGGAAAGCGGGATGATGGCGCCGTGAGAGCCCGAGCCTGTGTGCTGGCCGTCGACGATCAGCCGGCCGATCTCGCCCTGGTCCGGCTGGCCCTGGAGGCGGAAGGATTCGAGGTCCGCGAGGCGCGTTCGGGCGCCGAAGCGCTGGCCGTCGCCCGGGAGGTGGCCCCCGACCTCATCCTGCTCGACATGCACCTGCCCGATATGCATGGGCTGGAAGTGGTGCGCCGCCTTCGGGAAAGCACCGGAGGCGATGGTCTCCGGGTGGCGGCGATGAGCGCGTTTGCCACGGGCGAAGATCTGACGGTGTGGCTGGAGGCCGGGTGTATCGTTACCATCGAAAAACCGTTCCAGGCGGCGTCGCTGGGGCGGGAGATCCGCCGGCTGCTGGCGGGGGAAGCGCCCGCGGCGCCGGAGCGCGTGGAGGCCGGCGCTCCGCTCGGAGCCCGGTTGGGGGAGGTGCTGCTGGCCAACGCCCTGATCACCCCGGAGCAGTTCAAGAAGGCGCTGGCGGAACAAGCGCACAGCGGCAAACGGTTGGGCCAGATCCTGGTCGAGCAGGGAGCGGTCAACGAGGACGATATCGCATGGGCGCTGGGCAACCAACTGGGGTACCCGTATGTGTTCCTGGCCCGCGAGATCATCGATGAAGAGGCCGTCCGGCTCCTCCCCGAGGAGTTCTTGCGGGAGCGCCAGGTCCTCCCGATCTTCAAGTTTGGCGAGGAGATGAGGCTGGCGATGGCCGATCCGACCGACCAGAAAACGGTGGATGAAGTCGCGGCCCGGACCAAACTGCAGGTGAACCGCGCCCTCGCGCTGGCTTCCAATATCAATGAGGTGCTCGATCATCTCTTCTCACGGCGAGACCCGCAGCCGAATCGGTCCGCGGGGACCTCCGAGGCGCAGTATCTGCAGTTTCACCTCGTGCAGGCCCTCCGCCAGGGAGCCTCGGCCGTGCACTTCACTCCGGCAAGCGAAGGGCACGGCCGGGTGCGGTATCGTCTGCAGGGCGTGCTCGCGGACCGCGCCGATCCGCCGGACGAACTGCACCGCGCAATCGTCCGCCACCTGCGCGACCTCACCGGTTTCGGGGAGAGTCCGGTCGGCACGGCGGCCGCGACCGCGATGGTGGGCGCCGTCGAGACGCATCTCGTGGTGACATTCCTCCCGACCGTGGTGGGGCCGGCGGCGACGATCATGCTCTATCCCCCCCGGACGGGAGCGCCGGATCTGGCGGCGCTGGGGGTGGAGGAGCGGGTCATTCAGCCGCTGCGCAGCGCCCTTCAGGCCGCCAGCGGGGTCGTGATGGTGGGGTGCCGCGAACCGGCGGTGCGGTCCACCCTGCTCCATGCGCTCATCTCGTCCGCTCGAGGCGGCGAGGTGTGGGCGCTCGAAACGGTTCCGCTCTTCCGGCGGCCCACCATCAACCAGACGCTCGTCGGCTCCCTGGATCAGGTGGCCCTCCATGTGGACACGGCGGCCCGCTCGGAGGCGGATGTGATCGTGGCCGATAATGTCGCGCGCAGCGAGGCGCTGGTGGCCGCGCATCAAGTCGCGCAGGCGCGACTGGTGCTCGCCGGACACCCGCAGGACGATGTTGTGGGCCTGCTCGGCCAGATGCTGGACGCCGCCGGGCCCGCGCTCGTGGCCTCCACCCTTCGAGGCATCCTGGCGGCCCGCGCCGTCCGGGCGCTCTGCCCGAAGTGCAAGGAGACCATGCCCGAACGCTCCGGACCGGCCGGCCGGCGGACGCTGTCCGCCCGTGGATGCGAAGCGTGCAGTTTCACCGGGTTCCTGGGTCAGCGCCTGCTGACTCAACTGTGGATCGTCGACGCGGAAACCCGACAGTTCCTGCGCTCGAGCGCGCCGGGGGCGGTCTTCGACCGCGTGATCCAGACGGTGGGGGCGACCATGCGCGCGCAGGGACTGGCGCTCGTCGAAGGCGGCCTGACCTCGTTGGAAGAACTGTCCCGCGCGGTGGGGGTGGACTGATGGACATCAGCGACCTCCTCGTCCAGACCAAGGAACGCGGGGCCTCCGATCTCCATCTCAAGGTGGGCTCGCCCCCCACCTTCAGGATCAACGGCACCCTGGTGCGCATCGATGCGCCCCCGCTCGACCGGGACGAGATGCACGCGCTGGTCTTCGGTGTCCTCACGGATGAGCAGAAGGCGAGGTTTGAGGACTCGCACGACTTGGATTTTGCGCTCGAACTGAAGGACGTCGGCCGGTTCCGGGTCAATGCGTTTGTGAACCGCCTGGGCGAAGCCATGGTGATGCGGCTGATCCCGGAGAAGAACCGGTCGCTCGATGAGCTGGGCATGCCGCCCATCCTCAAAGAGCTGTCGATGAAAGACCGCGGGCTCGTGCTCGTCACCGGGCCCACGGGGTCGGGGAAAACCACGACCCTGGCCGCGATGGTCGACTACATGAACAACAGCCGGGAAGACCACATCCTCACCATCGAGGATCCGATCGAGTTCATCCACGAGGACAAGAAATGCAACATCAATCAACGGGAGATCGGGCCCAACACCAAGTCCTTCGGGACCGCCCTGCGCGGCGCCCTGCGGGAAGACCCGGACATCATCCTGGTGGGCGAGATGCGCGATCAAGAGACGATCGCCCTGGCCCTCACGGCGGCGGAGACGGGCCACCTGGTGCTGTCCACGCTCCACACGAGCAACGCCCCGCAGACCATCAGCCGCATCGTGGACGTGTTCCCGCCTCACCAGCAGGATCAGATTCGCGTGCAGCTGGCGGACACGCTGCTGGGGGTGGTCGCCCAGACCCTGGTGCCGACCCAGGACGGGCAGGGCCGGGTGGCGGCCCTGGAGATCATGGTGGCGAACGCGGCCATCCGCAACCTGGTGCGGGATAACAAGGTGCACCAGCTGTCGTCGGCCATCCAGACCGGAGCGCGGGAGGGCATGCAGTCCCTGGACCAGAGTCTGAAGACGTTGGTGAAAACCCGCCGGATCAGCCAGGATGAAGCCATCAAGCACGCCACCGAGAAACAGGCGTTTACGCACGAGGCCGCCCGCATCGCCTCGCCGACCTTGTGAAGGGGTTTTCCCCGTCCCGCGGTAAACAGGACCACTGAGACCGGGAATCCCAAGGAGGCGATGCCGATGCCCGACGCCGTTCGTCTGGTCGAGTATTTCTACATTGAGACGGGCGACACACCGGGAGAGGGCGCCCGCATCCTCACGCACCTCAAGGACGCCGCCGTGAACCTCATCGGTTTTCACGCGTTCCCCAGCGGGGGACGCGCGCAGATCGACTTCTTCGTCTCGAACGCCGGGGCGTTTCAGGCCGCGGCCAGGAAGGCCGGCTGGAAGGCGGTCGGCCCGAAGAAGGCGTTCGTCATCGACGGCGAGGACCGGGTGGGAGCCCTGGTGGGCTACTTCACCAAACTCGCCGGGGCCGGGGTCAACGTCACGGCGGCCGACGCGGTCAGCGCCGGCGCCGGCCGGTTTGGCGCCATTCTCTGGGTCAAGGCCGGCGACGTCGCGAAGGCGGCCAGGGCGCTGGGGGCCGGCTGAGGGCCGGGCGCGTGGCCGCCACCCTCGCCGGCCGCATCGCCACCGCCAACGAGATCGCCCTGCGCCGCCTCACCGCGGCGGCTCCGGTGCTCGCCAGGATCCGCGAAGCGCGCGAGGCGATCCCGGAGTTCGGCGGCCGCGTCCTGCTGCACGCGGGTCCGCCGATCGCGGCCGCCTCCATGTGCGGCCCGATGCGGGGGGCGGTCCTCGGCGCGGCGCTCTTCGAAGGCTGGGCCGCCGACCCGGCCGCGGCGGAGGCGCTCCTCGACCGTGGCGCCATCGCGCTCCGCTGCACGCACGACGCGGGGGTGGTCGGTCCCATGGCGGGGATCGTCTCCCCGTCCATGCCGGTGGGGGAAGTGCGGGATCCCGAACACGGAATCACGGCCTACGCTCCGCTGAACGAGGGGATCGGAGCCGTGCTGCGGTTCGGAGCCAACGACGGGACGGTGATCGCCCGCCTGCGGTGGATGCGCGAGGCGCTCGCCCCCGCGCTCGATGCGGCGGTCCGGCGCCTCGGCGGGGTGCCGCTCCTCCCGCTGATGGCCCGCGCCCTCACCATGGGCGACGAGCTGCACCAGCGCAACGTCGCCGCGACCAGCCTGTTCTTCCGGGCGATCGCGCCCGCGCTCGTGGAGTGCGGGATCTCGGGATCGGTCCTGCCGTCCGTCCTGCGGTTCCTGGCCGACAACGATCAGTTCTTCTTGAACCTCGCCATGGTCGGGGCAAAAGCCATGGTGGGCGCGATCCGGGAGATCCCCTACAGCACCGTCGTCACGGTGATGAGCCGGAACGGCGTCGAGTTCGGCATTCGGGTCAGCGGCCTCGGAGATCAGTGGTTCACCGCCCCGGCGCCCGTGCCGGCGGGCATGTACTTCCCGGGGTTTGGCGCGGAGGATGCCAACCCGGACATGGGCGACAGCGCCATCGTGGAGACGGTGGGGGTGGGGGGAATGGCGATGGCGGCCGCGCCGGCCGTCGTCGGCTTCGTGGGGCTGCCCTCCCTGCGCGAGGCCCTGGCCGTGACGCGGTCCATGGCGGAGATCACCCTGGGGCAGAGCGCCCACTTCAAGATCCCGGCGCTCGACTTCGCCGGCGCGCCGACAGGGATCGATCTGCGCTCCGTCGTCAAGCTGGGGCTCACGCCGGTCATCAACACGGGGATCGCGCACCGCCACGCCGGAAAGGGACAGATCGGGGCGGGGGTGGTCCGTGCGCCGCTCCTGGCGTTTCAGCGCGCGCTGGCCGCGTTTGCCGGCCGGTACACGGCGGACGCCGGCGCCGCCTCAGCCACGGTCGCCGAGTGAACCGGACACGGCTTGCCTTTTTGGTTTTCCGTGTGGCATACTATCTTCGCATCAGCAGGCTGAAAAGTCGGTTGGTAGCATGCACCGGTAAAGGAGTGGGAAGGTATGGCAGTTGGAACAGTCAAGTGGTTTAGCTCTGAGAAGGGTTACGGGTTCATTACCCCCGAGGAGGGCACGAAGGATCTGTTCGTGCACTACAGCGCGATCCAGGGCGATGGCTACAAGACCCTGAACGAGGGCGACAAGGTGGAGTACGAGGAGACGGCCGGGCGGAAGGGTCCGCAGGCCGCCAACGTCCGAGTGGTCCGCTAACGGTAGACCGCGTCAGGTAGCGTGACGGGACGGGGATGGCCAGCGACGGCCATCCCCTCCCGCTTTGTGTGGCCGCGTCACGGGTGAGGCCTCCGGGTCCATCCGGTGGTCCGGCGGAAGGGGGATGGCGGTGCCGCACGAGACGTCTGCCACAAAGTTTGGGCTTCGTCCGGTGGTCTACGGCCGGCGGGGAATGGTCGCTACGGCCAACCCCCTGGCCACGCTCGCGGGCGTGCGCATGCTGGCGCAGGGGGGCAACGCGGTCGACGCCGTCGTGGCGGCGGCCGCCGCGATCGGCGTGGCGGAGCCGTACATGTCGGGACTCGCCGGATGCGGCACCCTGGTGCTGACGCCGCCGGACGGGCCGCCGCGGGTGCTGGTCTTCCTCGGCCGCGCCCCCTCCGGCGCGACCCCCGACCGATTTACGGGCGGGCACCCCGACGCGGGGCCCCTGACCCCGGCCGTTCCGGGAAACCTTGCGGGCTGGGCTCGAGCGCTGAGCGACTATGGAAAGCTGTCCCTCTCGCACGTGCTGGAGCCCGCGATCGAACTGGCGGAGCGTGGGGTCCCGTTCACGCCATTCGACGACCAGATGTTCTCCGAGAGCGGGAGCCGGCTGACGCCGGAAGGGACCGCCACCTACTACCACAATGGCCACATCCCGGCCGTCGGGTCGCTCCTCGCGCAGCCGGATCTGGCCAGGACATTCCGGCGGATCGCCGCAGAAGGGATCGGCTACCTGTACGGCGGATCCCTGGGCCATGCGATCGACCGCTTGATGCGGGACCGCGGCGGGTTGCTCACGGAGGGGGACCTGCGCGCCTATCCGGAGACGCTCCGGTGGACCTCCCCCATCCACACCACCTACCGGGGGGTCACGGTCTACGCGCCGCCGCCGCCGACCAGCGCGGTCCAGGCCCTCGAGACGCTCAACATCTTGGACACGTTCAACGTCAGCGAGGCGGGACATCTGAGCCCAGATCACCTGGCTATGGTCGCGGAAGCCTCGCGGGCGGCGCGAATGGACACCGATCGCTACGTGGGGGACCCGGCGTTTGTCGATGTGCCGGTGGCCCGTCTGCTCTCGCCCGATCACACCGGGGAGCTGCGGGCGGAAGTCGACCGGCGCCTCCGCGCATTCCAGGTGGCCGGCACACCCGGCGGCGGCGTCGGGGCGGGGGGGACCGCCGAGGGCGGGGGGATGGCATCGACCACGCACCTTGCGGCCGCGGACGCGAGCGGGCTGGCGGTCAACATCACCCACAGTCTGGGGCACGGATTCGGCAGCGGCGTCGTCGTCCCCGGGACCGGGGTCTGCCTGAACAACGCCATGCACTGGTTCTCGATGACCCCCGGGCACCCCAACGTCGTCGCCCCCGGCAAGACCCACGAGTGGCCGATTGCGCCGCTCCACCTCCACAGGAACGGGCGGTTTGCGGGTACGATCGGGACGCCCGGGTCCTACGGTATCCTCGTCACGACCGTGCAGGTCCTCGTGCACCTGCTCGACTTCGGGCTCAATCTCCAGGACGCGATCGCGGCGCCCCGGTTCCGGTGGGTGGACGACGTGGGCGATCCGCTGCCCGCGCAGGTGATGCGGATGGAGTCGCGGGTTCCCGAGTCGACACGGAGCGCGCTCGCCGGCCGCGGGTACGAGATCGACCTGCTGGGGCCGTGGTCCATGCGGGTGGGCGGGGTTCAGGGGATCCTCGCGGATCCGCTGACGGGCTGGCTCGCCGGCGCCGCCGATCCCCGGCGGAACGGCTACGCGATCGGCTGGTAACGGGGCCGTGTCCGCCGCCCGCCCCGTGGCTCTCCTGCTGGACGCCCGAGACACCGCGGCCATTGCACTGGCGCCCCTCCCGCCGGGCACCGCGGTCGAGGTCTGCCGGGGCGGCGAGACCGTGCGCGTGGTGGCGGAGACGTTGATCCCGTTCGGGCACAAGATCGCGGTGGCCCCCATGGCGGCCGGCGCCCCGGTGATCAAGTACGGCGAAGTGATCGGCGTGGCCACCGCGGAGATCCGGCCCGGCCAGCACGTCCACGTGCATAATGTGCGGAGCGACCGGGCGCGATAAGGCCGATCGAAGCGAGGAGTGGAGCAATGGTAACGATGGCTGAGGCTTCCCAAACTTTCCGAGGGTGGAAGCGTCCGAGCGGCGCCCTGGGCATCCGGCGCCACTTCCTCGTCATCCCATCGGTGGTCTGCGCGGCCCAGGCGGCGCGGACGGTCGCCGAGGGCGCTCCGGGAGCCGTGGCGATCGAGCACCAGCACGGCTGCGCGCAACTGGGCGGGGACGCGCACCTCACCGAGCAGGTGCTCACCGGTCTCGGAACCCATCCCAACGTGGCCGGGACGCTCGTGGTGAGCCTCGGGTGCGAGACGGTCCAGGGGGTGGCGCTCCACCGGTCGATCGCCGGGCGCGGGCAGCGCGCAGAGTTCGTCGGGATCCAGCAGTCGGGCGGGACGATCGCGGCGATCGCCGCCGGGCGCCAGGCACTGGAGCGGCTGCGGACCGGGGCGGCGTCTGATCCCGAGGTCACGCTCACCTGGGCGGATCTGCGGGTAGGGATCGAGGCGGCGTGGCTCGGGATCCCGCCGGCGCAGGCCCGCGTGTTTTCCGAGGTGATCGACCGGCTCCTCAGGGCGGGGGCCACGGTGCTGCAGGCGGTATCCGCCGGCCGGGACGGCCCGGACCCGCGGCCGACGCAGGTTGCGCGTGGAAGCGCCGGCGTCGTCCCCCGCGATGCGACGCCGCTCCCGTACGCGACGCCCCCGGCCGGGCGCGGCGCCTTCTTCATGGAGGCTCCCCGGTCCCGCATCGCCCAGAAGACGGGGCTCGCGGCGGCGGGGGCTCACGTCATTCTCTCGCCGCTCG
>WNGC01003241.1_pt1 | contig 11892 bp, 4 predicted proteins | sample 5400051 | NCBI WGS metagenome assembly WNGC01 (sample SAMN13153368, study PRJNA577476) | soil metagenome | isolation source: 20 cm soil or saprolite under grassland replicate 2 | place: USA:California | collected 2016-06-15 | reverse complement strand
TCTCTGGCGAATTGTTATTTCGCCCATGATTCCTCAGGATTCCCCGTCCTGCTACCATTCTGCGAAGTGCAATCTTCTCGTCGTTCTCATCCACCTTTATAATAGATCGTTGTCTGACAGGAACCGGCCGTAATTGTGGGATTCGAGCCATTGTTGGACTGAATGGACCGAAAAACGATGCTGATGCCGTTGAGCTAGTAACTGTCAATGCTTGAGAACATAAGGGTTATTTCGCGTGGGCGCGTAGCTCAGCTAGGAGAGCACCTGCCTGGACAGCAGAGGGTCAAGGCGAAGAGCGATTCTTCTTACTCTTTTCAATTCAATGAGATGGCGCGCCCGGGGAGACTCGAACTCCCGACCCTCTGCTTAGAAGCTACGCAGTACAAAACTCTAAGTGCCGCTTCTGGTGTCGCTTACGAGGGAACGCGTCATTTATCTCGCTCTTGAACTGGACCGAAGTTGGACCGAAACTTTGGGGTTGAGCACGCAGGATGGCGCCGCCTTTTGTGAACATAGATGGCATTGCCTGGCCAACATTCCGAGAACTCGTTTCTGGATAATTTCCGAGTTGCCGTTTATTAGCGGCCAATCTTTTGGATCACTCTCCTAATAGAGCTGTAGGTGGAAGGTGTTAGTCTTTTCCAGTTGGATTTTTGTTTTAGCTCAAGCCCTGCGGAAAGTGCGACAAAGGGAATCGTAGCTCATTGAAAATCTGCCCTCGTGCACTGTGTCCACGTCACTCCGCAAGACGTCAATCATCAGTAGGGGCGCGAAAATGGGCAGAGATTGGCCGCTAATGCCGGCCAGCCGGAAGGTAACCAAACCAGTCAATACAAGCGGGTTTGCCGATAGGGTCTTCCCTTGGTCATGGATTGACAACGCTACCTGGGCTCTCCGTTGGCGTTCCAAGTCTGGAACCACCCTGAGACTGCAAGCGATCAGCTTCGGCGAGCTCACGACGGGAATTTTCTTGCTGTCCCAACTGCGCATAAGCGTCGGCCATAAATCGATGCACATCGATCGAGTCAGTCCGCAGCTTGGCAGCTTTGCGCAAGTAAGGAAGCGCATCCAGCGCTCGTCGGTTCATCACAAAGAGCCGACCTAAAAGAAGATTTGCCGGAAAATTATTCGAGTCCGCACGCAACGCATTCTGAAATTCTTTCGTCGCCTCGTCAATGCGGGAATTTTTTTGATACACCAGCGCCAAATAAAAGTGCATCATGGCCGAGCCCGTCATCTGGGAGACTGCAGCTTCGAAATGAGGCAGTGCTTCGTCCCAATTGCCGGTTTTAACTAGAGCGCACCCTAACTCGTAGCGAGCGAAAGCATCAGCCGGCTTCCTTTCCACCAATGTCCCGAAAGGAGCTAAAGCCTTTTGATATTCCCGCAGGGACATGTAAGCCCTACCGAGTTGTAACAAGGCGATTGGAGTGTTTGGTTCGCGCTCCAACACCTGTTCCAAAATCGGCACGGCCTCTTGATACTGTTCCTGTTCCATGTCCACCAACGCTTCATAAAGCGAGTTTGCAGTGTCGATCTTGTCTTTCGGGTCCGGACCATCCTCGCGCTCGGCCTCGCTGGAAACTCCGGTAGTTGCGCTGAAGTAGCCGAGGGCGTGCAGGTTTTCGTTTTGCTCCGGACTCAACTCCGTTCGTTCTTCGGCAGACCCCTTTATCACTCGGACAAATTTCGCAATCTGTGCTGCAGCAGTGTCCACGACCGCCTTGGACTGTGAGGTGAGGTTGTGCGTCGCGGATGCATCCGTCGATTGGTCGTACAACTCGCGAGAGGGAGCTTCAACGTACAGATATTTACCCGTGCGCCAAGCACGCAATGTGCTCCAACCAAAAGACAGATGGCCATATGCGCTTTCCGAATAGACCGGACTCTGTAAATCCGAATCGGTTGTTGGGTTAGCAGCGTCGGACCGCTCCAATTTCATGTGCCGCAAAAGAGATTTGCCCTGCATGACAGGGGGAACCGGCAAATGCGCTATCTGCAAAATGGTCGGAGCAACGTCTACAAGGCCAACTCGGCCTTCAATTTTCCCCGGGGCCGCTCGTCCGGGAAGTTTGAAGGCCAATGGTACGTGAATCGTTTCATCGTAAAGAAAAATGCCGTGATGTCTCTCACCGTGCTCCCCAAATGCTTCACCGTGATCGGCCATAACGGCAAGCAGAGAATTGTCGAATAGGCCTCGCGCCTTTAGCCCTGCGATGAGCTTTCCCACCACTGAATCCGTGTAAGCAATCTCGCCGTCGTACGGCTCTGCCTTGTAGCGGGTCTTAAACGGTTCAGGGGGACTATACGGATCGTGGGGGTCGTAGAGGTGCACCCAAAGAAAAAATCGTCCGGCAGGCCGCTTGTTCAGCCAGTCCAGCACGCGCCTTACGACTTCTTCGCCCCGCCGTTCCAAACTGCCGTAGCGGTCTTCACTTCCGCGCCGCCGATGATATCCCGCATCGTACGTCTCGAACCCGCGCCCAAATCCGGGAGCCAATTTTGCCGGGTCGAGCACCAGCGCTCCGACAAACGCAGCAGTCCGGTAGCCGCTTTTCCGCAAAACGTCGGGAAGAAACGGCACTGTGCTCCCAAGCGGGTCTCCCATGTAGTTGACATGGTTGTATTCGGGATACGTTCCGGTAAGGATGACAGCGTGCGAGGGAGTCGTCAGCGGAACCTGCGCATATGATCGAGAAAAAACCACACTTTCGCGGGCCAACGCGTCCAAATTGGGCGTAAGCCCGCGCTCAGAGCCCAGGAAGCCCATGCGATCAGCTCGCGTGGTATCGAGGGTAATCAGCACAATGTTGGGGTGTTGGGTGGTAGCAGGCGGTTTGGAATAAGCCGTGCCGGCACATGCCGTCAGCAAAGCGACACAATGCAACAAACGATTAATTGGGAAAAGTGTAGTCATGATTCTTCGAACCAGTGGGAGTTGCTGAGTACATATCGCAAAGTCTTCAATCAATTTTGGGGTTAGCATTACCTTCCACACAAAAACTTCCTAACACAAGTCTTGATTTAATTTCACCTTGACCCACTGCCGGACTTTAAAATAGTATGCCAGCAACAATACCTCAACATGTGTTTCCAGCCGTAGTAAAACGATTGTCGAGAGAAGAGGCGACGGAATGAAAGCGACTCGGCTTGCGGCCATCACTCTTTGTACCATGCTTTGTGCGATAGCACTTTCGCATCCAGCGTCCGCACAGACAACGTTCGGCACAATTCTGGGGACAGTCACGGACCCTTCCGGCGCAGTGATGCCGAACGTCATCATCACGGTCACAAACCATGACGAAAATGTCTCGCGTACCTTCACGAGCGATGCCCAGGGAGACTACCAAGCCGAAAATCTGAAAGCCGGCAAGTACACCGTGATGGCGCAAGTTAGTGGCTTCAAGGAAGTCACGGTCAAAGAAGTATTATTGATAGCCCGCCAAACCGTCCGCATCGATTTGAAACTCGTTGTGGGAACTGCGGCGGAGCAGGTCACGGTCGTAGCCAATCCTGAACTCATCAATACGGAGTCTCAAACGATTTCTTCCAGCTTCGACAGCAACGAAGTGCTCGAACTTCCGGCTAACTACCGCGGAGCCGGCAGCACCAGCCCATACAGCCTGCTGGCTTACCTCCCGGGTGTGACTGGCGACGGAAGCGGCAACATTACGGTCCAGGGAGCGGGGACGAATCAGGTTGAGTACTCGGTGGATGGCATCAGCACGGTAGATATCCGTTTTTCTGGCCCCCAAAGGGAGATGTTTGTCTCCGCGGATGGCATTGCAGAAATGAAGGTGCAGGGGTCCGGCGGCGGAGCGGAATATGGCAACCCGGCGGACGTTACGACGACCAGCAAGTCTGGCACAAATATTTTTCATGGATCCGCATTTGAGTATTTTCAGAACGCGGCCCTCGATGCTACGCGACTGACCGTACCGCAGGCCGATAAGCCTGCCAAGAGCGCAAACGATTTCGGAGGTTCCTTCGGCGGACCTCTTTTGGGTAAGCACACTTTTTTCTTTGGCGATTACGAAGGTATGAGGTACCGGACGCAGACCGTCCAGCAACAGAATGTGCCGACCGAAGCTATGCGGAACGGTGATTTCACGGGCCTTGGCCCTATTCATGATCTGGACGGAACGCCCTTTGCTGGCAACATGATCCCAACGGGTCAATTCGATCCGAGAGCGACCGCGATTTTGAAGTTTTACCCACTTCCAAATCAAACCGGAGGCGATTTTAATTACGTCGTCAACGTCCCCAATCCCATTTTGTCCGATCAATTCGATGTTCGAATCGACCACACGATTAATACGAAGCAGAGTATTTTTGGCCGCTGGAGCTATAAGAACGGAAGGCGGGTGAACCCTTCCGGTCTGCTCCTTCCCGCGGAATCTGATTTTGAGCACGATAATCAGATTGTGCTCGCATACAACTACACCATCACGCCCAGCCTGAACAATGAACTGCGCGGAGGAATCAGCCGCAGGCAGAGTGGCGGTGCTTTTCCTCTCGATGGACCCGCCTTTATGCAGCAACTCGGGCTGAATTCCCAGCAACTGGGGCCGTTTCCTCCGGGAGGTTTTCCTGATTTTGTCTTCGAACCCAGGAGCAGCATCGACTCCATTGTTCACACTCGGCCAAATACGGAGCTTTCCCGCAATTTCCAAATCAACGAGAACCTGACGTGGATCAAGGGGAAGCACACCATGAAGTTTGGCTTCGACGTTCGCATGCTCCACCTGATCACTACCTGGTACTCTGGCTCGTCGTCGGCGGACGACTACGGAGATTTTTTCTTTAATGGCCAATACACCGGGAACAATTTTGCCGACTTCCTGCTTGGAGTTCCCTACTACACGTACGTCACCCACACTCCACCGAGGAATATCGATGGCAGCACCACTCACTATTACGGTTATGCGTCAGACACGTTCAAAGCCACTCAAAAACTGACGTTGACGGCTGGCTTAAGGATTACGAGGATACCGCCGCTCTACGACCCCATTAACCTCACCAATTTCGATCCTAGTGTCCCGATAACGGGACGGGTGATCATTTCCTCAGACCCCAGATCCCTGGCGGCAACACAGCCTCTGTGGGCAGAAGCCGTCAATGCGTGCAACTCACCGAATAATGTTAATCCCAATCCCGGCCTGGCTCCTTGTACGCCCTTCCTGACTTCCAAACAGGCGGGGTGGCCGAAAACGCTGCGCAACGTCTACACCAACTTCACGCCGCGCCTCGGTTTTGCGTACCGGCCGTTTTCGGACAATAAGACGGTGATTCGAGGTGGTATTGGTGTGTACGACGTCACGACTTTGGGAGCGGTATTTTTTTCCGTCGCAGGTATCCACGACGGCTTCCAGGGAAATTTCGCGAATTCGGGTTTTTGTACCATTGCCACCGATCCCAACTGTTCGTTCTTCCGGTTCCCCGACGTCCTGAATCCCAACCCTACCAACACAGGCTTTGGTACACAGTCATTCTTCACCGCAAATCAGAAAAACAAAAAGGACCCGTACAGCGTTGAGTGGAACCTATCGGTTGAGCGCGTAATTCATGGCAATACTTCATTGCGGGTGTCGTATATTGCCAGCCGCGCGAATCAGCTCACCTGGAGCCCAAACCTCAATCAACCCCTCCCTGGCGGCTCAGCACCATTTCCAGCCTGGAGCCATGTCCGCTGCCGCTGCGCGGGTGCCATCAGCACCTATGAATCGATGCAGACCGAAGTCATCCACAAGTATTCCCACGGGCTCACGTTGCAATCCACGTGGACTTGGGCGCGCAACCTGTCGGACACGGAATCGTGGCCCCGTTCCGGCTTCGATGGAGAAATTACGGGCGACGCCATGAACCAATACAACCTGCGGGGAGACTACGGCAACGTTGGTGGTACCCGCAAACATCGCTGGATCACCACGTTGGTGGATGAGCTTCCTGTGGGGAAGGGCCGCCGATTCCTTGGCGATGCCAATGGAGTGGTAGACGGAATATTGGGAGGTTGGCAGCTAAGCACGATTTTCCTGGCTGAAACTGGCCCTTTCGATACCCCCTTCATGCAATTTGATTCCTCCGGAAACGCCAATTTTGGCTTTAACCGGCCTGATCTAGCTGGCAATCCCAATAACGTTCGCCACACAAGCACACAGTGGTGGAATCCGAACGTATTCGCCTGTCCCGGCGGCACCGCAGGTCAAGATTTTACTCCCGGTACCGTCGTGATCGACACGAACCAGTGCAATGTCATAGGCCGCTTTGGTAACGCAAGTGTAGGATCTTTGGTCGGCCCGGGGACTGTTACTTGGAACCTCGGCCTTAGCAAGAGATTCCACGTAACGGAGCGGATCGCATTCAAGTTCGAATCTAGCTTTACCAATGTACTGAATCACCCGAACTTCGACGATCCACGCAACAACCTGACTGAAGGGGGAGCGAGCGGAAACGGCACATTCGGAAAGGTTCTTGCCACTCGCATCGGTGACGCTGGTGGAAATCGTGTGGGGCAACTGGCACTAAGGATTGAATTCTAATCCTGCGACAGCCTTCGCAACATTCGCGGCCGGTTGCCGGCATGAGCTGACAACCGGTACTTTCAATTCGCGATACTATAGGTAAGGTAAAAATCGCGTACCGTCCTGCCATCTTCAAAAGTGAGGTTCTCATGGCCTGTCTCAGGCTTGCTGCCATACTCATTCTTTTAACCGGCTCTACTTGGCCCCTGCGCGCATCGGCCCAGACCGCTGCCAAATCCAAACCGCATGTCGTCGTCATCGGTGTCAACGGCATGGAGCTGGATGTGATCCGGCCGTTGCTCCTGAAGGGAGCAATGCCGAACCTGGCAAAGGTAATCAAGAATGGCGCCTACGGCAAATTGCGAACCGTGGATGCGCCCAATTGCCCACGCGTATATTCGACTCTGTTCACGAGCACACGTCCGGACGAGCACGGCGTTACGGGCTTTCTGGTCGGCGGAATCACGGCGAACACAAACATGTTGAAACAGGAGCCCCTTTGGTCCGTGCTGTCAAAAAAGGGTGTCACGATTGGTATGGCCAACGTTCCAGCGACATTTCCGGTGATGCCCGTGAATGGATACATGATCAGCGGAATGCTGACGCGCGGAAAAAACTGCGAGGACGGTGTTCTCTGCGCTCCGAAGCTTTCCGAAGTGGAAGGCGGAGACGCAGTTTATCCGCCCGCCATGAAGACCGAGCTTCTAAGCGAGGTCGGTGACTTTTACATCGATTGTGAACGCATGCCCTCGGCGGAGCAGTTGAACGGGCATGAAACCGATGTCATTGACAGTTGGCTCAAGAAAGTTCAGCTGATTCGCGATCAGCAGACCCGGCTGTTCGAATATCTTTTGGTGAACCATCCGACAGAATTCACCTGGCTTGCGCAGTCATGCGAAGATCGCACCGGCCACTGGCTTTATCCAATCGCTCCATATAATGTCGGCTACAACCCAAATTTAAACAGTGTCCGCGTCGATGCATTTCCGGACCAGTACATCGCCTTCGATAAGGTGTTGGGCACGATTCTGAAGCATGTTGATGACAACACTTATCTCTTCATCGTTTCCGATCACGGGATCAAGCCGTTGCGTGAATTCGAACAAACCGACCCCCATGCACACATGGACCACGAAAAAACGACACCCGTGATTGCGAAGCATGATTTTGCGGACGGCGATGACGTTCCTGGATCCTTCTTCGCGATGGGGCCGGGAATCAAACACGGTCTCCGCCTGATGGGTTTTGAAGCCTCGGTGTATGACATTGCGCCTACGATTCTTCGCATCTATCAAGTCGATCCGCCAAAACAAATGCGTGGACACGTCTTAGACGAGATCTTTGGGCCAAAACAGAGCAAGTCCGCGCAAAATTAGGTTTCGCTCGGACTACGGCGGCGTCTCGCGTGGCGACAGCCGCCGCGATCTGCATCGAAGCGAAATCGAGGAAGCCTCGGCTACGCTAGGGCTTATGGTTGCTCCGAAGGGCTTTCGCGCGGCTGTTCGCCCGTTCCGCTTCTTCGTTTCTGCCCGCACCCACGTAAGCTTGAGCAAGTAGTTCGAGCAGGTCCCCGCTTTGAGGTTGCGACTTCGCAAGCGATTCCAGGCCTCGCGTTGCTTCGGCAAAGTGTCCTTCTGCCATCTGCGCTTTCGCCAGCCAGAGCTGTGCGACACTGTTTTGCGGTTCGATTAGAAGCGCTGCATCGAATTGATCCTCAGCCGCTTTCGCATCCTTCGCATCCAGGTACACTTGGCCGAGTAGGAGCCGTGCATCAAATTGCACAGGATTGAATTTCAAACTCGTCTCAAGCGCTTCCCGCGCACCCGCCGGATTGCCCTCTCCCACCAGAGCCTGGCCAAGGTGGAACGCAGTCATGGCATCGTCGAAGTGAAGCGCCAGTGCGCGCCTCAGATGTTCGACAGCTTTTGTGAATTCGCCCGCCTGTAACTCAAAGTCCGCGAGTTGGCGCAGCGCAGTTGGAGAGATAGGATCAAGCTCCAGGGCGCGCTCCAGCGCAGGGCGGGCGTCGATGCCGCGTCCGTCCTCGGAGGCGATCATCGCCGCGTGCAACAGGTTCAATTCTTCAATCTTGTCTTTTGGATCGGGCAGCAACGACGGTTCCGGTACGTTAGTTGAACTGGTCAGGTCCGCGCGTCCCAGGTAGCCCAGCGCTTCCAGTTCGGCAATCGTGTTTTTGCTGACCGACCCGGCGGAGGGTGCTCTAACAGGAATTTTGCGCTTTGAATCGGACAGCCTAGCGCGAAACTTTTGCACACTCGCGTCCCATGGCGCGTAATTATTTGTCAGTTCCAAGGGATCAGAGCGCAGGTTGTAAAGTTCCGGTTTCGGGGCTTCAATAAATTTGAATCCTTCATCCCGAACGCTCCGCAAAGGCGCCCATCCAAAACGCAGGGGATAGTCGGTCTCGGCAAACGCAGTACGACCGGCAGTTTCAGCTGTAGCCGCAACTCCAAGGAACGAAAGCAGGGATGCACCATCAAAGCGTCCCGGTGGATGGATCCTTAGCAATTCGACTACAGTGGGCAGTATGTCGGTCGTACGGACCTGCGCTTCAACCACACGGCCAGCGTGTTTCTGGCTTGGCAATTTAACGATCAACGGAACATGCAAGGTGGAATCGTATAAAAAAGCCCCGTGCGTCTCTTCGTGGTGCTCTCCCAGTCCCTCACCATGATCGCCCACAAGAATCACGATGGAATCGTCGTACCAGCCTTTTTTTTTCAGATAAACAACGAAATCCGCCAGTACAGAATCCGCGTAAGCGATCTCTCCATCGTACAAACGGTTTTTGTACATTTGCGCAAACGGTGGCGGTGGATCGTAAGGATCGTGCGGGTCGTAAAAATGAACCCAGACAAACTTTGGACCGGCGGAGTGCGCAGTTAACCAGTTTTCAGCGCGGCGCGCCACGTCCTCGCCACGGCGCTCCAATCGCTCCCATCGCGACTTGTTTGGCGCAACTTCAGGAAAGTTATCGTAGAAGTCAAAGCCGCGATCCAAGCCGGGCGCGAAATTACGGCTGTCGAGAACGATAGAGCCAATGAATGCACCAGTGTGATAGCCCCTCTTCTTCAGCAGCTCGGCCCACACTGGATACTCGGTCGCTAACGGCACCGCGAAGTCCATCACACCGTGTGTATCGGGAAGCAGTCCAGTAAGAATGGAAATATGCGAAGTGTTGGTAATCGGACTGGGCGTAAACGCTTGCGCGAAACGGACGCCATCTTTGGCCAGGTTGTCCAGCGCCGGTGTTTGAATTGACTCGTAGCCATAGCAATGGACATGGTCCGCCCGAAGCGTGTCAATGGTCACCAGGAAAACATTTGGTTGCGCTGCAGCTTTACGAGCGCTCTGGGCGCAGGCGCCGGAGGCCGAGACCATGGCCGCGACGATCAGTAGACCAACAGATTTCATAGGCCTCACACTAGCACGGAAGTATGCACTGATAGGGCTGACCATTCCTCCCAAAATCGCGTAGCGGAGTCGTGCGAATTTGGTATTTTGAGCGGACCGCCTTTTCTGCGGTTCGCGAATGAGAGGAAGCTTGCGCTGTCGATGATTTTGTAGCTGCAACTGGCATTTGCCAGACAGGATGCAAAGGAACGCGGTTCACCAGCAGTTTAACCGTCACTACCTCACGCGTAGCGTCTGCCGCCGGGCGGCTACGTTCAAACGCGCTAGTGGTGACCGAACCGATCGACTCCCGGACACTCGGAGACTATACAGAAACTGCGTTGTAGGAAGCACGGGCCGGCGAATCCCCACACACTCGCGGTGGCCAATTACATTTCATCAATACGACTTGCCGGCCCACGGTGCGCCCTGACCATCTGTCAAAAAAGCAGATGATCGGGGGTGAAGCCACGGGTGAAGAATGATCTCGGTTACTCCTTTGGATTGAATGGGTTTCAAGGGAAGTGGCGCGCCCGGCCAGACTCGAACTGGCGACCCCCTGCTTAGAAGTTACGCAGTACAAAACTCTAAGTGCCGCTGCTGGTGTCGCTTACGAGGAAGCGCGTCATTTATCTCGCCCTTGAATTGGACCGAAGTTGGACTGAAATTGCTGGGGTGAACCCCAAACCTGGCACAACTTTTTAGGCATCGCTTTTATTTTTCTGAGATTTCTTCCGGCGCCCGACCGAGGCCGGACATTCGTGCGATTCTCGGAGACTTCTCCGCGATGCGCGTAATCAGGACCTTCAATTTTCGCCGCAACCTTTGGGCTGTTTTGCCCCGCGCAGAATTGCCATATACTTCGTCTGGATACTATGAGTGCGTGGCGCATATTGAAGCCTTCAACAATCGTCTGCGTAGGCTCGGCGTACTCCTGTTCATATATGTTCGCCCGCTTACTTTGCTCTCCATGGCTCGGTGGGAGACCCGGTCGAAGCCTGAATATTGGATGGTGCCAAAGCCGTTAGGTCGGGTAGGACCGTGGCGCGAATCGGGCTTCGGATGATGCCGCCGTTTCCACAGTCCCCCCTATCAGTAGGGTCGAGGACTGACGCCAAGCTCCTTAGATCCAATCTATCTGTTGCTCCCCGTTTCCTCTGGGAGTGCCTCACTAATCGAATCGTAAGCTGGTTTTCAGTCCCCGCCGCTTCAAACCGAGCGTGCCCATTTCGAGCACTCGGCTTTCCTGCTTGCTTCCTGTCAAGGTTTATGTGACCTATCGGGCTGGAGCGACTTTCCGTTGTGGCTCGTAGTATCGTGTTCGATAGCCGTTAAATAGCCTGAGCACGTTTTGGAGCCACTCCCTACTCCATCATCGTGCTGTCGCTTTAACCCCGCCAGAGTGAATCGCCGCGTCAGTCAGTCTGCGACGATTCCTGTTGTCTTCGCTCTACGGAAGTGACCCGACCACTGGGGCTACCGCTTCTCGAGGCCAAATCTGCGTGCACTTTCGTTACGGCCCGATGACTTGCTCACCATCCTGAAAGATGGCTTTGTCGATAGGCTTCGGAAATTCGATTTCCCTCCTCCCCGCTATCCAAGCTACGAGGCTTCTGACTTTTGCCTCGGTGGGTCTGCCTCCCACTGAACACACCTGCTTTTTCCTGGTCGCACTTCCGTACGGTGGGTTTACCCCAGTACGGCTGAAAGGCTGGCCTATCAGACAGCGCCTTCACTCACGTCGCGCTGGTTAAGCCTACACCCGGCATCCTCAGCGTCACGCCAGCTTTGCGTCTGCCCTTCGTACACTCCGTAGCTTCACCTGACGTTCCGCTCTGTGTCGGAACAGTGTGCTCGGTGGTGCACTGCCATGCGAGGAGTTGTCTCCTCTACCCCAGAGGCCCTCGCTCCGGTCTGGGTTATATTGTCCCAGTCCATCATCACTTAATCGGCCTCA